>Ga0325414_1000747_pt1 | contig 28491 bp, 24 predicted proteins | sample PopdelMetagenome_8_FD_206183 | JGI IMG/M metagenome (GOLD analysis project Ga0325414, IMG submission 206183) | Populus deltoides microbial communities from Bellville, Georgia, United States - Leaf-PdKOR-R3 | ecosystem: Host-associated > Plants > Phyllosphere > Phylloplane/Leaf | place: USA... | reverse complement strand
CGGCTGCAGGGGAGAAAAGGTTTAGCTTTCTAGGTGTTTTTTGGATGTAGGGTTTTTCTTTTTTTTCTCCCAAAATTTCCTCCGCCCGGTGCTTGTAAATTTCTCCCCCGTGTAAATTTCTCCCCCCCATATTCATTTTTTTCCTGTAGCGTGGAATTTATAGGAGAAGTGTGGCTTGGCCAAAATCACAATGGTCCCTCAACTTTTCCTTTCCTTTCCTTTTCTCTTTTTTTTTGTTAATTTTGATTTTCTCTTTTTTTTGTATTTTTAAAAGCGAGCAATATCAACGTTGACTTAACAAGAAAAATCAGTGATTGTAAAATTTACGCGTTAAAAGTTGAACGCATTCAAAATACCTTTGAAAATTTAGATTCTTCTCAAATGACGTTGAAAATGCTAAAAATGATGCAAATATATCAAAATGCATTTTTTGGGGGTTTTCGTTGTTTTTTTGCTATTTTTGATTTTTTCTAAAAATTTATCAAAAACATGGGTCAAAAATTGGGTAGCAACAATGGGTATCATTATTACTAGCCTAAGCCTGGAGTATGAGAGGCTTAGTTTGGAGTTATATTTTAGCTATTTACTGAACCTGAAAGTTGTTAGGTTCAACTCATATGCTGAACCCAAGAGGAATTGGGTCAGCTTGTGACTGCACCCAATAATGGTTAGGGACAGACGCACCATAGCCCAACGTAGAGTTAGGCGCGGACGCGTCCTGACCCAACTTGGTGCTGCGCGCGGACATGTCCTGGCCCACCATAGAGTTGGGCGCGAACATGTCATGACCCAAATTAAAGTTGGGCGGGGACGCATCACGACCCAAATTACAATTGGGTGCGAACGCGTCACGGCCCGAATTAGAGTGGGGCACGGATGCGCCCCTACCCTCCTTAGAGTTGGGAGCGGGCACGCCATGGCTTAACCTAGGGTTGGACCCCAACTTAGAGTTGGGCGCGGGCACGCCTTGGCCCAACCTAGGGTTGGGCATAGACTCGCCCCTGCCTAACTTAGCATTGGGCGCGGGCACGCCATGGCCCAATGTTAAGTTGGACACCGAAAAAATATAACTCCATTTTGGGTTATGAATTTTGTGAGATGGCCTTTAAATGGGGGAGGTTTTTAGAAAACCATGACCCATCAGTAGCCTCCAAGTTTGCTCATTTTTTGGAAAGATGGGGAGACTTAGGACCAAAGAAATTTTTTGCTGACCTCAGTTGAGTCGTAATCCTAATTAGGATGTCTTTTACACTCCCTCTATTAGGGTCTTACTGGCAGGGATGGTGTTCCTAGAGAGTTCATTGTTTAAGTCTTCAAGATGTGTTCTCAGTCCTTTCTTTGAGAAGCATTGGACACTCACTATTGTCCTAGAGAAGTGGGTCTTAGACGCCACAGGGGTGTGTAACCCCATTTGGACCAATAGGATGTGTTGTTACTTATTTTTGGACCCCATGTTTGCTGGAAGATTGACAAAAGCAGATGAAAGAAATATTTTTTCAAAACCCTGTTTGAGCTGTTTTCTGCTCTCTTTATCCTTTCCCTTTACTGCCAAAATCGTCAGGTTTTCTTAGATTGATCAGAAGTCTTCATAATGCCAAATTCATTCCTTTTTTTTATCCAGTCTTTAAGGTTGAATAAATCCCTCAGAATTTGCATAAAAAAAAGGTTCTGCTGTTGTCGCAATTTTTTGTTCCAACTTAGGCTCTGATTCTGACTCGGTTTCGTACAATATCTGACCATCCTAGGTATATTCTATCACTCATGATATGTTAAAAAATTGACGTACACCTTTATTAGGTCTTAGGGATCATTGTTTTTAGGGAAAATTCTCAGTCAGATTCAGATGCTCAGCATCGTCAGATCAAGAACCTTTTTTACCAACTAGATTACTGGCAGATTCTATTCTCTAAAATGATTTTATCTCACTTCAACTCCTTCATCAAATTGTAGTCCGGGACACGTAGATGAATTTAAGTTTTTAAATTGCTTGATTTCGATATCAGAAACTCAAGATATTCCTATTTGAAATCTAGCGTGAAAACATAGAATCTTGCCGCGAGAAGGTTTCCAGCCGAGTTTGGTTGCAATTCTATTATTCAAAATGAATTTATCTCACTTTGAATCCTTCATCAAATTTGTATTCTGGGACACGTAGATGAATTTGGGCTTTCGAATTGCTTGATTTCAATATCAAAAGCTCAAGATATTCCCGTTTGAATATCTAGTGTTGAAAGCAGGGATTTCTGGCCGCGAGAAGGATTTTTGCCCAAGTTCGCGGGACTGATTCGAAGGATTTTTTTTTGGACCAAGGACTGAATCGAAATGTGCTAAATTGAGGGATTGAATTGAAGGAGGACATTGAAAGCTGGAGAGGGGGGGCTGGATCATCATAAATGACAAGATTTTTACCACACCGAATAAGGAAAATAGGACTTTGCAGCTGCACCCTCCATCTGATTTCTTTCCTTTTTTTTCTTTATTGTTTTCCTTTCTCATCACGCCTGATTTTTGGAGCTGAAGACCATGTTTTTGTTGCCTCATTTCAAAGGGAGTAGTTGGCCCTCTGGAAGGAAAGAAAAGAGCCACACCATCCTCTAACTAGGAAAGAAATCACTGCTAATCACAAAATCAGAATCAAACATTCTAGTTTCCTATTTTTGCTCACCCGAGAATACACCTTAGAGTTAATGTAATATTTGTTTCCTAAGTAAAGCCGTGTATAAGCTATATAGAAGCCTCGACTGATGACCTAAAGAGGGGGAGAAAAACGCACAAAGAAAGAGCAAAAAAAGTTAACGACTAAATTAGAGAAAAACAGAGAAAAAAGAGCAGAGAAGGAAACAGCCAAAGACAGAAAAGAAAAACGCAAGAGAGGCAGAGTAAAAAAACGCAGTAAATAGAGGGAGTTTCTTGCTTGCATTCTGGTGTCACCGTGAGGGAAGAGGAGAAAAAAAGACAAGACGAAGAGGGGGTTTTGCTCTAAACCTTTACAGCAACGTGCGCTTGTTTTTTTATTTCAATTGTTGCAGTCAACCATTTCAGCGAGACCTGCAGATATTTGTTTTGATGTTTTAAAAAAAACTGTTTTGTCTTCTAGCTTTTCACTTTCGTTTTCTATTTTCTTTCTGCCATACAATGAATGTCTGTCTTCTGTTTCTTCTCATGGTTGTGAGTTTAGATGGGGTTTTTTTGTGTTAGAGTTGCGGGTTCCTTGTTTTGTTTTTTTCTTTATGGTGCATGAGGAACCGGGAGATGACAGCCCCCTCTTTAGTTCAGATGTTTTCCTTTTCTGCTTTATAATCTGGGATGGGGTATCTTTGATAAGTTTAGTCCCTTCTGCAATTGCAGTAAGGTTTTGGGCAGATTCTAAGGGGGGAGGCGTTATTCTTTGTGCTGTTAAATGACAACATTTGTGTTACTATTTAAGTGAATTATAATTCACTTGAACAGTGATAGAGTTTAATTTTTGGGGTTTACGAATGAACCGAATTTTATTTGAGAAAAGTTTGAGGGGCCATCTTTGTTTTGTTATATTTTATTCATTTTTGCAGAATTTTGAGAATATATATATATATATATGCGCATGGTTTGTGGTCTTTAATTGTGATTAACTGTGATGTTTATGTTTCGATGAAAAAAAAAGTTTTCTTGTGTGTTGCATACGGTCATTACCCTAACATGTTTTGAACGTTTTTTTTTATATACAAAAAATATTGGAAGTTTTGAAAAATGTGTTTTCGCATGGATTTCTTAAACACAACAAAAAATTATTTTCTTGCATTTCTGGATTTTACAACATATTTGTAAAACTCCAAAGGATATTGGTCAATATTCCAAAAAATATAAAAATCTTATTTTGGGGGAATTCATCTATTATTCACTGCTAATGTTTGGATAAAGAAATCCTTAAAGGATGAATATCCAAAATATTATTGGGAATAATTTTCTATTATTCACTGTTAATATTTGGATAAAGAAACCCGAAGTGGTAAATATCCAAAAATAATTTTTTAGGACTAATAAATCCGTACACATCCTTGAAAGAAGCATTGATTATAATCGAGGGCATTTCAATTTTTTACTCCACGGTTTACGAGCCGTGAGAGTATAAAACACTAAAGCAAAAAATAGTTTTTTTTTAAACCGCCCTAGATTTCTAAATTTTTGTCCCTCCTCCTTGCGATTTACGAGTCGTAAACTCTTGAAATACTAAGGGAAAAATAAGCTTTCGAAGCACATGGAATATCCTTGGATTTCTATCTTAATAAATTTAGTTTGAATCAAACCTAGAAAAACTGATGGGATTAGAAAACACCAACACCATAGCAATTATAAAGCAAACCAAACACCAAGCAGCTTACCTTAGGTAGGGCGTACTAGGTGTGTTAATACCTTCCCTTTACGCAACCAGTCCCTTGCCTTAGAATCTCTGAAAGACCAGTTTAGGGTTCCTAGTGACCATAATACTAGGTGGCGACTCCCTTTTACACAAAAAACAAACAAAGACTCTGAAATCAATCGAGGATCGCCGCGACGCCGCGCTCCGCTAGCGAGGGTGCGATAGGATATGTTATTATATGAAGGCTGGTTCCAGCACTTTTTAATATTGTAGAAGCTAGTACCTGTGCTATCCAGGAGAGATGTGGGTCCAAGACCGCACACATGGGTATGCAGCCTGTTTGGACACATATGATGGACTCGATAAGGCTATTCCAGTGCTCTTACTTCCAACTGAAAAGGTTAGACAGAAGAAAGGGAGGGTGCGTTGAAAGTCATCCTGAAGAGTGAAGCATTGATCCCCTACTATTGCCCCGGCAAAGTGGGTCTCAGACACCACAGGGGTGTGTAACCCCGATTGGTGACAATAAAGGTTGATGCTCACTTTGGACTTCAATACTGTCCTGAAGAAGTGGGCCCCGAATGCCACAGGGGTATGTAACCCTGTTTGGACCGGTAGGAAGTATTCTTGAGAAAGGAATGTAAATTAAATAAGAATATAAGTGATAAAAATATGCATTTTTTATTTATGTATTCAACAATGATATAGCCTAAGATGGTTCAAGCACTTCTTGATGTTGTAGAGGCTAGTACCCGTGCTATCCCAGAGAGATTAGGGTCCCAGACCGCACACAGGGTGTGTAACCCGAGTTGGATAGACGAGCTGAGCCTGTTAAGGCCGCCCCAACACTCTTGAATACCATAGAGATTGGTCTCGTGCTGTTCATGAGAGATGCAGCTCCCAGACCACACATATAGGTATATAACCCGTTTAGACAGACAAGATAGACTCGATAAGGCCACTCTATTGCTCTTACTTCCAACTAAAAAGGTTAGATAGAAGGAAGAGAGGGGGCGTTGAAAACCGCCCTGAAGAGTGAAGCATTGATCCCCTACTACTGCCCTGGAGAAGTGGGTCTTAGATGCCACAGGAGTGTATAACCCTGATTGGTGATAGTAGAAGTTGATGCTCACTTAAACTTCGCTATCGTCTTGGAGAAGTGGGGCCTGAATGCCACAGGGGTGTGTAACCCCGTTTGGATCGGTAAAAAGTATTCCTGAGAAAGGAATGTAAATTAAATAAGAACACAAATGATAAAAATGCATTCTTCATTTATGTATTCAACAATGATACAACCTAAGATGGTCTGAGTGCCATGTATGAGGAAAGTCAGAGCCTTGTAGATTTTGCAAGTGATATGTTTTAGCTCTGATCACCCATGTCACTCTGAAATGACCATCCCATTTTAGAGCTAGCTTTCCTCTATTTTCTCTGTTATCTATGGCTTCTAGCTTCTTTAGTACCAAGTTCCCTTATTTAAAGGTTATGTTTTTAACTCTAGTGTTGTGGTACTGAGTAGCCTCATGTCTATAAGCCTTATTCCTTATTGTAGCTGTGAGTCTGGACTCTTCCAGTAAGTCTAGATTGACTCTGAGTCCTTGCTCATTTTTTTGAGAAGAGAAGTGCAACACTCTAGCGCTAGGACATCCAATCTCTACTGGAATCATAGCTTCAATTCCATATATGAGGAGAAAAGGGGTTTCCCATGTTGAAGTCTTTGTTGTTGTCCTGTATGCCCACAAGATTTCATTCAAGAGCTCAGCCTATTCTGATTTAGCCTCTTTTATCTTCTTCTTCAGACCATTGAGTAGGACCCTATCAGTAAGTTCAACTTGCCCATTAGTCTAGGGATGTGATACTGAAGAGAACCCGTGATCAATCTGCAACCTTTCGCACTGTTCCCTTATCTTCTGGTTATCAAATTGGGTTTCATTGTCGATGATCAATATCTTAGGTAACCAAATCAACAAATTATGTTCTCCCATAAGAAAGAGATCACCTTGTTGGTTGTGATGTTTGCTAATGCTTCAACTTTCACTCATTTGTTGAAGTAGTCCACAGTCACTAGAACAAACAGTTTTTTCTCTGTTGCTTTGGGGAAGGGTCCTAAAATATCCATTCCCCATTGGCAGAAGGGCTAAGAAGAAGTGATCATTGTTATCTCAGTTGAGGGCTGCCTTGACACTTATCACTTTTCTTTACTAAGTCTTTGGATTCTTGGAGTATAGAATGCCAATAAAAGCCTACTCTTATAGTCTGAGCAGCTAAGGCTCTAAATCCTATATGCAATCCATAAAACTCCCTCATGTATTTCCCTAAAAACATAAGTGCCTTCCTCTGAAGACAAGCACTTAAGGAGCGGTGATGATGTAGATCTTCGATACAAGACCCCGTCAATAAACTATAACTTGCGGCTCTCTTGATCAGCTTAATGGCTTTCATCTTGTCCGAGGGCAAGGTACCTATAAGTAGGTATTCCTTGATTAGTGCTCTCCAATCCTCAGCTTTCATAATTGGGAGTACTGTAACATTGCTCTCTTCCACGCTGGGTCAATCCAAGACTTCAATCCAGACATTAATGGGAAGTTAGCTTGTGTATTGTCCTTTAGTGCACCCTGGTGATGTTAATCATCCCGTCCTTCTGAATCAACATAACTTTAGCCTTCTCAAAATATTTGACCATGGTTGGATCCCTGGCTTCACACATCCTCTAGCACTGTCCCACAATCAACTGAGAATCATTGTACACCTGTGGGGGGTACGCTTTCAAGGCTTCCGTCAAACCTAAGCCAGCTATCAAGGCTTCATATTCAGCCATATTGTTGGTAGCTGCACTAGTAAACCCGCCCCTCTAGGCTAGTAAGTAGGATCTCTGCCCCATTTCCTTCTTGTGTAGAGTTACCATTTATATAGAGTTGCCAATACTATGAGGGGGTTTGTTCTAGTGACTCAGGCTTTACCAGCTTCGGATCAGTAGAAGGATCCTCTATGATAACCTATTTAAATCTACATTTTGCTATGAAGTCGGTTAGGGCTTGCCCTTTGATTACGAGTCTTGGTTTGTACTGTAACCTATTTTCTCCTAATATTATTTCTCATTTAACCAGTTGTCCTGACATGTCCGGTTTGTAAAGGATCTGTCTTAGAGGCTATTCTGTCAATACTACCACTTGGTGTGCTTGGAAATAGGCCTTCAGCTTCTTTGAAGTTGTCACCAGTGCTAAGACAATCTTTTCTACTCTTAAGTAGCGGGTTTCTGCATCTAGGAGTGTCTTGCACGTATAGTAGATTGGATGTTGTACTCCTTCTTCCCTAACCAACACTACACTGACAGCCCGATCTACCACCCCTAAATACAAGAAGTCTCTCCCTTTCTGGGTTGAGAAAGAACATTAAGGGAGGAGAGGTAAACCTTTAGCTCTTCGAAAGATTTTTGACACTCAAGTGCCCACTAGAAGTTGGGGGTGTTCCTCTGAACTTTGAAAAAATGGTAAACTTCGTTCCCCCAATCTAGCTATGAATCTGCTCAAAGTTGTTAACCTTCCTATAAGGCGTTGCACCTTTTTCACTATCTTGAAGGGAGTCATGCTCAAAGTACCTAAATTGTTTTTTAGTTGGGCTCAATCCCTCTATTGCTCATCAGAAAACCCAAGAACTTCCCCCTTCAAATGGCGAACATGCACTTGAAGGGGTTCAGCTTCATATTGTGGCTCTCCAGTACTTGGAAAACTTCTCTAAGGTCTTGTAGATATTGTTCAAAAGTCATGCTTTTCACCAACATGTCATCCACATATCCTTCCATGATCCTACCCAACTGATGTTTGAACACTTTATCCATCATCCTTTAGTATGTTACCCCTGCATTCTTTAGATTGAAAGGCATAGCCCTATAACAGTAGGTCCTTATTTCAGTTATAAAGGACGTTTTCTCTTCATCAGCTAGATGCATGGGATTTGATAGTACCTAGAGCATGCATCCAATGAGCTGAAGAACTCATACCCTGCTGTTGAATCCACCAATTTATGTATTTTGGGGAGGGGATAGCTATCCTTCGGGCAAGCCTTGTTCAAATCTTTGAAGTCCACACACATTCATCATTTGTTGTTGGCCTTCTTTACCATCACAACATTGGCGAGTCACTTAGGGTATGTCACCTCTCGTATAAATCCTACTAATATGAGCTTTTCTACCTCCTCAGAGATGGCCTTCTGCCTATCCCCCCTTATACTTCTCTTCTTTTGTTGTACTAGGGAAAAGTTAGGGTCTACATTCAGCCGGTATGAAGCTATTTCAGGGCTGATCCCTGGCATGTCCTCTGGATGGAAGGTAAAATTGTTTCTCTGCGATACCAGCAGCTTTGTGAGATCATGTTTCTGTTGACTGTTCAAGGTGCAACCCACTATTGTGACCTTTTTCTCGGTAGGGCCCAAACAGACTTCAACTAGTTCTTCAGCTACCTCTGTTTTAACCACGGGCTTCTCTCTGTAGGTTTCAGGGCGATCAATTAGTAGGGCCTTATTGCCCTTCATACATATGTTTACGCACTCTCCTAAGGCTTTCTAGTTCCCCTTCATCGTAGCTACCCCTTTAACAGTTGGGAACTTCATGGTTATATACTTAGTGTTAGCTACTGCACTAATCTGGTGGAGCAATGGCCTCCTAATGATGGCATTGTATGGGAGATGGGTGTCAATGACCATAAAGGTCTGTTAAAGAGTTACACAACAGAGTGTAATCCCATTATGACGGTCGACCCTGCTGCCCTCTTATAGGCACTACTGACCTTTCTATCCCAATAAGGGGTGTTGGCATTAGAGTCATTTTAGAGGTGTCTATGCCTATCTTTATCGTGGCCTCTACTGATAGGATGTTCACTAAGCTACTGTCATCCATTAGGATCCTGTAGACCCTATGACCCTTCATGACCTTCCACCTGATATTGGTGGTCAGGTTGATGATGTCGTGAGTTCTCCTTAGCCCTTTTTCTAGGTCGTTCTTGGTGTAAGTCAAATGAACTAGAGGAATCTAACATAGAACATCGGGAGTGATGACTTCTTTCTCTTCCATGGTGGCTAGTATGAACTCTATGAGAATGTTCACTTTTTAATGGTACCGTGGGACGATGTGAACATTCTCGAGCTAGACTATGAAAACGTTGTTTGGGTGGTTCCTTCTCATTCTGCCCATATCCCTCTACATAGCTGAGGCATCTCCGAGCGATAGGGGTCCTATGTGGCTGAGATGGTAAGTTATGTGCTGGGACATCGCGAGTGGGTTGAGGATGAACAGTGATTTGTCCTCTCAATCTGATGACCTCTTTAGAGAGCAAATGTATCTGCTCAACCATCTTCTCAATTTAAGGTTGGGTGGATGTACCAGCAACAATGTTGGCATTTATAATATGCCTTGGTGTGTATGGATCAGCTATATTGGTGTAATAGATGGAACAATCGTCAAAACTTAGTTTTTTACTAGAGAAGTAATTAGCTTTTTTGTAATAGTTCCCACAGACGGCACCAACTAATGGCGATACAAAAATCATAGGGAATATTCTAGAAGCAATTATTCCTTAAGATCCTTATATGTCATTCACAGTATGTTCTATAACCTTCACTTCTAAACTGCAATGACTTCTTCTTTAATGAAAATCTTCAAAGGTTGTAAATCTTCTCTTCGATAAATACTTGCACAATGTCCCTTCTAGACCCCTAAGGGTGTTGATGGGGGACCCTTCGAAGATCAAATTAGTATGAGGTATTTTTATGTGGAAAAAGACATTAATAAAGGTATTTATGTCTCAGAGTATAAGGTTTTGAACCTTTTTTTATGTATACTCATGCTTTTTTTTATATTACCTGGCTTGACCTGCTTCATACAACGTTGGAGGGGTGGAGATGTAATCTCATAATAATAAAATAATATTATTCTACTGCTTGTGTCATCACATCTAATTAATATAAGCATGAACCGCTTGTTCGTATTTAATGAGATGTGATGGGTATCATAATTACTAGCCTAAGCCCAGAGTATGAGAGGTTTAGTATGGAGTTACATGTTAATTATACATTGAACCTGAAAAGGAGTTGGGTTCAACTCATATGTTGAATCCAAGAGGAATTGGGTTAGCTTGTGACTACACCCAATAGTGGTCAGGGACGGGCATACCATAGCCCAACGTGGAGTTGGGCACGAACGCGTCCCTGACCCAATATGGGGTTGGGCGTGGACGCGTCACGACTCGACTCGAATTAGAGTTGGGCACGGACAAGTCACAACCCGAATTAGAGTTCCCTACTTAGAGTTGGGCGTGAGCACTTTATGACCCAACCTAGGGTTGTTCGCGGACGCGCCCTTGCCCAACTTAGCGTTAGGCACAGACATGCCATGGCCCAACGTGAAGTTGGACGTCAAAAAGACATAACCCCATTTTGGGTTATGACTTTCATGTGATGACCTTTAAATAAGGGAGGTTTTTAGAAAACCATAACTCATCAACTTTGATGCAATATGAATCTCACAATTATAATAACTTTATAATTTTCTTTATAAAGTAATTTTGTTCCAAAGACTATATCTTTACTCTAGATTCATTGATGAAATATTAGATTCATTAATCAATTATTTGATGAATATTAAAGATAAATAAGCATTTATTAATAAATTAAATATATATACATGAACAAAGTCAGCGTCACATGTAATCAACCAATTGGTTATAGGGCATATACACTAACACTTGTTTCACCCTGGTTTAAAATTAAACCATGTGCAAGTTGTCCCGATATAATCCAGTCAATTTGGTTAGTTTAAAGGTAACCTAAATGCTATTACAAAAAATAAAAAGATGAAATTAAGAGGAAAAAAAACCAAATTAAAATAAAAAAAATGTAGAAATGAAAAAAAAATTAAGAGTTGAATTGAAAAAGAAGAAGAAGATAAGCTTCACTATTCCATAATTATTCTCAAGGTCTTTTTTTAAGTATATTTACATGCCCTTTATCTAAATTCATTTAGACAAATCAAACAAAAAAAATCAAAAAATAATTTTGAATTATTAAGGCATTTAATTGAAATACTTAATTATTATATTTAAAATTTATTGAAAAAATAAAACATGTTAAAAATAGAATTATCACCGTAGTGGTTTTTTTTAATATAATATATGTTTTCATAATTCAAAACTTAAACCTAAATCTCTAATTCTCATAAAAATAAATCTTTTATTTTTTTTAGTTAATTCATTAAAAATAAAGTTATTTCATAAGATGTTCGAGAGAAAAAAGTATAATCTCAAAAATTATAAATAAACAAGGTGTTTGTTTTTATGATTGGAAAATATTTTTGTAAGAATTTAATTTTTTAAAATTTTAATTTAATATTTTTAGATCATTTTAATATATTAATATAAAAATTAAAAATATTATTTTTATATATTTTCGAACAAAAATAATTTTAATAAAAACCCATTATAACACCACCCTAGCTTTAGACCTCTTGTTGTCTGCAGCATAATATTTAGAACATATATTAGTCTTAAAATTTGGACAGAAACAAAACCAAATAATCATCACTAGCCATGCTGATGAGCTCCACCGCATCATCCTTCTTTTCTTCAAAACCTCTTCCCCTTCACAGGATTCCCACTCTCTCTCGTCCCCAGCTAATCTCCACTCAACATGCTAACATTTTCACCTCTAGCAGCAAGGCATGGGCTACGAAGACCACGATCAAAGCCTCCTCATCAGAAAATCAAACAGTCACCGTTGCACCATCCGTGGAATCTGCATCAGATGTCGTGAGGAGCTTCTATGAAGGAATCAACGGCCACGATTTGGACTCCGTGGAGGAGCTTATTGCCGAGAATTGTGTGTACGAGGACCTTATCTTTCCTCGTCCATTCGTTGGTCGTAAGGTACTCCCAACATACCGCCTCCTAATCCTCTCTTTCTTTCTTGCACGCACGCGTAAGTCACGTGCTAATGCTTGATTTTAATAATCGAGGCCGCGTCTCACATGTCTATCATGAGGAAGCGGTCGAATTGGCTAGGCTGGCAGTTCGATTTAAAACCCTTTTTTTGGATTAGCATAGAAAATCAAATGTTTTGAAAATAATACAATTAAATTTTTTTTAGTAAAATAACATAGTTTCGTAGTTCTGAAATGTAATCTTTAATTAATTACAATTAATGTTGTGGTTTAAAATATTATATATAAATCGCAACACTTAAAAATATGTTTTAGAAGCGTGAAATGTTAAATTATAACTATTTTAAAGTGCAATACTTGAAATTAACAACATTTACTAAATATTATAATTTTAAAATACAAGTGTTGTGTGATTTGATGATAACACTCAAACTGTGTTTTTTCATTAAAACTTTTTTAAATTATATTATTTCATTTAAACTTTTATTTTGTTATATTATTTAAAAAAAAACCATTTAAAACCTGGTTAACTCGAATTCATTTAAATGGTGTTGTTTTAATTTTTTTTAAATAAAATTATGTTGTTTTTTATTGATACAAATCAACATTGAATCTAAGTTTTGAGCTAGATCATAAGACTGAGGGAGTTTAATAACTTTAATTTTGAATTAATTTTACCTAATTGAAATTATAAAAAATAAAATATAATTAAAGGATGACATAAAACCCTTGTGCAGGCAATACTGGAGTTCTTCAACAAGTTCATTGATACTGTAAGCAAAGACCTCCAGTTTGTGATTGATGATATCTCTAACGAGGATTCCTTTGCGGTCGGAGTTACATGGCATTTAGGTATGTTTCAAAAACGTAATTCCTTATTTGTATGAGTAAAATGTTCTTTAATCCCTAATTTCTTAACATGATCACAATTTAGTCCTTCATCATGTTTGAAAGCACGACTCGTGTTATTAAACGCTTTTGAGTTTTCTCTCAATCCTAATATGCTTACCTTTAGGATTTTACAAAAAGTATGGGACTAATTTAAACATGGGTTGAAAAAATAGAATCCGAAGAATAATTTATTTCTTATCATTGACTTTTGTGTTCAGTAGTATTATTAACATGGTTGTCCGGGCCAGTTTATGTGTATTTTGACTGATCTCACAAATCTTAAATTTAATATCCGTATAAGTCTCTAATAGTTCTGAGATTTATAAAACTTGAACTAATATCCTCTAAAAAAACAAACCTATTAATTAGTTAAACTATATCCCTCAGACCAACTTAACAACAATGTAATTCTCAAACGTTTTTACACAATGAAGTGGCGTTTGTATGGAGGAATGGGTGTGGATTTTTAACTCCATTATCCTTGTAGCAAGCATTACCTAATATCCAAAAAAGCACATTTTTTAAACTCCAATATCCCTGTACCAAGCATTACCTAATATCGAAAAAAGCACATCAATGGAATTTATTTAGGGCTGTTTGCTATCATTTCTGTTTCGGTTTTCAAGAATTGTAAATGAGATATGAAAATTGTATGTTTTAATAAGAACTGCTAAACCAAAGAAGTTTTCTGCTCTCAAAAAACTGAAAACTAAAACCAAAAATCTGAAAACATGAAAATGGAAATGATACCAAACATCTCCTTACCTTCCATCAACTCTTTCCCTTCCATGTTGTTTAGTGATTTATGTTCCCTGCTTAGGATGTTAAGTAATGGTAACAAAGGTTGTCATGATTTCTCTGGATAAATTGTATTGCTAATCATTACAGAATGGAAGGGCAAGTCTTTCCCATTTAGCAAAGGATGCAGCTTTTATCGGCTAGATGCTGTGAATGGCAAGAGGCAAATAATGTAAGTGATCTTGTAGAAATGGAACTTGTTTTATACAGATATATCCCGCATATGTCAGCAACGTTTTTATGCGCTGAAGGCTGTCTCAAGAATCTCTCCCAGGTCTCAACCCAGCTCCGCAATTGAGCGTAGAGTCTGTGTGACTTTCTCTTGTCACTGAAACTGGCTCAACTCATTGACTTTCTTTGAGCAGTATCAACATGCTCTACAGTTTTCAGCGATAGATAGAATTCTGATGCATTCCTGCTTTAAATTTTAGGAGTTGTTTGATCCTGCATCGTGTTCCTCGGGACCATTGCTGATATAAAACACTAGCACACTTTCTACTTTTCGAGGCTATTTACCAACAGCAATCTTCAATCTTAAGAAGTATTTGGATCATATACCACAGAACTTTTACATTTTGAAAGCGATATTTATTTGGGAAGACATGTTTTCGTCGAGGAAACTTATCCATTTTCTGAAACAGTTATGGACGAGACAGTGTTGAGCCTGCAGTCAAGCCTGGGGAGGCAGCTTTGGTATGTATGCAAGGCCAATTAGTTTCTGTGAACCAGCGAGGATGAGAAAAATGACGGGCCTTTTAGTTTTTGTGTAGCATGCCATGGAATTATGAACTCAATATTGACTAAACTATTTATTGAGAGCTGCTTCAATATCCTCTCTCTCTCTCTCTCTCTCTCTCTCACACACACACACACAAACACACATCGTCTGTGTCCACCCTTGATTAACATTTCTACCTCGAGAATTTTTCATTCTCTGGTTCAAAGGATTACCTTGACAAAGAAACATCCTCACAGTTCTCAAGGGTGTAATTTTTCATTTCTACCAGAGAATTTTTCATTTCTCTGGCTCATAGGTTTATGCTACATGAACTTGAATATCTGTAGTAGATTTGCTTTTTTGTGGTTGTGATGCTTCTTCTTTTTTCGAGAAACAGGTTGCTATCAGGGGTGTAACTTGGTTGCTGCAGCGATTTCCTCAATTAGCAGACCAGCTGTGATGAAAGCCTGTGTATACATGAAAGATATCATCCTCTCAAACCATACCATCATTTTCTTTTCATTTTAAATGACGAGAGCAAATCATTATGATTTTGTTTGTCAAATGTATATTCAACTTGGTAAATCCCATTTCTATAATTGCTATTCTACAAGTGGAACCAGTTTATTTATTTATATTTTTTTTTATAAATAATATAAATCCAGAGTAAAATTGCACAATTCAATGTGCTCAACAAGTTGCATCGAGCACTTTCTCTCCAAGTAAAAGTCCGAAAGACAACACAATTCAAGGAACTAAAATTCACATGTTGCAGCATTCTATCTCCTCCAATACTTCATCTTCGGAACTAAAATTTTCTCCGGCAACATAACCGGCATCTTTCATTAGATCAGTCAACCCTTCCAACAATTTGTAAAGATCATTTGAGTTGTGTTTGGAAGTGTCACCAACCACAAAGGGGGAGAATCCAGAGCCGACATCAACCCAGGTACATCCAGGGGCCTTCCTCACACCTAAATCCCTCATGTAAGTCCTGACTTCTGCCAGCTTGCTCCAACGACCAGCAGCAGCATGCATATTAGCAATCAACACATAGTAACCTGGATTTTCAGGCTTCATTTCCAGCAATTTCTCAGCTGCCCATTCCCCTATCTCTGTGTTTCCATGGATCCGGCAGGCGCCTACAAGAGTGGCCCACATAGCAGTGGTTGGCCTGTAAGGCATACTGGTAATTACTTTCTTTGCTTTATTTAACAATCCAGCTCTCCCAAAGAGATCAACCATGCATGAAAAGTGCTCTACTGCGGGAACTATCCCATAGAGAGTTGACATCTTTTCAAACAACACGTTTCCTTCAGTTACTAGACCAGAATGGCTACACGCAGATAGAACTGCCACCATGGTGACCTGGTCTGGTTTAATCCGATGTTTGATCATTTCATCAAACAATTTTAGTGCAGTCTTCCCCTCTCCCTGTATACCATACCCAGCAATCAAGGAGGTATAAGTCACTTTATCCCTCCTTCTCAATGAGTCAAACACTCTTTTTGCTGATAAAACCTTTCCAGACCTTGCATACATCTCAACGAGGGAATTCCAAAGCAATAAATAGTCCTCAAACCCTTCTCGCCTCATAATGTAACAATGGAACTCCTTCCCTTGTTGTAAATTTGCCACTCGAGCACAATGGGGAAGAATGCTTGCAATAGTCACATAATTAGGTTCAATTCCAGAAAACAGCATCTCCCTGAACAGGAACGAGGCTTCCTCAGATCGGTCCATGTGAGTATAACCAGAAAGCATGGAGTTCCAAGTAGTTAAGCTCTTAGTTTTAATTGATTTAAATAAAATGTCAGCATGCCTAAGATCTTTACACCGTGAATACATGGTTATCAGTGCATTTCTTACATTATTAAATCCATCGAAACAACTACGAATTGCAGAAGCATGAATCACTGTTCCTAACTTAATGGCCCCAATGTGTGAACATGCACCTAAGCCAATAATCATTGCCACTGGATCCAAATCGATGCCACACCTTCTCATCTGAGAAAGCAACTCAAGTGCCCCTTTAAAATTTCTTGTCTGTACACACCCTCCTGCTATGGTGTTCCAAGTTATAATATTCACTTCTGCGCTTGCTAGTCTCATTTCTTCAAATAGTTCAAATGCTTCCTTCCACATGCCCCTGGAGGCATAATTAGTGATTATTCCGTTCCAAGAAACAGCATCTCTTTCTGGCATTTGATTAAATAAGCGACGAGCAGCATCCAATTCCCCAAATTTTCCATACATGGAAACCAAGGAATTATGCACGTACAGGTTCCATCTGTGCCCATAGGCAGCATTAATAGACTCATGTACCTCCCTCCCAAAGTCCAGATCCAATTTTTCACCACAAGCCTTAAGGACTGATGGATAAGTGAAATTATCAGGTCTAACCCCTTTATGTACCATTTCTCTATATGCTGAAAGAGCCTCTCCATGTAACCCATTGTTAACATAGGAAGAGATAAGCAAGTTCCAAGGCAAAGGGTTCACAATATCTGAATTCACAGTGATGATGTGCGCATCAGCTAGGAGACTGAAGCTTGAGTAAAATGTGACAAGCTTGGGAACCAAAACGAGATGACTTTCAAATCCCAAAGAGATGGTGTGGGCATGGAGCTGTTTACCCTGCGGGAGTGATTTAAGGTTGGTACAAGAGTAAAGCAATGAAGAAATTGAATGTAAGATAACATCACGATTAGCTGAAGAGGCATGGAGCTTGATCAGAGAGAAGGTTTCAAATGCTTTTAATAAATGTCCCTTCCTTGCAAGGTCTTTGAGAGAATTAAAAAGGTTATCTATCATAGAAACATTGTTAGATGCATCCGTTTCTACAACAGGGTAATTGCTTTGAACAGCTACTGCTATGGCACTTTGTTTCCCTTGTTTAGGTATGCATTTTTTTATTTGACTTACAGAAAGTCCTCTTAACACAAAACGCGGAGAAGAAGAAGGCATGCACTATAAACATAACCACAGTGTTCAATAACATGGTGAGTCCAAACTGATTGCATTACTTTGCCTGCACTTGCAAAGACTAAATTGGAAAGAAAGAATTTTCCAACTAAACGACTCAATTTTCGCTTTACAAGATCAAGGAAAAGGTTGAATAGATTACCCAACTCAAGCAGCCTACCACAATCTTCTTTGCTATTTAGCACTTCCCCTGTAAACATTCATAACGATGCAAGTTATGGACTAATTGTGCTTCCAAAAGAAAAGAAAAAAAGAAAAGAAAGAAAGAAAATCTAGATGGAGTGATAAAATGCAAATGAATTGGCATAACTAGGTTCAATTTACAGGTTAATAATCTGGAAATAACACCAGGTAGCATGTAAGTCTTAATGTAGGTCAAATTGACTTGAAGTTTCCTTGATTTCCGATAACAATAAGGATGAATAACGAGGAAAAAAACAAATATTATTACTTTTTTCAACAGCACCCAATACCGTTTCAAACCATTGAATTCTAAAGCCCAAAAAAAAATCATTCAAGAAACTAGAAAAAAAAAACCCAAAAATCAACAGCAATCATTGATTTTTCACTGCTTAATTTTTCATACAGAACTAAATGAAAAACCCAAAAAAAAAATCATGAAATCTTAGTGTAAAAAAGAAAAGAAAAGAAAATGAAACAAAAACAATTTGGAACGGGAGAGAGAACTTTACCGGTCTAAATCGGAATTAGGGTTTGACGGCTGCTGAGATATCCGTATCCTTCTTAGCTTAGGATTGGCAGGCAGGCAGGCAAGAAGAGTGTTTTTCACGCTAAATGGGAGAGAAAAGAGAAAATAATGAGAGAACCCTGTGGCCTGTGAGGGTTTAGGGTTTTGCCAGTTTCAGCCGCACAAAAGCAATTTTCCGAAACGCGATTCCTCCATCAAGAAAAAGAAACGCGATGCATCCATCATGAACACGAAACGCTCTATGCGAAACTCAGCGAAACGACCGAACCGTAGAAAAACAAAACATAACAAGTTGCTTCTTTTGCCAGCGAGCAAAGATGACCCTGTGCCCATCCACGTGACAATCACTATAAACTGGAAAATGACATTTTAGTCATTTCATTATTAATGGCTGCCGCGATAAAAAAGAGCTGGTGGTAGACACCGACTTGTCCCAACCACCACAGCGACCGCGAGACCCTGAGAACGCGCAAGCTTTGGTATCTCCGCCTCCGCTTTCCGTCCCCTCCCTCACTCTATATATTGTACAAATATATTATTATTTTTACTATTAATGGATTCAGCTTTTATATCAGATTAATAAAGGCAAACAAGAAACCTCTAAATTTCTCCGCTTTCCATTGCCTTTCCCTTTTGAACCTTCCTTTTGCATTGCGCACGCTCTTGCAAATCCCTTCTAATACGCTGCCGTTTTTATCTGCTTCCTCACAACTAAACACTTCTCTAGCTGTTTTTTTTTTTAATCGGTTTGCGCGTACTTGCATGATCGGTTTCTGAGAAATGTCGGCAATTTCTAATTTCGTGGCGTGCGGTGACCGCCGTGAACCCGCCGTTAATTGCATTGACAAGAAGAACTTAGATTTCGGTTTAAATTGGAGAGCCATCTCCTCTAGAACCAGGATTTCAATGCCGTTTAAGGTGATCGTGTGATTTCAAATTTCTTTTTTTTTTTCTTTTTAATTATTATTATTATTATTATTATTATTATTATTATTATTATTATTAGAGTGTTATTTTGATAATGTTTTTTTTATTATTATTTAGAAAAACGAATTCCAGTTAGGTACCGAGGGTAAATCAAGTAGAGGGAATAAAGAAAAGAGGAGCATACGGATGGCATTGGTAGATGAGAGGGCCGTTTACGGAAGAGATACGGCCGGCCGACCTGCTGTCTTGGTATATCCAATTTTGTTCATTTAATTATTTTTTCTTAACTCAGGAAAGAAAAAAAGAATTAGGGTGGTAGAAAATTAGTAGTATTTTCAGTTTGAGTAATGGGATTTTTGTTATGTTTGCAGGCATATGATCTTGTTCAAGGACCACTTGTAAGTTGTTCCCAAATTTACCATTTTTTTTAACATTATTAGAATGAATTGTTACTTCTTGGTTATCTACAGAATATTTGATGAATTAATGGTTCATGTAAAGATAATGAATTTTTTTTCTTTTCTTATGTGGTGTGCAATTGTAAAGACTTTTTTTTTGTCTTATATCGATTCAATGGTGAAAATGAATAGATTTGGAAAGTTGGTCCAAGTCCAACTGATTATAGTTAGTGAGAAGATGTATGGCAATTTAGGTTTATGATTGATGTGCTATCTTTTCATATTACATTTTGAGAGTGAAATAGAGTTGAGTTGAGTTGAGGTCAGCGGAGTTGGTGTACACATTTTTTCATGGGCAGAATTGCTTATGCTGAATGATTTGCTGCATAGGTAAAATGGGGTTCTGTGATGGGTAAATCAAAGCCGGATCCACCAACAGCCGTGCTTCTGCATGGAATTTTAGGCAGCAGGAAGAACTGGGGTAAGTACCCTGTATTAGTTTCAACACATTTATGATTTGCTATATTTGCCTTGATTACTTGTTAGAAAATATAATTTTCACGACACTTATATACTTGCACCATGTTGATGTTTAACCCTTGTCCCTTGGCAAGTTGGGATACCATATCTCCTTCTAGAACTAGGATTTCAAACAGGAGACTATCTAATGGAGATGAGCCAGGGGACTAACTTAGACTCCCAAAATAAACACCCTCGAAAATCCTAGAAAACCTTGGAATTAACAATTATGAAATATGAAACACTAAATTGCAAAAAACTAAAGACCTCATTAATCTAAGTTGTTATCCTTTTTGTTTATTTTCCCCTCGAAGTATTGGTTCCAACTGTGATGTGTTTCAAGTTGTCTTATGCTGTAGCATTGATAACCTAAGCAATATAGTATATCTCAACCATCAAATTTAGAATATATCCTACACAAAACAAAAAAGAAGAAATCACACACTTTCTATACAATTATGAAATGTGAAGTGTTCCTTTTCTGACGATTTTGTTTTCAAAGTGCCATCACCTCAGTGAAGTGGTCTCACTACCTTCTGCTGCAGAACTTCATGCATTAATTTCTAACATCTTTTGATTAGTTGCTTTTTGTATGCGTTTACATACACACATTAATAGGAACTTTTTGAAATATAGTTTACAGATTTAAAATATCACAGGAACCTTTACACGGAGATTGGCACAAGAATTTCCAGCATGGCAGGTACTGTTCTTTTTTTTTTCCTTTTGTATCTTTTATATTCTCTATAACCCCAAAAAAAGTGCTAGGTCAAGCTAGCATGGTTCCATAATTCCCTGTGATATTTGTATCAGTATGACTGAGGATTACAGTCGCCCTATGTTCCAACCATATGAAGCAATTAGATTTCATCGTCTGCATGTGAGCATAGGTTCCATTGTGAAAATGGCGCCAGCATAGCAATTGCATTTTAACATCTTCATGTGAGCTTTTAATGCTGTCAAATAATGCTCATGTACTTTTGAAGGTCTATTGTGTGAGTGTCTGCCGATGCTTTGTGTGACTTCTTTGTCCCTGTTTTACATGCATGCCTGAGGATTATGGAAGCAAGAGAAAACAATCACTGTCCAGTTATGATCCAACTGTAGTGGGTTATTGGGGGGAGAACTTGTATACAATCATGAACTTCAACAATTATGCATGAAGTATATTACTTGGGATTTAAGGCGTTCAAATGAGTCAGTTTTGGCATGGATTTGAGGGTGATTAGAATATTACTTATCATTGACAAATCATGCAGTTTCTTTTGGTTGACCTGCGGTGCCATGGTGATTCAGCATCAATCAGAAAGAGGGGGCCCCACACTGTTGCCTCAACTGCTTTTGATGTCTTAAAGCTAGTGAGTGACTTTTAAGCTTTGGCTATTTATTCATGGACAATTTGTTCTTCTATTTTTCATTTCTTTAAAACTGAGACGGCCCCAAGAGTCCAAGATGGTGGGTTCTTTGTGCATGGCTGATGCATCTGTTAATGCACTCCAGCTGTTTATGCTTCTTGAAATTGTTGCAGCACTTCTTTTGTTGACACCTCCTTCCTAACCACAATAAGCCTCCCGACCACCACTCGAGAATATTTTTATGGCTAATTAAATGTTAGTGATTTTGTTTGAATAGGTTGCACAGCTTAGAATAACACCTCGTGTTTTAATTGGGCACAGCTTTGGTGGAAAAGGTACATCTACTTTCCTTGACATGCAATTTACCAATCTGATTTTTTAATTGACTTCAATGCATAAACATTCTCCCTATTTGTCCATGCAGTTGCCTTGAGTATGGTGGAACAAGCTGCAAAGCCTCTTGCCCAATCTGTAAGAGTAAGTTTATAATCTGCAAATATTCTTTAGATGGTTTAGAACATAAGATTGGGTTAAAATACCAGTTTTCAGATGTTAGTCCAAGTTTTGTAGCAAGTAATCCATTTTCTCTATGTATAATAACAGGGTCCTTAATTAATCTTCTATGGTTGGTCTTTGTCATTTCATTTTGCTTTATCTCTTTAAATTCTTATAGTCTTTGCGCCGCTTCAGGTTTGGTCTCTAGATGCTACTCCTGGAAAGGTTAGGGCTGGTGGAGATGGAGAAGACCATCCTGCAGAACTAATATCTTTTATAAGGAAACTACCAAAGGAGGTATGTTTCATAAGTTATAACACCCATATTTGGGTGTATCATAGACCTTTTTGATGTGATAGTGATGCTGTTTTTATCTTGGTGGGGTAGTGATTTTTTTCAAACACAGATGTTCTTCTATTTAGAGTTGGATTTCTAACCCGGCATCCAAGCAAGTGATTTTTCCTTAAACACCGATGCACTTCTAACTCAGCGTCCAAGCATTGTCTGTCACCCTTATCTTTCCTACCGTTATCTTGAGTGATTATATCTACTCTATTCCTTTGATGTCTGTTTTCTTTTTTTTTTGTGTACCTGTAACTACCATCAAATATACAGTATTAGTGTCTTCTCTTTGTTTGGATGTCTGTTTTCTTCTTTGTTTTTTTTTGGGCATTATTATGAGTATCTTATAATCTTTCTTCAAGGAAGGTCTTCTCAAAGCGAGATATTGTCAATGCTCTTATACAAGAAGGGTTTTCTAAGGATGTTGCACAGGTATATTCTGAATTCCAAATGCTTATTCAAGATAGTCCTATTGTTGTTCGGTTTCTGCATGAAAAAAGTTGCTGTTGCTATTGTAATCTATGTGAGAATCTTCATTCACATTAGTAATAAAATGTGATGTTTGCAGTTTGAGGTATATTGTATATAGAGATGTTAAAGGTTTTCATCTTTTTCTACATCATTTCTGCTCCTAGCTTGATTACTTTCCTGCTAATCACATGGACAGTCTTCACAGACGTTTCATGGAGGTACAATGGCAAACATTATTTTTTGCCCCCATAGATTTAATTTTAATAAAATGACAGTGACAAATTCTTCTCCTTAGACTCTTCATTAACTCTTGTTCCGCCCCGAAAAACAAAAGTTTGTGTGGAATTAGATGTTATTTTGGTGGAAGATAATTAGAAAGATCAGGAGAGAGTAGTATACATGTAGCATGATGTAGGATACATGGTGCAGATCTGATTCAGATTCGAAAAGACGGTTTGAAATATATTATTATGAGTAGCTGTTTGACTGCTGAATTCAGACAATATCTTGCTGGAGTTTCAATCTGAATATGGAGGAAAGGAGGGAAACCACGTCTAGGCAATAGCATCTAGAGCTCCCAGCAACTACATGCTCTCATAAAGCAAATAAGCTGCTAGAGAAATTAATACATTGCTTACTTCATGTTTGGTGCAACTTTAGGATTGTAACTGAGATTACTGAGTAATTAAGCTAACTTCTATTTAGTTTGTTTCCTGTACTTCAATTATGTTTTTCTATAAAGATGCTAATTGTGATCCCCTCAAGTTCCTGGCATTAATTGTCTTTCTGCTTTTTATGTCCAGTGGGTGGTGACTAATCTTAAAACAAATGGCCCTCCTGGTGCGCCATCATCAAGTTTCTCTTGGATGTTTGACCTCGATGGAATTTCTGAAATGTACCAATCATATGAAGAAACAAATTTGTGGTAATCTTGAAATATGGTTAATGCGAGTTAAAAACAGTACCTTGCTCTACTTTGATCAGAGCATTGCTTCCTTACTCAAGTTAATCCATGTTGTTGACTGCAGGAAATTTGTTGAAAATTTGCCTCAAGGTGTGCATGTAAATTTTTTGAAAGCAGAGAGGAGCTTGCACCGGTGGGCCCTTGAAGATCTCCAGAGAATTCATGCTGCTGAAGATCTGGCTGCTGAGGAGGGAGCTGGAGTTGAAATGCATGTCCTTGAAGATGCTGGCCACTGGGTATTTTTCTTCTGCATGCTTTAATATCTCTAGTTCTGACATTATTATTTTCAAATTAGTCCCCTCCGTCCATGTTCTAAGTAAAGTACATGGAAAAATAAACATGATTTTCGAAGCTTATCCTCAATTGTCTGAGGATAGTGCGCAAGTAGAAGAGACTCATTCAGTGGCTAGACCCAGAAAACCTTGCTTTGCAAAATAAAAAAAGCTGGCTGGTTTCAGAATATTCTGAAATTTTGCCCATTTAGTTTGCCAGCTTACTGAGCTTAAGGCTTTAAGCTTGTACAAAATGAATATGTTGCCCTGGTGTCATTTTTTTCACTGTTGTCAGAAACTAGTCCCATGTTAATATCTAGGCAGGTTTGTGTTGGGGGGGCTAGAAAATTCCTAGTGTTTTTAATGTTAGTGCCATGGCGAAGATATCCTGGCTTGAGTAGGAATGCATTTCAATGCTGCATTATTAATTTCTTTCTAGAGCAGCTCACATTGCTCCAAATTCTTGATAGGTACACGCCGATAACCCGAACGGGCTCTTCAGGATTCTTTCATCATCATTCCAGGGCTTCAAAGCCTGAATGAAAGTCAAACAAGGGTTTGCATGTGTAGAGATAATGGCCAGAAATTACATGAAAGAATTTCTAGTCATTCACATACTAAGTCACAGAATTCCTAGAGTATTCCAAATATTTGTGCCATAGTAGCAGTGTCCTGAGACCACACAAATTTTGTACGCAAATATTCTATGTAATGATTGGCTTCCTTGCATTAGCACTCGAGTGCCTGAATCTACAAGGAATTTGCTTCAGCATTTCAGGGAAATCAGGGGCAATGCCCAGGTGGGGGAAGAGAAGCAGACACTGGACTTTTCTGAGCACACACTCAAACTTGAACGCAATACATTTCTGATATAAACATAGTAGCAGCACCTCCCTTGTAGAGAGCTCGGCACTGGGGTCTGCCTAGCTTAAGCATCTCAGCCATAGCCGCAAAATTATACAACTAAAAACACTTCTCACATAATAATCCTAGCCATGATATTGCCCTTTATCCACATTGATTTTCCTATATAGGTGGCATTATACACGTGGAGGTCAAAAGATTTATCACGAGAGCAAAAATGGGTTCGCGTCCTATGACTAAGTGACGGTCAAAGCTGGAGCAGTAGACAAGTGCAAGCAGGATTCATGTGCTTGTCTTGACGAGGGAAAAGACTTGCTTGAAGACTTGTCAACAGATCGTCTTTCAGAACAATTTGACCATTTCATCTGCATGAAGCTCCTCTTTCTCCATGGACCCATATGGATTTTCTTCTCCTTCATTGATCTCTTTGCTGCATCACATAGAATGCCAACAATGGCATTGAGGTAGTCAGCTTTACCCACGTAGTATTCTGGCAGCCGCGCCACAAGATTGCGGTATTCATCACTCGCTTTGGCAATCTCAAACTGGTCTCTGAATTCAAGCTCAATCAGATATGGGATTGGCTTCTTGCGACCCATTGTGCCTGCAATTATTTCTATGTACTCATGTTTTCCTGGAAAATCAAGGGCGTCGTCAAATCAGTCCTACAACAAAATGCTAGCATGCATATAGCGAGAGAAGGATATAATTGTTACCTCCTGGATGCTTTCTGGTGTTTTTCCACTTCGATGTGCAAAGAGATGCTTCGAATCCCTTCTGTGTGAGCAAATTGACGACCCTTTGTCTTAAACAGCTAGTGCACCCATCAGTGGGCTTCATGCAATTGCAAAAATCACTCTCTTTCGCTACCCCTATAACTCTGCAAACTTCTTGCCTTAACTTTGAACCTATAGAGCTATAGCGCTCCAAAACTCCCTTCATACAATTGATCCCATTATAGTTCCAGAAAACAAGCATAATTTTGTTTCCTGGGCTAATGCCTAATACCTAATTTATCCATGCAGTAAATAGGATCTCATAATGCTAAACATGGCTTTAATTTCTGATTTTCAAAGTAACGTTTAATTACTGTTTCAAAATAGAAAAACCGAGGATAAAAGGGAATACATCTTTCTGTATATTGATATAATTATTTGTTGCATTATAAATTTTTTTTTCCCTTCAACTAGAGTTTTAAACATTATATATATATATATATATATAATAGTTTTCTTTGTTTAGACTTTTAAATTATTGTTATTAAACTCGGTTCGGTTTGGATTGACAAGTTAATTTAATGATTCACTTACCTAATTCTTATCCTAAACCTTGTTTTATATTAAATAAATTTGATTTCATATTAAATAAGTTGGAAGAGAGTAATATGTTAATATATCATTTTTTATTTTCCTTGTAAAAGTCACATCCAGCTGATCGATTCAATTTATTTCTTTATCTCCCCATGTTTGTAATAATAAGAACAACATTTTCTCAACTCCAATGAGCTAGGCTTATTGTGTTGATTTTTTTGAGTAATATATCTAAAAATATCTATTTATTTTTTATTAACACTATTTCGAACACAACTAGTATATTCTAAAATAATTCTTATTCGGACGTCTTTATTATTGGCCATGAACCTTCTTTTGGTTTTTATTTACTCAACTCTTTTATTTTTCTATCCGAAACAAAAAGAAAGGAAAAAAAAATACAATTACTAATTCGAAATCAAATTATAAAAGATTTTGTTGCAGCCTTAATACAATGATTTAAAATTCAATTTACAATAGAAGTTCAGCTTTCTTACCCTTACCTGAGGGCTGATTATAGGCTAATAGAAAATTTTCTTTCCATGAGAGAGATATGTAAATGAACTATAAAGCAGGTATGCCAATCCCTATTCTCCAGGTTGTACCATTACATTATAAAGCCAGCCAGTGTGAAGAATTAACCTAATTTAATGCCTCTTCTAAGCCCCTCTTTTTTAAGGGAAAGGGAGTTTGCTTAATCATCCATTATAAGTTTACTAGCAGCCCTCGACGAAATATGACCTAATCAACTTGACAGGTTAATAAGTAACTTGATTAAAAGTAGAATTTTTAAACCCGACTCAAGACCCTGGTCATAAATTTTGCTCGGGTTACCGGATTTTGATCGGGTCACCAAGTCACCCAGGTCAACCTCAATTTTTTTTATAAATCAAAATAATACCGTTTAGGTTAAGAAAATAAATAGTTAATGGATTGCAACCGAGTCAACTCATTAGATCAACCGAGTTATCTGGGTTTTTGACTTCCCTTATTCTTTGTTAAACCCGGCTCAATTCTAGCTCTGGATTAGTTGGATTCTAGATCGACATGTCAGGTTGGGTCAAGTTTTAAAATTATAGTTAAAACTCGTTCAAAACAATATCATTTTATTTTTAAAAAATATCATAAAATAATATTATTTTAAAATAATATTGATTAATTACTCGAATTTAATAAGTTTATTTTTATCTTACTTATGCTTTATTAGAAACGAATTTAATCATGGAATATAAAAACTATAAAAAATAGTACGAAAACATCCTTTTAATTAAAAAATAAAAATCTAAACATAGATTAAAATATAAAGTAAGCAAAGTATAGTCCCATCCAAGCTCTGAAGTTGATGTATTTTTCTTATTTCTCTGAGTGGATATCACTTTCACCACGCCAGCCCTTACAATTTGAAGGGGACACCTAACCTCCCTACTGCAACCGTACACGTGGCTATTACTTACTATTCAGGTTGCCGCTGACATAAATGATGCCAAAAATTGGGCACGTCACACCAACCGGCCATACAATACTTGACACACGTGTACTTTAGAGTTTTCTGCTTTTTCCACCCAAAAACAATCTTTTTCTATGGACAAGAAGATCTAATTTTTATTTTTTATTTTGATATTGACATGCTAAAATAATTAAAAATAATATAAAAATAAAAATTTAATGTATTTTCAAGTTAAATTTACTTTTAAAATAAACAAATATAAAAACAAATGGTACGAAAATCTTTTTATGTTACTTTGGAATGGATTCAATATTGAAAAATCTAAAATGATAGAAATAATTAATGTCGGTCACCATTCATAAATGTTTATAGGGTTGGAAGAAAAAGGGATATTCCTCTTGTGATATATATCATTTCCAGAGGAGCTGAAATGAAGCACTGCTAACCCTTTTAGAATTTTTGCAAATTTTGTTTTAAATTATTGTAATTAAAATTAAATACCTGAAGCAAGGCGTCTTGTGAATCCCAATACAAGGCTCTTTCCATGGGGTCATGCAAGTTGTTGTCAGACTCGTAGTCGTCTTCTTCCTCCATAGAGCGACCGCCAGACTCCTCATCAGCAAAATCTTCATGAAAGAACACAGAAACCTTCTCTTCAAGGCTGTCCATGCATGCGTTTATAGCTAGCCAAGACCCTTCTCCTCCTAATGGTTATTGCCTATCTCCTGGATATGTAAGAGAATTATTGAAGGAGAGAAAA
>Ga0325414_1000746_pt1 | contig 28512 bp, 7 predicted proteins | sample PopdelMetagenome_8_FD_206183 | JGI IMG/M metagenome (GOLD analysis project Ga0325414, IMG submission 206183) | Populus deltoides microbial communities from Bellville, Georgia, United States - Leaf-PdKOR-R3 | ecosystem: Host-associated > Plants > Phyllosphere > Phylloplane/Leaf | place: USA... | reverse complement strand
TTTTCGTCATTATTGAAGTTGCGAACCACATCCATTAAGCTCTTATCTTGAAGATGAAATCTGTAGACATAAAAATCAAAGTTATAGGTGATTAAAATTAGGCCACCGGAGAGTTTTTCAATAATTATCTCTCTCTCATTCAAGAGTTGTGCACTGAAATATAAATAAATAAATTTTGGAATCTATTAAAAAAGATTCAAAAACATGGGGGATCAAATGTCAAAAAATTAAAATCAAGGGACAAAAGTATAAATTTACACGCCTCTGGAATAATAAACACGGGGAAGAGGCTGTTATTTTATCAATGTCAATTTTAAAGGATCAAGTTGAAAAAGTTGAAAAAAAGAAATTTAAAGGATCAAGTTGAAAGAATCCATAGGAGGATGACCAAACTAAAACAAAATCAAAGTTTGAGGTACCAAGAACGATTTTTTGTTTTTTTATAGTGAATAGGGCTTATGAATAGTGTTTGTAATATGATGAATAGAAATACTAAAACAAAAAAAAAAACTTATATGTTTAAGTTTCTTTGTAAATTAATTAATTAATAATAATAATTTTGTTTTTGTATTAATATTAATAATAAATTTAAGAATTTAGGCCAAACCTAACTCACCCGGTTAAAAGAAATTTCTCACAACTTTACCCGTGGGGTAAATTTTAATTTGCTTTCAAGGTTTTATGGGGTAAATTTCTACCTCATTAAAATCCAAACAAAGCATTACATACAATCCAAAAATCAGAACAACCATCGAACCAAAAATTAAATGCATCTGTTGTATTTTAAAGAATAAGCTCTTATTCTTTAATTGCCTAAAATGTCTTTAAAAGGCTCCATGTTTTTTTTTCTAATTAAAATTTAATTGTAATTCTAAGAAAATAACACTAATGGTGTTCTTCCACTAAATTGTATGTGCTTAAAGAATATGATTTTAGTCAACTAGTAATTTCAAAAGAAGCGCACACAGCCATCTTACAAATGATGATGAGCAAAAGAGAAAGAAACACCGCTCTTCCCCTGGCTAGAAGAAACAAGTTTTTATTTAATAATATAGCAGAACCATAATTTTTACATCCCTGATATGATGATAGAAAGGAAATCCAACAAAGCTTCAAGTTTTACATGATAACACCAAAACCATAATTTTTACATGGAAAGGAAATCGAACCAATCAAGCTTCACTTGATTAAAGATGGATTCTGCTAGGCTGAGACTTGGTCATCCTTGCTTCCCCGTAGGGTTCATCGTTATCGATCCGGCGATTATTCCTGAAGGCTGCACAGCCAACCACATAGGCAATCACTAGAATGATTAATATGACGATGTTAATGACCGAGACCTTCCTCCAACTCTTCCTCAGGTTGGCTAGCAAACCAGCTTTGCAAGAATTGCAGGTATAGCACAGTTGCTGTTGATCGTTGTTCCAGGTGTTACAGTCAGTGCTGTAAACAACCCCTCCAGATGATGACCAGAAAGTCTCGTTCACATAAGTGAAGAGGCATTCTGTTGGGGGCTTGCAACAACCAGACTACAGCACAAACCAAAAGCAAATCTGTTATGAATTTATACAATAAATACAAGAGAGAGGAGAATATACCATACACAGTGGGTTGTTTACTATATTTTGAAGATTGTTGAATTTTTATTTTTTCATGTCTGCAGCGATGGAAAATTGGATGACAGTTCTACAACTTTGCGTCATGCTAAAACCTGACATTGTTGATGATGGCGTGACCCAAGTTCAAATAATGTTTGATTAGCTCATTAATTTGACGCAATGTTGAAAAAAGCGTTCCATACATCAAGTATATTTCTATTTTCCTTGAATTTCTTTACTTTACATGTTTATTTTTCTATTTCTAAAGCCCTAAAACTTCATATTCTTCGACCTCCCCCCAAGAATGGAAGCCATTTTGACTTTATGATTCAAAGGATCCAATTGGTGCAGTTCTTTTTCTTTTTCTTTTTTTGTTTGTGTTTGTTTTGTTGAATTTTCACTTGTTATATACAGGTTGGTGTTAAGTTTTATTTCTTTGCTTGATCTCGTGGTGGATAGGATTAGATAATGGTGTTTTTAGGACAAAAATTATTAGATCGGGACAAACTCAGCAACTCAATAATAGAGAGCTGATGTGGACATTCTAAAGGTAACCCGATAAAAATCTAAGAATAAAACTGAGAAGAAAATGATTAAAAAAAAAATATCTAATTTAACTTCTTGTCTAATTCAGGTTTAAAATTATATCAGGTAGAAGAAGTTGTTATGATGTGACCTAATCAACTTGGATAATTCAAAAGCAATCTAGTTGACCAATTAAAAAAAATCTAAAGACAAAATTAAAAAATAAAATGATGAAATTGACAAGAAAAAACCTCTAAACTCAATCTATTGTTGTCTAGCTTGGGTTTGATATTAAACATTGCGGGAGTTGCCAAACATGATTGAAAAAATAATAGATGAAATTGAAAGGAAAAAAAAGACTAATTTTAAAAAAAATCACTTTTAATATGAACCAAGTATTTTAGTATATAGTATATAAACAATGAAGCTGTATTAAGTTTCTCAAATCTTTAATATAAGATAGTAGGGTAATCAGATAAGATTCCAGCTTTCTGCATCCCCTTTTTATCTCTTTCATCTTTTTATTCTCTATACGTAACTTTTCATATTGAAAAGAGCTGCAACTTGAAGGATGCAAAAAGAAGAGAAGAATATTCATCTAAACAAATTAATACATAAACACACTAAGAGTCTACTCTTGATACCGTACTCAGACTGACAAAAGGCACTATTCTTCCAACAGTGTTTTTTTTCTTTTATCAGGCTAATATCTTTGGTTCATCTTATAAAATATGCAAGATATGTAGATTGTGAGTATAAAGGATGAATCTTTTTAGGTTTAATGGGATGTGTTGACGATGACTGTTCAGGAGGATGGGTGGGACGACATAGGTGAACATGAGATAGTTGGGTAGAGCTGCGATTTCTGTACACTATTTTTAAGTTCATGATTTCAATTTCTTGAATTAGAATGCTTTCCAAACAAGAGAGTTCTCCTGTTTTAAGTATCAAAGCTAAATGGATTATATATATATATATATATATATTAAGATAAAAGTTAATTTGAGTAAAATCATATTAATTTATATTCATGCCACATATAATTGAAAACAAAACTGTTTAAATAATTTTTTTTACAATAATATAATGCTAAGTGAAAACGTTTTTAGTAATTATTATTTTTAAGTGTTATATATCTATCTATATTAGCTATTAATTATTAAACTATGAATGATAATTCAGTATATATCCCTAACTTTTATTCAAGATGAGTTAAAAATCATTTACATGGTTACTTTTTAATTTATGTCCCAAATTAATTTAATTATAATTGTCAAAATTTATACAAAATTATTTGAAAATCAAACACCTTTATATTTAATAAACATCCATATTTATTCATTTATAAATATTCTAAACAATCTATAAAAAATAATATAAATTAGCTAAACAATACATGAGCAAAACAAGTGCCAAAAAAACTTGTGTGTGTGTGTGTAAAACATATATAATATAATTAATTTAATTATAATTGTTAAAGTACAGCATGCAGATGGGGATGTGAGAGGGAGAGGAGAAGGCAGGCAGGCAAGGATGAGAGACGAATCTTGTAATGATGGTTTTTCTTACCAAAAATGAAAAGGTCCCATCGCTTCCTTTCTTTGTCAATGGATGAATAAAGCTAAGCTACTAAACTTTCTTTCCTTGGACGGTAGATGGATAAAGCTAAGCTCCTTTCTAAGAAAGAAAGGTGGGGCTGTGAACGGCCGACAAACAATTACGTGGCAAATAAGAAACAGCAATAACCGGTGGCTCTCACATGCCCTCAAGTCGATGTCCCTTCTCCCTAGCAATAATTTGGGGGATTCTTTTTTTTTTAAAAAAATAGCGCAATTAGTTGAGGATTCCAGCACAATACAATTTAAAAAAAAATTGACTAAATATTATATTTTTTAAAATATATTTTTGTTTAAAAAATATTAAATTTAGATATTTTTAATGTTCTTTTGATGATTTTAATAAAATATTATTGAAACGTAAGATTAAAATTAAAAAATATTATTTTAATAAATTTTCAAATAAAAACAACTGTAAACCACAATAAAATACCACCCAAAGTCTCCATCAAGAAGTCTTTAAATTATCGGGGAGGGAGCGGGAATGGTGGGGGAAGAAAAATATTATTGTTTATTTATGCGGAATTCAAATCTAGGATCTGAACTCCTCCTTTATCCCGTACGATAGGCCTCCTTAATGCTGCATGCAAATTTTAAATTAATCATTTTTTTTTGGAAAACGAGTTAAATAATCCTTCGAATTTCTAAAATTAATTCCTTGATATTAATCAAATTTAATTTACTATTAAAAAATCTTCTATCAATTAACCAGAGAAACTATTTTAATTTGTTTTATAATTTATTATTGTTGTTGTATTTGAGATTTTCAAGTTTCAACCATTAATTGATTGGTAGTTGAGGCCACTGAGTATAAGATCTTGAGTCGTTCTACTCCGACCTATCTCTAATCGCAAAACAAGTTCAGTATTCTGCTCAAATCGTTAGCTAAAACCCAAAACTTTTCAAGACTTGGAACACGATAAGAAATTATAGATTTGATATTACTTGAACTCAAAATATCATGGAAAACAAAAAAGGCACATACCTCAATAGAGCTGAGCTTCCTGCTATAGAACATATCTGCAGTCTCAGGGACGCCATTAATAGTTCTCCCCATCTTACCACAAACCTTAGAATCTCGTATACAAGAGCCAATCTTGTGCCAGTAGCTATCACTAGATACTCGATCCTTCAACCACCCTGAATAGTCCTGCAGATAATAGTCAGAATACGCACGATTCACGAGTGGGCGGCCCGACCCTTTATCGGTGACAACATAGGCAAAGATGATGAACCCTAAAAGTGCGGCGATGATGAAGAACATAACAAATAGGTAAGCCCACATCAAGAAAGTGTTTCTATAACACGCGCCAGCGAAACCGGCTAAAGAAACGACCATGATTGAGATCCCAATTATTATCAATGGCCACTGTAAGAATTTTAGACAATCTGTGTTGTTGGCTCTGCTGCTTAGCCATATACCACCTCCTAGGATGGGTATTGATAGCAAAAAAGTCAGGAAGTTGAGTACCCCTATCAAGTGATTGCTAGATCTCATGGTTGATCTTTCTCTGTTTCTCTCTCCCTTTCTGCAACAAGCGCGTCAGATCTCTCTCTCTGCTCCGTCTCTCTGTCTTTCTTTCTTTCTTTACTGTTAATTTTTGGGATGGCCAGTTACAAGTGAAGAAGAGAATTGATAGCAACAAAGGCAAAGGTATAACGTCTCTCTGTAGGTGTGATATTTTACGCTCATAAATATCCTAGCGTCCGTAATGGGCTTATGTCAAGTTGGATTCTATTTTTCAAACTACGGGCCCGAGTTTCTAAGCTCCGACCCGGCCCGTGACGGGTTATGGAGATTTGCTGTGTTGACGAATATGTCGTTTTGCTCCGCGCCTTGGAGTTCTTAAGCAGGGCACTAAAATTCAGTTTTACCTGCACACGCTCTAGACTGAATTTCAAAAACAAAAAAATCAACTTGATGGGTACTCATGATCATATCGTAGTTATCTATTTTTAAAATATAAAATAATATTATTTTATTTTCAAAAAACAAAAATAATGTTATATTAATTAAAGATCAATCAATGTCTGAATTGCAATGCATTAGAATGTTAATGGCTAGTATTAAAAATTAATTCAAATTAACTCATCTAACATGTGACTCGAGCCTTGGAGCGGATCATGGGTTAGATCAAGTCTAATAATTTTTCTTAGAAAAAAAGTTAATGAAAAGCTAGGAAATCGATGAAAGCAATAAGAGCTAGTGTTGTGATCGATGAAAATAATAACACATCATTCAAATAGAATGAGTGCATATACTAAGAGGAAGAGTAAACAATACTGGTGAGGTGCAAATCAAATAACACGTTGATGTAAACCTCTTGATCATATGATCAAATAATCCCTAGTAAAGAAAATAACAATTTCGAAAGCTAAAAATCAAACTTGATAAAACTCTATCCTAGAGGTAACCCTATACCTAATAACCAAAGGCATAGGAAAAAGAATTAAACTCATAGATAATCCTAAGTATGCGAATGGTGTCACGAATCCAGTTAATATTTGATAAGTTAGTGTACGATCTTTCTCCTTGCAAAAGAAGATTGTTTTGCCACAAATAAACAAAAATAAACTCATGTTTATTTTTCAACTAGCTACTCAAATTTGAAACTTAAAAAAACATAATACAGTCTCCTCTAACTAACTATAATGGAACCCTTGTGGTTTGCAAGCTAATAGGCCTAAACTAGTAATCAACTAACATAAGTTCAATAATAAAATAAACTTCTAAACAATGTTTAATGTTGTTTTTTTGTTCTCTTTTCTTTTCTTCCTTTTCTTTTCAAAGCTTGTTAGACCTTTTATGTTAGGCTCTTGGGCCTTTCAATAGGGTCTATTAACGAAGTATTTCCTTATATTTTTCCTTTCTATGCTTTTTCAGCTCTAATTTCAAGGGTTATTTATAGGGACTTTTAGGTTTATTTGGTGGATTCCCTCAAAGATTAATCAAAACTTAACCCTTTAATCAAAGTGAGAGGGTTATGGACAAAAGTTAACAACTAGAAGCTCTTCTACTAAGCTGATTATGCAATGGTGATTTTGGTTTTAGGGGTACTTGATGGTTCTGCTGGACTTGGAGGAAAATGAGTTATTTCTAGTCTTTAGATCTTGAGCAAGAGATTTTAAAGTCATTGATAAGAATCATTTGAGAAACTTTAAATATAAACACATAAAACAAATAAGTGTAACAATGAAGGCTAACTAAGTTGACCACTTTTAAAACTTCATCGGAGTTTCATCTCTCTCTACCATGACAATCACCTCACATTTTTTTGTCATAACATGTATAACCGCACCAACCACCTCACATCTTTTTACCTTACATCACTCTTATTAGTCATAGACAAGTGTGCACATTACATCTTTATTTTTCCATAGAAACAATAATCTTGATATAATTAGTGAATAATAGGTACACATTTGATTCTCTCACTTAACTGGTGTATAATGAAATATTAACTGACAATAGGTGAATATAACTTTCTAAGCCTATATTATAGAAAAAAGGATATAATTAGTGAATAATAGTTACACATTATGATAGTCAAATGTCAGTTTTTTCATTATTATTGGTGAAACTTACCATACTGTAACTTTAACTCCTAAAAATCAGTTTATTTATTAGATTTTAAACCCAAATATAATCAAAATAACTCACTTAAAAACAACTTGCAATTTCTAAGAACACAACAAACAAAATGTGATTGCTATCATCGAATGTGGATATCATAAGCATAATATTAATGCATAACTATCCAAATCCTAAATCATACATAACCCTAAATTCCCAAATTTCTAAACCCCTACTATTGCCTCTAATTTCTAAATCTTAGCCTTAACCCTAAATTCCTAAATAATTGCTTAAAACGTACATTTTGCCACAACAATAATCTCTTGAATCATGCCCTACCTTCAAAACTTTGAACACAAAAATCTCTATCAAAGAACCTAGCCATACCAACGTAAAAGAAACTGCAAAATCTAACAGAATTAAACGAGCCTTGAACTTGAAGAGAGAAAGAGAGAGGTGATCAACACGATTAATTTTTCTGGGACAAGGCTTGGCCATGAGAGGAAGTTCTTGTTTTAGGCATTTTGGTTTTGCTTGTAAGTATGTGCATGTGAAAGTGGATCTTCAAAGTCAGTGATGTTTGCAAACCTAGAATAAGAGAGAGATTATGTTTGAAAATAGAGAGATTATGTTGAGGGAGATTAGTTTGATCTTTCTATTTAATTTAAAAAATTATTTTGATGTAAAATGTAAATTGTAATTTTTTAAAGAATGAAAGCAAAGTAAAAAAATACCTAAACTAGAGGATGATCATGATACTTTTCTCCTTATAATATTGATGTTTTTTTTTCCAATAACCTTCAAAATTAAAATCTTACTTGCCTTGTCATGGGAGTATTTGAATTTATAGTATAAAGTATTTTTTTAAAATATTTTTTAATTGAAAATGTATTAAAATAATTTTTTTAAAGATTTTTAATTTTTTTTTAATATCATCACATTACCATAATAAAAATAACTAAAAAAACTAATTTAATATATTTTTTTAAAAATAATTTAAAAAAATATTTAAAAACACAAGTAAAAACTTTGTCAAAATACTAGTTTTTCTGCAGTATAATAGAAACGCGTGTGCCCGAGGCCACATTTGATTCTCCTTTAGGAAAATCGCACGTGAAAAAAACGAGAGAAAAAACGTAAGGGCGTGCATCATCGCTATACACGGTAGAAGTAGAGATATGAAACCCGGACGTGTTCTCGTAAAAAAAACCGGATTTGATAATCGCCGATAGGTCCGGGACTTTTTGTAATTAGAACATAGCTCTTCCTAGGTGTTTTTTCTTTTTCTCTTTTCGGTCGTGATAATACCATAAAGAAAAAAAAACGCGGAAACAAGAAAAACAAAAGGCGTTTGAAACCCTAATTCACCTCCGATTTCCTTCTCTTCTCAATTCTATCATTAAAAAAAATACGTAAGTGATTTTACTCTGTTTATTTTTGTTATTTAATTATTGTTATTATGCAGATTGATTTACAATTCCCATTTTTTCTGGTAGGTTAATTTTTGAATCGATCGATCGCTGTTTAGCGACTCTACAGGGTGGTGGGTTTGTTTATCTACTAATCCATGGCTTAACTAACAATCGATTTCGGTTTTTCTTTGAGGTTGAAAGATGGATTTAGTAGCTAGTTGCAAGGTAATTTAGTAGAGGCTCTACCAATTTTTTTTTTTATTGAATTCAAAATTTACTGCGCTGCTGTAGTAGTAGAAGAAAAAAGATCTGTCATGTTAGCTGTGGTTTAACTCGCTTATTTATTAATTTATTTCCATGTGCCTCCTGCTAAACATACCCTCACGGTGGTGCAACTCATAGTTTTATTGTTAAATGTTGATAAGGGAAATAACTGTTGAATTTATCAAGTGGGCTCTTTATTTATAAAGATGACCTTGTTCTGTACTTGATGTGGTTGTTACGAAAGCTAGTCATCTTACCGAATGAACTTACTGAATGTTATTGATTGATTGAGCGTCTCTCTCCTATTGCCGCCCCTCTGCCTGCACCTTCTCATTTCAAATTAAGAGTCTTGGTATGTACTTTATTGGCAGTTACATGCACCACTTGTTTTCATACTGGTTTTCTTGATTATGGAGCCAGGAACACCATTGCTCCATTCACTGGATGAAATTTTTGAGATAAGTATGGTTGCAACTCCCATAACTCGATTTTTTGTTTTTGTGGTTGCAAGTCCAAGATATTTTTTTTGCCTTTTGGGTTGTTAAAAATGCATAAATCCCACAAAGATAAGCTCTATTTATGGGCACAATAGGAATTACTAGCCATTGGTCATTCATTGGACATTTTATGGCCCATATGTGAAGTAAATAACCTGTAGAATTTAAGCAAACCTCTTTATTTGCAAAAGGTTTTCTCTATGCTTGAAGTCTGTAACATTAAGCTCAAAGTCCTTCAATGAGTTAAGATCTGACTTTTCCCCCTTAAACACTTCAATTTTGTTCTCTCTTTCACAATATCTCTATTTTTTTTTTTAAGGAACACGTAATTCCATATAATATGTTTTTTGCCTACAAAAAAAAAAAATCTGCTCCATAAGTGCACCATGTAATGGCTCCTTCCTCATCTCGGAGTCATTGAGCAACTTAATAAGAGTTTGCTATACTAACTCGAAGGTTGATTGAACTCAGAATTGGTTATTCCCTATGGCTGTGATCTCTTCTCATGTTGTTTAAGCTCAGAATCTCCTGTAATCAAGTAGCTTGTATCTTTTGCTGTGTTGTTTAGCAAAGAGATTATGAAACGTCCTTTCTTTTTTATAGGACAAATTGGTGTATTTTCGAATAAAAGAGCTGAAGGATGTCCTGACTCAGTTAGGTCTTTCAAAGCAGGGGAAGAAGCAGGTTAGATTCTGTATCTTGCTTTTGGCTAATTTTCTTGTATATGATGTTTGAAATCATCATTGCATAATGGTACTGTCTAAACTTAAAGCTTTGGTTGTATTTGACAACTGGCGTGCCAAATTGGACCTTGAAAAAACAGAATAATTGTGCCTATGTGCTGTCTCATGGTTCACGAGACCATCCCTCGCCTTTTTGTCACTTGTGATGGTTTTATGCTCCCTTTTCCTGTGAAAAAAATGACTTCTTCATAAATGGTATCTGCCTATAATTGTGTGGCTTGGTATTGCTTATAACTCTTGTATTTGATTATACTGTAATTTAAAATTTGCAGGACCTTGTTGACCGGATATTAGCTATTCTGTCTGATGAACAAGGTAAAATGCTCCCTCCTCACGACACTGTTGTTTGTAATAGGGAAGTTTTAATAAATATTGATCATGTAGACTCTCTCTGATTACTATGAAACCTTGAAACCCTTTATTGGAGGTGTTTTGAGAAATATTTTTCAGTTTTATTTTATTTCATATCATCACTCGTTCCCTCCAACCGAGTCAATGCTTTTAATTCTAATGTTTAATACTCATCTTTTTTTCAAGGTTTATTATCTGTGTGTGATACTTGTATGGTTATCTTCTACATATGCTTGCATAATTAATAGCGGTTACCAACTATGAAACTTGTAATACCACCAAACGTTGCACCATGGGGATATTTGTATTCAATCACTTCCTATTGAATAAATTGGAATGCTCATGATTCCAGTGTCACATAATCTTAATAGAGTAAGCTTTGATTATTCAAATGGATGCTTTTGCAGGCTCAAGAAATTTATTGATATATGCTCAGTGAAAATAATATGCAGTCAACTCCAAGTTTAGGTTTTTGGGATTGAGAAATGAGATTTTCTCTGATTATTATTTCCCCTAGTTTAGGTATAGGTTTTTATTGATGGCATGGATCTGATATTCATGGCTATGAATTTTGTTTATTTTTATTGACATTTTTGGGGAAGTTTGCAATCCCAAATCCCTATCAATGGTTTGTCTCAGTTTTCAATTTCGTGGCATCATCTTCCCATCTCTCCTTTCTTGTTCTTGATGGTCGGATGTGAATATGGGTGTCTATGTTGATGTTTCTCATGGGCTGTTGAGCATCCAGTTTATAATCAACTTGTTCAAACACCTTCTAGCAGGATATGACTTTGTTATAGCTTTTGAAGAATAAATTTAAGTCATTTTTTATCTGTAGTTTCCAAGATATGGGCAAAGAAGAGTGCCATTGGAAAGGAAGAGGCGGCAAAACTAGTGGATGACACTTACAGGTTCATCATTGCTTGCTACTCCATAATTAGAGGATGTAGTTCGATTTTTTCCCTCTTTTCTTTTTAACATATCAAAATATTCACTGTGGTTGCATGCTTCATGTGGCCTTATAGCGACCTTTTAACTTTCTGGGCAACCATTTATTCTCTTCAAAGTCTTGCTTTTATTCCCTCCATTGACATGCACCCTCTGTCCTCATATCCAGGAAAATGCAAGTGTCCGGGGCCACTGATTTAGCATCAAAGGGACAGGGCGTGTCTAATTGCAGTAATTCCAAATTAAGTGGAGAAATGGATGAACCATTTCACTCTGATACAAAAGTTCGCTGTCCATGTGGAACCTCATTGGAGACAGAGTCGATGATTAAGGTTAAAAGATCTTTCTTTAGTGAATTTTCATCCATTATGAGCTTTAGATGTGCATACTCGATGGACAGCTTTTACGAATTTTTTTTCTCTTCTAATTTATTTGAGGCATGGTCTTAAGTTTCATGAAAATTAATCCTCAGCATTTTTAAGCATATGGAATGCCTGGTCATGTTATGTATCACTTTCTTGCTTAAATGGTGTAGTTGTACTACAATGGGATCTAAATTGGTGTCCTACTTTATGCACCCTAATCTCTGTACCTCATTCTTATACCTATACCATCTCCATGGATTTTCATGTTTGCGTTTCTAGTTGTTGGAAATTAACAATCAAATTGTAGCAAGCTCCTTTGACTTTGTTGGTCACCAAGATTCTAAGTTAATTGATTGCCTCTCAAGAATGTTTTATGCTTTGCATGTGATTTTTATATTGAGTTATTACATGATGCAGCCATCACAATCAGTGTTGAGGCATAATGTTGGACTTGTTTATGTTTACAGCACATCATGTTAATTATCGACAAATACATTGTTTAGACGAAATGCTGAGGGATTATATGCTGAAATCCTTATAGTGCCCGTCTATGTATGTATGGACAATAGCAGGATTTGTTACTATCTTGTTTTCTACCCATTCATGTTGAAGAAGCAGCTTGCATTTAGAATAGTGACATAAGCTACTTTTCTTTTCCCCTTTTCCTTCTTAGCTACTCTTGCACTTAACTCTATCCTAAATGCTTTGCTAATCTGCCGAGCTCCTATTTATTTTTATTTTCTTGCAATGACAGTGTGAGGATTTTAAATGTCATGCGTGGCAACACATTGGTTGCGTTATAATTCCAGAAAAAGCCATGGAGGGCACTCCTCAGTTTCCGGATGTGTTCTATTGTGAGACTTGTCGACTAAGCAGGGCTGACCCGTACGCATCATATATATATTTTTCTCTCGTGTTTACTGTTTTATGTATGGAATGAAATGTTTCCCCTCCCTGCTCCAGGATACCTTTTATTTATTTATTTTGACAATATGCTTCTTTCTTGCTGGTAGTGTGACATCACATCTCAGCTACAATTTGACCTTTGGGATTGACTTATTAAACCATTAAATGCTCTCATGATTTCTTCTGAACTTGTTTTTCCATTATCATACTGCTTGTTGGTATGGTAATTCTTTACTTTGGTGTAAAACAAATTGTGTTCTCCTTTGCCACTGGTCTGTAAAATGTTAATCAAGTGCTAGTAGGGAGATGAATCTTTTGAGATAGATGAGTGGCCAGGTCTCTTAAGGTAAGAAAGAATTACAGTGATATTCTAACCAAGTTGGAGACGCCATCAACCTGGGCTAAGAGAACAAGCAACTCTTGTATATGATTTGGACTTATGAGCTAGTAGAGAGGATAAGTTGATCGTAATTAAGGGGTGGTGAGGGCAAGATTGGTGTGGGAAAAGTAGGTAAATAACATGTAACTGGAAAAGAGAGGTCAGACTTAAGAAAGATAGAGGTAGGAAGAAATAAGTGTGTTTGACCTTCAATTTAGATTTTTGACTAAGAACAAGGCATCAGTAAAACATAAAATAAGTTTTTCTTTCATTATCATGAAAAGTATAATAGTTCTATGCAGAACAGAAAAATCATGTGTAATACGAATGGGAAACCTAAATTATTAAGTATCCTAATCAGAATGCTATTTGTCTAGCATATAACCAGGAAAGAGAGGCCAGAATTAAGAAAGATGGTTGGGAGAAATAAGTGTGTTTGTGGAGGAGAACCTTCAATGTAGTTTTTTGACAAAGAACAAGGCATCAATAAAACATAGAATAAGTTTTCCCTTCATTATCATGAAACGTATAATAGTTCTATGCAGAACAAAAATATCATGTGAAATAGGAATAGGAAACCTTAATTGATAAGTATCCTAATCAGCATGTGATTTGTCTAGAATAATCTGGAAAGTTGTATGGGTGGCCTGTACATATTTTTTTGAAGAATGACATGGTTTAATGGTGCGCATGTGCACCTTGTGCACGCACCTGTATCCCCATCCAGTATGTGGGGTAACCTGCAAGAACTAGAGTTCTACAAGGTTTCTTGCTGTCATGTATCTTAGTATTGTGTGATTTGTTATTAATCTTTGATCTTTATGGTTTGTTTACCTGACTAATCCTTTTCAATTCTGCTATTTGCACTTTCATAAAATGTTTTTTTTTTTTTTTTTTTTTAAATTTCCTTCATATACAGCTTTTGGGTTACAGTTGCACAACCTCTATATCCTGTGAAGCTGGTTGCTACAAATGTTCCAACTGATGGGTAAGTTAACTGTACAAGTTGTCATGTATCTTACCAATGGCTTGATGTGCTAGCACTTGTGTTTGGGGTGGAGTTAGTTGCTAGCCAATGTTTGCTTGATTTGATGAAGAAAAATATACAATAAAGTGATTTGAACTGCAATTACTGTTTGTCTTGGTAGATTCAACTTGTGGATATCAGGTTCAAATGCTTTTCTTTTGTGTGAGCCAGATATCATTGTTAAACTGTTAGGCTGCTGAATTTGTAGCCATGAATATTATAGAAACACTAGTTATGCTCTGTATTATGGTGCCATTTTCAATTCAGTTGTCTGTAAATTGCAAGAAAGCCGGGTCTTCCTTGTTATGGCACCTGCTTGTTAGACAAACAGATATCAATCGGTTCTTTCAATGACTCAGGATGTAGTCAAAGACTGGGTTCATGTCCTTCTAACTTCTAGGATCTTGAGCACCTAATCGCATGTTAATGCGACTTAACAGGAACTTTGTGTGGTCAAATTACATTGGAAAAAGAAAGACAACTAGAAGTGGTCTTTACAGGAGGTATTTGGGGGTCGGGAATTATATAAATATCTGGAGGATATAGGAGATATTTGGCATATTATGCTGATAATTATAAGTGGATAGTTGATGAAGTTGGTATCTATGGAAGATCAGTTGATGTAGCAAGTTCTGTGCTTATGGTTGTTACTCAACTAACTTTTTAATTATGAGCAAGATGAGTGATCCTTCTCTGATGTGCCACTGTTCAGCCTTTTATTTTGTAATGATACACTATGCACACATGCTACATGCACCATAATAATGGTAGCGTACTTGTTTGAGTTAGCATTACAGTCAGTCGTCCTTTGGTCACCCAATGCCAACTTTCATGAATTAAGGAGGCTGACCTCCTGTTATGAAGACTTAATAATTGTATACTTTTGTTTTATTTAATATTTTAATAACCAACATTTTCCAGTTCAAGCCCGATGCAGGGTGTGGAGAAAACGTTTCATCTCACTAGAGCAGACAAGGATCTACTGGCAAAACAAGAATATGATGTTCAGGTTGGTGAGTGCATAAATTTTTCATATTTTAGTAAGTTATTGATGTGCTAATGGTCTGTTGATAATGTTAGGCCTGGTGCATGCTTTTGAATGACAAAGTTCCATTTAGGATGCAATGGCCGCAGTATGCAGATCTCCAGGTTAATGGTATGCAGTTGAATTTTTAGTTCCACTAATCTGTTGATGTCTCTCCTACTCTTCAATTCTTTACGTTTGAAATGAGTTGTTTGGAAGTACTTATGTGAACTGGCCTCCTACCCCCCTCCCCCCACCACCACCACCACCACCACTAAAAGAACCCAACGTTTCTTTCTTCCCACTAATATTGTCAGAAAAGCCATTTTTACATTTTTCTCTTGAAGCTGCATCTTTTATGCAGTTGTGAAATATGTATTATGGTGTCTCTTTTGGTCCAGAGTTTCTGACAATGCTGCTTAAATTACATATGATGTACAGGTATTGCTGTTCGTGCTATTAATAGACCTGGCTCGCAATTGCTAGGCGCTAATGGTCGTGATGATGGTCCAATTGTGAGTTTCTGACTTTACTAGGGAAAATTTTCTATTAAGTTATCAATACCTCTTATCACATACATTTTATCTGCTAGATATTGTTGTTTGTGATGGTGCACCCTCTTGTTTCAACCATTCTATTGCTCGTCCGCAGACTCATAGCTGGACTTGTCATTTTTCAAATTGGAGACTATTTTCTGTATTTCAATTATTATTTTTCTTTTCCTTTTCTTAGATCACGTCATGTGCAAAAGATGGAATCAATAAGATATCATTAACCGGATGTGATGCTCGAATCTTCTGCTTAGGAGTTAGAATTGTAAAGCGGCGAACAGTTCAACAGGTGATTTTAATGATTTTTAAGAAGATAATTTTGAATCAATTGAGTTTGAATTTGATGTCATTAGTTTTTATTTTTTTTATGTTGATTGGGAAAATAAGGTGGTGGTTGAACCATTTGAAATGTCTTTGCAGTTCTTAGTGATTTTATGAGATAGATGGACTTTTGTAATTTTATGTTCTAATAGAATTTTTTTCTGAAATGAAACAAATAAAGACAGCTGACAGTTTTCTCTCTTAAAAAAATTATCTTATTTGAGACTTGGGAAATTGCCTTGCACTTGAGCACCTTCAACATCATTTGCATTTAATCTCTGATATTTGTTGTTGTATCAGAAAGCTTGATCACAAATACTCATATTTGATCTTGTTGGCAATGTGTTACAGAGATCACTACAGGTAGTTGGTGTACTGATTAGACATCCTATGTGTTTATGTTATTTTTACTGCCATTCCGTATACTGCATGTTTATACATATATACATGCAGAGATAAATGCACCCCATACATGTGCAAACATGTGTGTGTGTACATGTGCATGTGTCTATTCATGTGCATGCATATTTCAATTTTGGTACCTTACTACTGAATTTTTATTTGCTGTGGTTCACATATTTTTCCTGCTGCCTATAATGAGCTACAATTAAAGCACGCATCACCTTTTACGCTACCTGGGGATTCATCTCACACTGCTTCATTTTCTGTTTATTGTTTAGATACTCAACTTGATTCCCAAGGAGTCTGAAGGTGAGCATTTTGAAGATGCACTTGCTCGTGTTTGTCGCTGCATTGGTGGTGGAACTGCAACAGATAATGCCTATAGTGACAGTGACAGTGACCTGGAAGTTGTTGCAGATTCTTTTGGTGTCAATCTTCGTTGTCCTGTATGTTACATGAACATGATTTGAGAGTTCAAGTCCATAATTCCATGCATGTGTGTTGCACTGAGCGCTTTGTTCTATGCAGAGTTAATATCTGAAAGTCACTGTCTTGAATATTGGTCCCTTCTCCTATGTCTATTAATTTGATAGTAGGGAAACAGCCACCTTTTGTTGCAACACGTGGCGGGTTTGGGTGTGTGGAATAGGTCCTTTTTTTCATTCAGAGTCTTTTGGTTTCTCTAAGCAGGCACTGTAAATGCAGTTAGTGGGTTTTGGGAGGGCTGAACAGGAGTGGCAAAAACCATTCTGGAAAAGATCGTGCAGTTCTTTTCCTTAAGCATGCTGTTTATGATAATTGCTACTGGATCACAAAGGAAAATAATGCTGCTAGATTTTGGTTTTGACCAGTCTAGGATCTTTCTTGTATGCTTAACAATATGTTTCATGAAAGTATAACACCTACAGGAGTGGAGTCTTTCTGTTACACTTGTGACATCCATTCCAGAATTTCTCTTTTTATATGGGTTATATTCGACCAATTATGTAATGCAATATGCTTTCTCTAGTGATATTATGTTCTTAGGGATCTACCACTTTTGTGAACGTGCATGATGTCAATGTTGCAATATCTAATGCTTTCACACTAAACAATGTTTTATTTTTCCAGCATATTGTCACCTCATTCTTCAAATTGCTTTATTAAATTGTAGCATTCTTCATTGGTAGCAAGCTTCAAGAAATTAGGATTAGGTATATAGTGCAGTCATAAATTTGGTGGCTTAGTTGCTGAAATTGTTTCATGAAATTGATTTCCATGCATAGATGAGCGGTTCAAGAATGAAGATTGCAGGGAGATTCAAATCTTGTGCGCACATGGGCTGTTTTGACCTGGAAGTTTTTGTGGAGCTGAACCAGCGTTCTAGGAAGGCAAGCACTAATCATTTTTTAATATATATATATAGGAATATGAATAGGTTCCTGTTATATCTGTTTTATGTATCTGAGCTACCATTGCACTCTACACAGTGGCAGTGCCCCATCTGTCTCAAGAACTACTCCTTGGAAAATATAATCATTGACCCATATTTCAATCGCATCACATCTAAGGTATTGCTTCCTTGTCCTTCTCCGTTCATCCCAACCCTTAGTTTATGGTACTTGTGTATTTTATATTTGTTCACTTGTGTTATATAGATGAGGCATTGCGTGGAAGATATTTATGGTACTTGTGTATTTTATACTTGTTCGCTTGTGTTATATAGATGAGGCATTGCGTGGAAGATATGACAGAGATTGAGGTGAAGCCTGATGGTTCCTGGCGAGTGAAAACAAAAACTGAATCTGACCATAGGGATGCTGGAGAACTTGCTCAATGGCATAATCCTGATAGCACTCTCTGTGTCCCTTACACTGGAGAACTCAAATCAAAAGTGGAAATGAAGCAGATCAAGCAGGAAGGTGGTTCAGAAGGTAATGCTGGTGCTAGTTTGAAACTTGGAATCAGAAAGAATCGTAATGGGTTTTGGGAAGTCAGTAAACCTGATGATATGAACACCTCCTCTTCAGGTAGATTGGAAGAAAACTTTGAACTCTATGAACAGAAAGTTATTCCTATGAGCAGCAGTGCTACTGGTAGTGGTCGTGATGGGGAAGATCCAAGTGTAAATCAAGATACCGGTGAAAATTTTGAATTCACAAACAATGGAATGGAGCTTGATTCTTTATCGTTGAATGTATATTCAACGTATGGATTCACTGACCAAAATTTATCTGCACCAGTAGGGAATGCAGAAGTCATTGTTCTTAGTGATTCAGATGACGAAAATGATATATTAATTTCCTCTGGATCTGTCTACAAGAGTAATCAAAATGGTGGTGCTACTATTTCTGTGCCCTCTCCTGAAATTGCAGGTCATTTTCTGGAAGATCCTACACTTGGGACTGGTGGAAATTCTTGCTTGGGTCTTTTCAATGCTGATGAATATGGGATGCCCCTCTGGCCACTACCTCCCGGAAACCAAGCTGGTCCAGGATTCCAATTATTTAATTCAGATGTCTCACATGCCTTGGTTGATTTACCGCATGATCCCATTAACTGTCCCTCTTCAACGAATGGCTACACATTAGCTCCAGAAACTGTCATGAGATCTACTTGTTTAATTCCAGATTCTTCTATTGGTCGATCAGACACGGATGTAAATGATGGTTTGGTTGATAATCCCTTGGCTTTTGGCAGAGAAGATCCCAGTCTACAAATCTTTCTTCCAACTGGGCCTTCAGATGCATCAATGCAGTCTGATACGAGGGATCAAGCTGATGTGTCAAATGGTGTCCGTACTGATGACTGGATCTCTCTTAGGCTTGGTGGTGGTGGTGCTACTGGCAATCATGGCGAGGCAGTTCCTTCAACAAATAGACTGAATTCGAGGCAGCAGATGCCATCTAGAGAAGATGGCATGGATTTGGCTGGCACTGGTTTGTTTCGTTTTTCTTAAGGCTTTATAATTGTTGGTTAATGCTTCTGGAGGAAAGTGTGCAAGTTTTAGACCCGTGTTATGCAACTTTCGTATCCACTTTCTACGTTTTGATGTTCATCTTTTAATTTTTTCAACACTGATTATACCCACTTCCGCAGATTCTTTGCATCTTGGTATCAATGATGGCAGATCTGAAAAGGCAAGTCGACAAAGATCAGACAGTCCTTTCTCATTTCCTCGCCAAAAACGTTCTGTAAGACAACGGTTGTATCTTTCTATTGACTCGGACTCTGAGTGAAGGGAAGTGAATCTTTTTTGCTGAGATAATTGCTGCTTTTGTTTGAGATTTTTGCGGACAGAAGACATTTGCTGGGGTGATAAGGTGATTTTCAAGTTAAAGACCTGTACGTAGAATGTGGAAAGAATTGTAGTCCATACGACGATGGAGTCCCGCACATGGCAATCAATGAGCCGTGAGCGCCGCCTTCAATTTTGTGAAGCATACAATGGTTTCTGATCTTGTCAACAAGCTCCTAGCCAATTTTCAACAGATTTATTTAAGTTGCTGGTAAATTGTACACAGCCTACGGAGAATTCAATTAAATCCATTGGTTCCCTTGGATTTTCAGGATTGTCCCATTTAGTAAAATCTTCGTGGTCATATGCTTAATGATGAGAGCCAAGTAGCCTGTAAATATCGCTCAGATTCAGAGCCAATACACTCCTCCTTTGATTCGTCTTCACTCCTCACCCTTTGTTCTATTTTGTTGCCTACCATCATCCTTTTCTTGAATCAATTCTCCCAAAATCAATAAATTGACATCACCACACTTCGCTTCATTGTTATATTGTCGCCAGAAAAAACGATGGCATCTTCTGAGTGGATAATGTTCCTGTGGAACTTGGTTTGTGCTGGTTTGATCTTTAGTATTTAGCTTCAAAAACTTTGATTTGAAAAAACTCAGCAAAATTACAGGATGATGTAAAGAAGTCTACAGCTTGCTATATTGTTTTATCCATGATATTGTTGTGTACTGCTATCAATCAATCTTCATCCTCTTTATTTATTGTATTTGTTCTTCTAGTTGCAAGAATTAGATAATTGCTCGCTTTCCTCCATTTCATGCTCCTTTTCAACTGCTCTTTTTAGAAATAGAAAAAGGAAAAAACAAGTAAATAATATGAAAAGATCGATGGGAAAGAAAAACATTTTTAAAATAAAATAATGTTGAATTAAAAAGTTAGATGCTAATTTATAATTTACTATATTTCATCTCATAACTTCAGTCACCAGACAAGATTCAAGCGCTAGTAAAGATAACCTGATTATGTGAATTGATCGAACGTGTATTTATCAGCTTGGTAATGCACAAAAAGGCTATCTAATCCTGGATTTTTCTTTTATTTTCTTGGTTCGACAGTAAAGAAATCAGCTTGCATGTAAATCAAAACAATCCCTTTCTAAAGGATCTTAAAAGGCGAACCCCTCCTGTATCAGTATGATACATTCAAAGAAATTTTAATAAATCCTCCCAAATACTAGCGCCCTAGGTTTGAACCTGAAAAGTTTATGAAAAAAAAGAAAAGAAAAGGACCCTCTTAATTAACATGCCACCTCCTTGGAAATCATCCTATGTTTTCTTAGGACAGGAAAATACGCCAAGAAATGGACTTGTATATAAAAGGACTCGAAATGAAATGAAATGAAATTAGAACTCTGACAAAAATTCCCGCGAGATCTCTAGCTAATACCATGCAATCTCTCAACTTTCAAACAACCATCATCAGTCCTCTAAGTTGATCGTCAGTGGGGTGTAAGAAAGTGCACCCCCAAGTTCCAAAAATAAGGGCACAGATGACACATGAAACAACTTTAGACAGCCCTTTTAAATTAAATGATTCCAAGAAGTCCAGTAAGGTCTGCATCTCTACGGTAAGCAGGCTGTTATATCAAGCAGCATTAAGGCATGCCTGACAATAGTCAGTCTTCGATTTCTGACTCGAGAACTGGGCAGAGTCTCAGGGCTGAAGAACCAAGATGCATGCCCCGAACTACAGCGCCATATCCAACCTTGATCCTGTGGCACAGGAGCGAGATGGAATCCCACAAAGCTGTTCTTCCCTGAAAATAAAGAACAAAAGAACAATTCTTTCAAGCAAAACACATTATTGCTGTAGCACACACGTATCCCTCTTGCATCCAAGAATTACCATTATTTCCTACAGATAAATCGAGGATGAGTTTTTTGGAAGTAGAGGGACTGGCGTGGGGAAATTTCTTCCATGTTCTTAGCATAATGATGTTTATTGTATTATTTCATTAGTGGCTAAGATTTTTAGGTTTTGCAGAGTTTAAAAAGAATATGCAGTTTGGTAAATCAAGCATAACTTTTAATTTGATTATTGGATGGAGTTGAAATTTTGACAAAAAATTTTGAAGGCCTTGTTTCTCATTGAGTTAAAATTTCATGATGATTGGAAATCGACAAGGCTTTCAAACAAGGCTCGAGAGTTACTATGAAAAATTATCTTTATTTATTTTATTGTATTTGAATTCTTTTTTTTATTTAGATTAGGACTTTTAATTTAATTAAAATTTTACTATTTTGAAATCCTAATGCTAGATAAGTTTTAATTATGAGTTTTTCCTATAAACAATTTTAGTTTTAATCAGAAGTCCTTTTCTATAAGAGATTTTAGGACAAATATAAACAGGGATGCCTAGTTTATTTTAAGATGAATGTTATTATTCAGACTTTTAATAAAACATTAGAGAGTTTTTTTCTAAATTTCTCTACAACTTAGGTATGTAACCTTAAAGCTTGAAAACCCTAGCTTCTATCCATGCTATACACCGCGGCACTAATCCTTATACTAGGAATGCTAACATTTCATTTTACTTCTATTATTTTGTCTTTCCATCTGTTACTCAGAAATAAAATACCCCATTAGCTACCTACCTGGAGAGAGAACTGCAGCTTCTGATCCCAGTATAAAGCAAATACTGTAGGGCTTTGCTTTCCAACAGCTAGTACTAAAGCTCCTGGGTGAAGCATGGAAGGAGCACTGGATATGACAGATATGTACTTCTCAGGGAACCTTTCTCTAGGAGGCAGAACCCCCAGGAATAATGGATTCTTGCTAGACTGAGCTCCAGTATTAGATGCGGGATCTACATGCAACATCCACTTTGGATGTTCAAGGAAAGCACAAAAAAGATATAGAAGCAAATGAGAATCATCCGGAAGCCCAAGAGTACGCTTTTTGTTCTTTTTGTCATAAACTTCCCCGCTTCCTGGATACTCATAATTCTTCAAGCAGGTTCCTTCAGCAAGCTCTGTTACAGTTGCACAAGCAGGGAGCCAAAATATAACTTGTAGAATTGATGGAGGCAAATTGAAGAAAATATATAGAGATTCATTATAGGCTATAGGCATAAAGTGTAAGGTATAAGACCCTGCATACCTCGGATCCTCTGAACCATATAATCTTCCCGAACATTGCTATGTGGCAGCAAACCTCTGGCCCACTCTCCTCTCATTAACGCAAGAAGCCTCTGGTGTTTAGTGATGGCATCCACACACTCCTGCATAATTGATATCATAGGATTTTGCTGCAGAGATTGCTGGAGACTGGATAGAGTCTTCACTGCATCCAATAAGATGAGCCAAGTGAAATTCCTACCATTGATCCACATAATGATGAGGAATGAACAAAGACAACAATGAGAATTAATATTTGACTATTTAGGAAATTTAATTTTGTATAATTATTCTAGATTTTTAGTATATTATCTAGGAAAATTTGTATTTACTAGTTATTAGGTAAAGCATGAATCTAATTCATTTAATATTTAGTATGTTTTTCTATTCCTATTAGGACGTTTAGTTTTCCTACTACTATTAGTGATGAAGGAGCTTTTTTCCAAGACACGGAAAAAATGACATAGGAACTTTTAATTGTCTTTTCGATACTGCTTTATTCATTAGTTAAGATAGAGTCATGGGACTGAAATGTAACATTTTAAAATATCTGGATGGCTAGGATTGGAAGATTAGTTTGGGACCTTTAATCTAGAGCTGGTTGATTTTACTGTAACCCCAGTATAAGTCGGATGTAAAATAGAATTATAGCCGTTGTCTACTCCTATTCAACATTATATCTCAGAAACTTGAGGTTTTCTTTAAAGCTTAAGTTACAATGTCTATTTGGTTTGGCACTTATAAATGTGCACCCTGATTAGATATTGAAATAATGCTATGAATAGTGATTGATTAAATACATTGAGTTGCTTTCAAAGCACTGGTTTTCTTGAGTGTTTGTTCTTGTGTTAATCAATTGATTGTACTTCACATAATAACCCCAATCAAAAAATATCTTTTTTAAAAACAAAATTTTTATGATGAAGCAACTTACAGGTGGAAGCATCAAGAGCCTGCAAAAGAGTAGCACGTAACTGACTGAGAAGTCCATCTTCATCAAGAGAGAATGTCGGTTGCCATTCCTTCCTGTCAGTTGAAGACACAGTAGCAGGATTTTCACTAGGTGTATCACTTCCTACTTGAGTAATTGTTATTGAAATACCAAGTTTAGCAGCTGCTTGCATTACCTAGAAACATGATGAGTATAAATAAGGGCATCAAACATTTTATTTAAGAAAAAAAAAATGATTATGGACATTGAACAGAAATACAAACTGACCATATAATATGTTCAGCTTCTGCAAAATTAGGGACACAAATTGACAAAGCAAAATTTAAGCTTTTGCAAATTATGCAAAATTAATGGCCATGCACCATGAAATTTCTCAAATGAGTCAAAATAACTCAGCGATAAAATATGCTTCTGTCTCAAATAGAGACTAGACAGACTGCACAAGTGTATTTTTGTGCTCCCAACATGCAAATGGCACATGTATTGGATATGCCAAATTATTGGACACTGTCAACTCTCAAGTTTCCATTATAATATAGCCTGATAGATGATAAACAATGGTATGATGACAAATGACTTGCTGAGTTAGAGTAGTCACAATACTGAAAAGATAGAAGTAACGATTAGACCTGAATATGACTGCTTTCAATCTTGTCAAGTAGAGGATTAAGTAAAACTGATGAAAACCATTGCCTGAGGCGGTCATGCCAGCGCTCAATTTGAGGATAAATGCCCAAATTTTTGAAAGCTTCAATGGACTCTTCCATGGACATTGGTGGAGGAAGGTCACCCTCACCTATCTTAGGGGGAGTGGTAAATTTCTGGGAACCAGGAGACATCCTCACAGGCCTTAAGGGTGTGCTCCTTGTAACTCCAGAGGTATTAGCTGGACTTGCTACAGTATTAGGACTAGCCATGCCAAAGCCCCCTATGGTGGGAGGTGGAGTGGCATATTTACCAGCTGATTCACTGATTTTCTCATCTACTTCTGCCAAGAATTGTTCAAGTTGTTCTTCTGTTCTTATCTCTTTAGTATAAGAGGCTCGCTTATCTGACCAAGGGGTTGAGACTGCTGAATCGATTGCTGGAGAACTCTGAACAGAAGGCAGAGGTGAATTGGCCCCAGGGACAAGATAAAAAGATGGAGAATTCCGTGATTTGGATGGGGTGCTAAAAGAGGTCATCTTATTTCCACTTCCAGCATTTGATTTATCAGAGCCAACTCGAGACTTCTGATGCGAACAGGTAATTAGCTGATGAATTGGAACAAGGACATTGGAAGCGGATGATGTGGGGTTTGACTTGGGAGGTTTCTTTGAAGATTCAGATGCAACAGGCTCAACTTTTGGCTTTACTCCTATAAGCCCCAATTGACGGTTTGTTAGCTGTGGTTGATCTCTAGCATCTTTAGAGGGAGGGGTTATACGCACACCAGCAATTTTTCCTCTGTACAAAGAGATGGCCTTGAAGATGGAGAATACAGATCCAACAAATAATAAACCCACCACTGCCTGTGCTGCCTTTGCAAACAAATCTGACACAATTATAATGAAAGTTAACTTCCAAACATAGTAAAAGTAATGGATGTAGTTAATTTAAGATAATAATTGAGGAGATTCTGCTTAAACTCAGCAACTTACAAGCCACTTCCTGCGAAAAAATTCTGAAGCTCATCTTTTCGATCAACCCATTTTCCCTTCATCATTTAGCAGCCAATATAGTGTTACTCAAATGGGATATAACTAGAACAAATTGTCTTTAGGAATAAATTTAAAATTTTGAAAAGTGATTAAACCAAAAGGAACATATTATCGCCGAGAAACACAAGGGGAAAAACTTGACTGACAACTGAAAGCACAATGCCAGAGTTGTTTTATTTACAAGATGATAAAATCAATTACCCGTTTCCAAGTATCAACTTGTGTGGCATCTTCTTAATGGCAAACATTTTTCAGAAAATAAGAAAGAAAGCACATCCACTATGTATGGCAATCAAAAACTATTCCATCAATATTGATTTGTGCAGGAAAAAAAACCTAGCTAACATAACATTAGGAAAAGAAGACAAAAGTTGAATCTTCATCCTCCCAGATATGGGGTTAGATACCTGGAGATTGTCGAGAGAAGAGAAAAGGCGGAAGCGGAGGATAGAGAAACGATGAAGAGGAGAGCGGATTTAGAGGGCCGGAGGCTTTTGGCGGTCAGGGCAGCAGAGAATGTTGGGTTTTGGTACGCTGCAAACTTGGAAGATGGAGTTGGAGGACCTCGTGTTTCCATTGCAACAAAACACTGCTACTTGTTTCGTCTCTTTTGTGCTTGCTTGCTTGCTTTATATCATGTCAAAAAAACTCATTGGCAGAGCAGCAAAGCGTTTTTCGCCGCAGGCAGGCAGGCTTGGGTTTATTAGTTTTTGGTGCTCAAACGGGAAGTGCCCTCGTCCTTCACCTCACCAATAGATTGTTCAAACTTCAAACTTCGAATATTTAATTTACTGTGTTGCCCTTAGGCCTTACCTGGTTTCGTGTTGGGTTGTTTCGAGTCCGAATCCGTGACTCTAATTCAAACCCATTGGGTTTCGGGTTCTGTTTTCAGTTTTTTTACGAGTTGAGTCTCTTTTTGCGTTTGTTTTTTTATAAAAATTATTTATTTATTTATTTTTACTTCAAATTTTTTTTTTGTGTGTTTTAACATCCTAATATCAAACATTATTTTTAAAAATACAAAATTATTTTAATATATTTATAAAAAAAATATTTTAAAAAATAATTATTATCATACTCTCAAACACTCCAAATATAATAATAATTTCAATCTACAGTAACTCGGTTACTATTAAAAAAACAAGTGAATATTTTAAAAAAAATTATGATACTCAAGAAAAGAAAAAATAAGTAATGATATTCTATTAATAACTTTCTAGTACTTGCTTTTAAAAAATTAAAAACAATGGACACAAGGAGAGATAAAATAAAATTATACTTGTAATTTCTTTATCGTGCTTGTATTTTTTTAAAAAAATAGATAACAATGAGTAATTAATATGATGCTATTAATTATTTTGTAGACATTATAAAATTACTTTTTTAACCCTTTCATCCAATACCATTCTAAAATCCTGTTAATTTTATTTACTATGTTACTATTAATTGACTAAAATAAAATGTCTAGATTGTAGACACAAAAACATTAAATTATTAAAGTTTATCAAAACTAAAAAAAAAATAATGAAAATATTAAATTGAAAAAAAACGGAAAACAAATTGAAGAATATGAGATTCTAATATATTTTTGTTAAAATCTTGTGTTTTATTTTTATAATTAAAAACATAAAGTATTATTAAATATCTAAACATCGTGAAGAATTGTATTATTTTAGGATAAGTTTACGAGATTCTAATCTTCCTTTTTTTATAAGTTAGAAAAGTAAGTATTTTATTTCATTTTTATTACTAAATAAATTATTTTTATTTAAATAAATTAAATTTAGTATGTTTTTATTGTTTAGAAAAATAATTTTTAAAAAATAAAGAATTATATTTTTCTATGAGATTCTAATCTTCAATTTCTTTTCTTTTTAAAAAATTTAATATAACTTTTATTATTTAAAAAATATATTTAGTTTTTATTATTAACCAAGTTATTTTTTCCTTGGTTGGTATTAATTTTAAAAACTCAAATGTATTATTTATTTTTATATATTATAGATAGTACACGTGGCATGATTTAGAACCTTTTACTTGGATGAACTAACAACGGTAAGTTTAGGCTAACAAAGTTGCACAACGAGGTTGTACAAAGGATTCAATAAATACAGAGTTGTATGGTAAAAGAAATTGTTATAAACTAAATTCATTTGAAGGCTCAATATGAGAAAATTTTGAATGCAAAAGATGATACGGGTGATTTTCTTGTATTTATTATTTTTTTTTAAAAAAATATTTCTTTTAATGTTTTTTTATTACTTTTTAGTATCTTTCAAATATTAGAAAATACAATTCAGTTGCCGAATTATACTTCTTTAACAACAAGAAAACTTTGCCGTCACATGTGTTTTTCCAAATTAGCTTGAATTCTTTTGTTTGTTTTTTTTTGTTGTGTTTTCTTCTCACTTGATAAGAAAATAAAATAAAAATAATAAATTCTAATATTTTAAAAATAATAATTAATGTTCCTGCATATAATAAAAAATTCAAAACTAATTAAAAATCTACAAAACATATGTAAATATCACAAAACAAGACTGATCAAAACTGACATAAAATTAACAGCATTGTTCTTAAAACTTCATTGCCCAGATAAAGGTGAATTGAATCCCTTTCACACATGGATTAAATATACTAAGACTTTCTCTTAATGCTGCTCGAAAGCATCTCCAAGTTCAGCTTTGGCAGAAAGTGTGGTTGCTATCTAATGCCGGAGATGAAGAAGAATTCTCTCCAGCAGCCAGACGCAACCCGGAATGCATTAGTTGTAAAGCAACAAAGACGCCTGTATGGAGGAAAGGATCCCTGAGATTCTTTGTAATGCTTTATTACTTCCCCTATTTATAAATGAGGCAGTCTTGACTTCAATCCTGCGATGAATACTACTGTAGAAGTGCAAAATACATAGAATAGTAGTTTCATCTAACTTGATGACCGGAAGAAAGAATCCTA
>Ga0325414_1000745_pt1 | contig 28515 bp, 10 predicted proteins | sample PopdelMetagenome_8_FD_206183 | JGI IMG/M metagenome (GOLD analysis project Ga0325414, IMG submission 206183) | Populus deltoides microbial communities from Bellville, Georgia, United States - Leaf-PdKOR-R3 | ecosystem: Host-associated > Plants > Phyllosphere > Phylloplane/Leaf | place: USA... | reverse complement strand
AGAGAAAGGATCGCTCATTTTAAGACTTAAAATCTTTTGGATGAAACCTCATTACAACTATCTAATTTTATATGAAATAAGAGTTTCAAATAGGTCCAATGACACAACAAAGATCCTAGAGCTCAAGTCATTGGATAACACCAAAAGATGGTTTATAAATAAGAAAGATTGTTAGGTACACTATCCTATATAGAATAACTATAAAAAAGCAATGTCATATATAAAGTAGAGAATGGACTATCCACAACGAAACTTAAGTCTTTTGGGTGGAACTCATACTCAATTATTTAATTTAATATGATAAAAAAGCCTTAAAAAGGCTAGCAATCCAACAAGGATTCTAAAGTCCAAGTCATTTAACATATCCCCAAAGATGGGTTATAGGTGAGGGAGAGTGTTAGAGGACATATTCTACATTAAATAAAAGAAACAATGCAAAAGTGATGTATATAGTTAAAAATGAGCCACCCTCACAATACTTAAATCTTTTAGATGAAACTAAAAACTAATTATCAAATTTAATAAAACTATCTAATTTACTATGATATTTATTGAGTTTTATATATAAGCGACACATCGATTATGAATTAGAAGTGGAGAGGTTATATATAAAAATAGACTCATAACCTAACAGTCTAGACTTTTAGATTGAAGTGATATCCACAATGTATGTAAGCCCTCTCGTGTTGGCCCATGACAAGCTTCCAAGTGACTTAATAATGAATATCTCCCAAATAAATGGTATCGAAGTTAATGATTCGACTAGGATGAATGTAGTGTGGTTGATTAAGTTCATATTATAATCGTCTAATGATTGAGAAAGTTTGTACTCTTACGTTTTACTCCACCAAACACGGTTAAGTAAAAAAGTAGTAATACAAGACTCATATTGTGAAGATGTTTACAATACAGGGGGAGTAGTGTTTGATATGATTGAGGGACTCACGTGTCAGAGCTTTTTTATAAAAATAGATATTTTTTATTTTTATTTTCCATTATTTATTATGATGCTTGTCACGCCTAACATCGCAATGATTCCATAAAAAAATTAATTTATTTTTGGAAAATAAGGTAAAAATAGAAAAAAAAAAGTTGTTATTTAGTATTTTATTCACCCCCACACAAGACTTAATTCTTTTACATGAAACTCAAAACTAACCATCAAATTTAATAAAACTATCTAATTTACTATGGTATTTATTATTAAGTTTCATATATAAGTGACATGTCGATTAAGAATTAGAAGTAGGGAGGTTATATACAAAAATAGACTCATAACCTAATAGTCTAGGCTTTTAGATTGAAGTAATATCCACAATGTATGTAAGCCCTCTCATGTAGGCCAATGATGGGCTTCCAAGTGACTTAATAATGAATATCTCCAAAGTGGTATTGATGTTAATGATTCGACAAGGATGAATGTAGTATGGTTAATCATGTACATTGATTAAGCAAGTTTGCACTCTTATTTTTACTCCACCAAACATTGTTAAGTAGAAAGTAATAATACCACACTCATATTGTGAAGAAGCTTACGATGCAAGATGACTAGTGTTTGATATGAATTCTATTTTAGTAATTTTTGGGAATCTTTTATATTTCATCCTTGATCATATTCAGCACCCGTTATGAAATTGACCTTGGTCTCTAGGTTTTCTGTTTTAGCCACTAATTAACCCTTTAACTTTAATTTCTTTTCTAATTGTTCCTCTCAACTTTCAGTGTCTATTACACTTCAGTCCCTAGACTGTTAAGAGACGTAAACTCGATACAACTTAGGAGTTCCATAAAAATTGTAAAAAAAGTGTGTAAGGAAATTAAACAAATAAATTATAAAAATTAGGGATTTGATGTTTGCAGTAAGGGAAGGGATATGGACCTTTAAAATCTAGAAAAATTGGTTAGTGAACGAATAATTAAATATAGAAGTGAGAAAATGCCCCAAAAAGTGAACTAAATTTTAATGGAAGTAATTTGTAAAGAAAGAAAGGTACTGGAGTACAAATTAATGAATTTTGATGTTGCTCGTTGAAAATCAGCACTAAAAACATACCGAGACGGAGGAAATAATACCTAATAACTATAAAATTTACTATTTGAAAGGACATAGTGGGAATTTGATAATATTTGCCTATAATAGGCTTGGGTGCAACTGGCCATGGGGGAATTGAGAGGGAAGAGAGGGAAAAACTCCATTTTGCTTTAAAAATCCTAGAGAAACCTAGAGAAAAATCAGGAAAAGAAGAGAATTAGTGATGCTAAAGGATTTAGGCAATAAAATCACTTAGATTTAGAGTGTTCTTGAAAGAAGAATTTGGGGATAGAGTGAGAGGAAAGGGGAGGCAGCAGCAAACAAGGAAGAAGATGTGAGAATCCTTCATTTTTTAGCACTTGGAACCTAGATTACTCCTTGGTAAGGTGTCCCAAACTCTATTTAACAGGTTCTTACAATATTTGTTAAGTTTTCATTGATTTCATCAAATTAAGGTGAGGGTTCATGATGCATTTTAGGGGGAAATAAGAAATTGAATTAAATTGATGTTTATGACATGTAATAGGGTTGAAATGAGTTGAAATAACACGTAATTTTGAAAGGAAATTGGTAGTTCCTTGTTAAGTGTGTTTATTTGGCCGGCCATTAATGTAGGAGAATGAGGGTGTTTATTTGAATATTTGACTTGATGATGTGTGATTATATGAATTAAAATGATGAGAAATGAATGAAGGAATAGCAATGAAGGTGTTAGAGAGGGTTGGGAAGAATGTTGATTAACTAGTTAATGAAAATCGACAAATAAATTCTTAGAAAGTGTTTTTTAACATCATTATAGTGTATATAACATAGCAAGGAATTGGTTTGAAAGATGATAAGTTAAAATGGTAATATGTATTCATTTATGAAATTGTTGATGAAACTAGACAGTTTCGTCTCTTGGTTTTCCAAAGGGAATTGGAGCATGTAAATGAGGGAATTTAGACTATGTCTCTTCATAGAAATTATACATTTGGATGTTAGATATCCAAGGGAGTTGACCTTACTAATTTGGTTTTATAAAACTACAGTTATGGGTTAATAACTGAGAGATGGTCAGGACAGACCCTACTGGACAGTTGACCAACTTCTCGATAATGGGTAGTTTAAGGGCTTTAGGAGCATAATAGGGTTCTTCTCCCTTTAGTAGACTTATAGCCTTATATCTTAGCTTTCCAAAGTATTAATCCCTGCCTTAAATCAAACTATATAATGTTAGTTATGGACAAAACACAAAATAGTGTTCTAATAAAGAATTACACCGATTGTAATGTTGATTTGCATTTTTGTTAAAGAACTTAAGGAAAAAGATTTAATGAAAACATGAGATGTAAATTTAAAGAAATAGAGACAATAACGAATGAGATGATTAAAATGAATTGTGTATATTTTTTATTTGAAGGAATATATGCTCGTGAGTAATGATAATGTATACGTGTTAATGCATGGAGAGCCACAAAACCCAAACAGCAGTTGAAGACTACAAGTCAAGCTTTTACAACAAGTAGGTGTCCAACACCTAAGGATTTCTTTTATTTCCTACCATTTAAAATTTTCTAGGTATATAAGTGATTTGTGTGTGTGTGTGTGTGTGTGTGTAGTAGCAGTCTATATTTATATGATCAGTATAAATAGAATGTTATATCTATTATAACTTTGATGTTGTCTTTTGTCTTCCCCTTCACATCCATGACGATGTTGAAAATGTTTTTAAACACGTTCTTTTCTATGTGCATGATGTCAAGGTTATGGCGAAGAAGATTGGTTTTCCAATAAAGAAACTCCCAGAAAATACTTCGTTTTACCAAGTTGTGGCTCAAATCAAAACCAGGAAACTTCTGCTTACCAGATTAGAAACCAAACACAATGTCACCATACTCTCATACAACATCATGCAATTCTTCACTAGAAAGACGCAAGAGATCAGCAACATCCTTTTCAACTCTGCTAACAAATAAATCATTTATGTTCTTTCTATACTTATGATTCATTGGTAAGAAACATTGGCGGCAATCAAAAAAAGAAGTTTACCTCTGTTTGTTAGTGTGAATGCCTTGTTGTTTTTTATGCAGTTTGGACATGCTAGTTTTTCATACGTGCTCTAATCAGAAACCATTACATAAGCTGAAAAATCATTGATAGTCCACATCAAAGCTGCCCTCATAAAAAAATTTTGTTTTCTCGATATATTATAAGTAAAAGCCTTGGAGGATCACAACTACGACAACTCATCAACCAACGCTCGAAGACAAACATCTATATTCCGGCCCGGATTATTTGGACCAGGTATCATCGTAGATAAAAATATAAACTTCCGCCTCATACGCATCCCTGGTAGCAAGTTATAAACCGTGAGTATAACCGACCGATAAAAATAAAGAGCAAATGACCTAAGTGGGTTAAATCTGTCTATACACAACCCAAGACACACGTTCCTTGATTCAACTGAAAAGTGAGGATGCATACTGTTAAAGTGTTTCCATGCTTCCCCGTTAGAACGATGCACCATCACTCCATCAACCACATCATGTGATTGATGTCATTTCATGTGCTCAGCAGTCTTGGTGGCATGAATAACCTCTACAGTTTAGGTGTGATTGGAAAAAATCTAAGTTTTTTATATGTCACGAGAGTCTTTCTCATACCAGTTCTGGTTTTGTAACGGGAATACCCACATGTAATGCACTCGGTCAGCTCAGTATTTTTAAGGTAGTACACCATGCAGAAGTTAGGGCACATATCAATTTTCTGGTATCCTAAACCGAGGGGTTTCATCATGGACTTAGCAGCATAGAAGTTCTCTTTTAGTCTGTTCCCTTCAGGTAAAATGCTTCTCGTCCATTCGATAATTCTATCATAACCGGCCTCACTCGCCTCATAATCTGACTTGATAGTGAACACATGTGCAACAACCGATAATTTACTATGATTCATGCAGTCATCCCATAATGGTTCATCAGAATCTTTCAATAAATCAAAAAAACATGACCACATTTTCATTAGGTTCTTCTTCTATGATTGGACATTGACTGACATTATCTTGATTCATTCTCATTGCATCCATAACCATATTTCTGTAAGGATTATTGTTGTCATTTACAACCTCATGCATGTTGCTAGCACTAGAAGTTGACCCAACAATCCTTCCTATCATACTCTCATAACGGACAAATAGTTCTTTGTATGCATACCAACACAGGTAATCCTCTATGAACCCTTTGTGTAGAAGATGCATCGTTAGAACATCTAGATGCAGAAACTTTTTATTTTTACACTTCCTGTATGGACACCTAATACCGCCTCCACTAAAATTTATCGGAATAGATGTTGCGAAATTAATAGAACCCTGAATCTCATTACAATAATCCATCATCCGCAATCCTTGAGGTGAATCTCGATACATCCATGAACAATCATCCATGACTTCTATCGAACCTCTATAAAATAATAATGACAACATGTATTAATTAATTACATTAAGTAAATAAATTTTCAAAAATATTGGTTTAGATCAAGATTATCCAACTTACTTTAAAACTTCTCTTAAATATTCATTATCAATTATCAACGTCCATACAAATTTATACACATAAATTTACAGAAATTACAACTCGGCAATAACATTGATAAAAATTAAAACAGACCTATTAAACAAGCTATTATTTATCACAACACATCTAATTTGGTATTCCATATAAGTTTCAACAATTTACAAACAAATATAACTTTACAAAATCTAAAACAAACCATAACAAGTAAAAAATTATACATTCATACTACAAATTTGTTTGAGAAAAAACAATAAAACATGTACATACCCTAACAAAATACATATACTAAAAAAACATTCAATAATAATAAAATTGACATTTTAATGTTAAAATTAAAAAAGATAGATTTACTTACAAAAAATGATAAATTCCATAATAAATCAGGATACGGATGTTGTGACTACAAAAAATAAAGAAGGATGATTTATGTTGAGAAGTGAGGGATGTTTTGAGGGGTGGTTCTTTGCAGTTTGGGGGTAGTTTGTTTATATGCAGGGATGGGGAAGAAGGAGAAATAGAGAAGGGGAGGGGAGGCAGCATGATGATATATTAACGTTTACCGGTGAAATCACCGACATAATATTTTCATCTATGATTCTGATGGCAATTCTGCCGGTGAAGTAGATACGTCATTGTACGAAGATCCCGGTTTGAATCTCGCTAAAATTTCATCGATAAAATCATCCACAAAAACATCCACGTCATCGCACTGCTTTGTTTTTTGAAATTCTTTATATTTCGTCTGTAATTCTGTCAGTATATATCGATAAAATAATTTCATCGATATATACCGACAGTGTTACCGATAGATTTAAATCGGTTGGTAACTATCACCGCAAATTACCAATAGAAAAATTACATCGGTAACTCCGTTGATATTCGTTGAATTTTTGGTAGTGGAATAATTATCTTCCCTTATTGTTGATTTTTTATGTGTTTAATGATGAGGTTTTGATTGGGCAATTTTCATTGAATGAATATTTGTGATGGAATTATTTTAATCTTGCATTTTAATTTTATTTTTATTTTAATATATTATGGTGAGATTTTGAAATTGATAAATATTTATGAAATTGATATTTGTGTTTGAATGCATTTGACCAAATCCTTTAAATTATGCATATTGTTTCCTTTCATGTTATTCTTCATTGCATCATTATTCTTAACAATGCAACATGTCTTTCTTTGTGTATGAACATGGATGGACATATTAAACAATATGTATTGACATGGTCTTTGGCTTTAAATAATAGAAAATTCATGTTCATTCATGTATGCATCTATGTTGAGTTTTATAACTTGTTTATAAAACTTATTAAGGGTTCCAGCCAAATTAAAAGTCTATTGGACTACCATTCCAAAACTTTAAAAACCATTCCTTGTTTTCTCACAAGTTATGTCAAAAATGTTTTGCTATTCACTTTTAGTATTTAGGGTACAAGGACTCATTATGGGTCATTTCCTTGGATATTAAGAAAAGTTGATTTCCTTGGATATTAAGAGAAGTTGTATATCCTCCTGATTTTTCAAATAATAATTTTTTCAGTCTATTATTCATTGGTGATGAAATTGGAGATTAAATGATAGGTGAACCTTATTAAAACACCTTTCATAGACCTTTTCTAGGATTTAGGTGGGGTTGACGAGCCCTCTATTGGCCAATAGATCATTCACTAACATGACTTGATCAAAAATTAGTTACATGTTGTGATCAGAAGTAACCTATCTTAGAATTGTCAATTCACCGAGTGTTATTCAAAGGTAATAATTGGGATTGACAAAACTAAACTAGACTTTAAAAAAGCTAAGTTTAAACAAATAATTAGGGTTTAACTCATCATAGTAAATTCATTATCATCTTATAGATAGACCATCGATAGACTAGGCATAACAAACTATTACGAATAAAAGACAAGATAAACAATGCAACTTACCACAAGTAGGATGTTTTAGGATGATAGTATCTTCTTTTTAGTATAACTAATCTCTTACCATAGATCTCTATTGACTAGTTAAGGTTTTCTAATGACTATAATACTAAGTGGCAACTCTTTTCACAATATTAAGACTTACCCCCTCTTATACACAAAAAAAAGACCATTTCTATAGGAAAAAAGGTGGGTCATTATGATGTCGGGTGTGACATTGTTCAACAACAGGTCATGAAGATATATGTTGCTTGAGATTACCTTATTAGAATGTAGCTTATGAGGTATTGTACTACCCATGCACAAGTTTGTTTACCTATTAGTACGGCTTTTGGGCTATATAATTGGCATAAAGTTGCTTGTATACCTATATAATAGATGACATCATATGTGTGATCGTACTATATTATTGCTATGATTACGGCTATGTTTGTTGTGTAGACATATGGCACCAAGGATATGGTTGAGAATTTCATAGATTTTCGTTGAACTGTTTCATATTAGAAGGTACTTTGGTACTTGTTATAACCTATTTTTTATCCTCGTAAAATTTTTCAAAGATTATTTTTTAAGAAAAAACAAAACAAAAATGTGATTTAAAAAAATTCAAACAAAAAATTTTAAAGAAAAAGGTTTTTGCTTATAAATAGACAAAGATTTAATTTATAGTTGGTCAAGAAAATCAGGAAAAAGAACTGAAATTGGTTTTAATTGCACAAATTAGAACATCAATGATCAAAATAGAAGAACATAGAAAAGTTTGAAAGTTCAATTCAGTCAATTAAGAGCTTAATTGAAAAGAAAAATGAAACTTATGGAAATATTGCATAAATGGGAAAGCCAATGACCTAAATAAAAGTGGTTGAAACTTGGAAGGTCTTAATTGATTTAATTAAGGGCTCGATTGAAAAAAAAATCAAAATCAAGATTTAATTTGACCTAAATTAGAAGAATTAAAAGATCAATGATCAAAATAGAGATTTATTAAAAACAAAATAGAAAAACAACGAGCTTAAGGGTAGATCTTTAGCGTCTTCTTTCTTTTTTTAGCTTGATCTTGATGGGGACAAAAGGCACACTCCTCTTACTATTATGATAGAAGACAGTCTCCCTAGCTTTCTCTTAGTTCTTCCTTCACTCTGGAGATTCTGCCAAGCCAGCTCAAAGACTCCTGCATAACCAACATTACCAGCAGATCTTGGTGAAGGGTTTGATGGAATGAAAGTGGTAGTAACTTTGTTTGATTTCCAAGTTTAGTGGTAGCAAAGACATAGTTATAGGTTCTCTTTTATACTTCGGGGATAGTAGCTTTTTAAAGGAAAAAATGGTCTTATAGTTGGTTTTCCATAAAGATGCAAGTATGGTAGCATGAGTAAGTCTTTCCCTTTTTTTCTTAACATGTGCATGGCTTCTTTCGATCCCATCGATCGGGTGTGTTGTTCTTGCTCGAACCCATCAGTCCATGCTACCCGAGAGTTACATGCATGTTTTACCTCTCCTGTGCTTGTTTTGTGCTGGAACATTTTAAGTTGGTAAGAAGGTGAGGATCATGATGTAAAAGAGGGCCAATAACCATGAATGATGGATGGAAACTTGTTAGAAATATTCCCCTTTTAGGTATAAATGTTCTTTTCTTTTGGTTAATCGTAAGACAAAGTTCGCTGTGTGCTATTGGTTGATGATGTGCATGGACCTCCTTGTGTTTTTGTGTAAAGAGCAGTTCCTATTTCTTCTTGCATGCGTTGCCTCTCTCGGTTTTATTCCGTAGGGTTTTTTTTAACAAGAAAATCTGCATGCACCTTCCCTTTGCTTGTGCTTGCTTATTATGGTATCAAACATGCTCGTAGAGATTGTAGAGACAGTATAACAAAGCATGAGAAAGAGGTTGCCCCTTTTTGTTATGATATGTTCTCACAAAGTCTGCAGTAAAGAAAAAGAAGTGAAATGTGTTCCTATTTGTTGTTTATGTGTTTTAAAAGTGTTTTTTAAAAAGTTTAAAAAAAATTTATTTTTTTATTAACTTCAAATTAATATGTTTTTAGTCTTTTCAAATTATTTTGATGTGTTGATGTCAAAAATAATTTTTAAAAAATAAAAAAAATTATTAGTATTTATTTTAGCACGAAAAATTATTTAAAAAATAACCGCAACCACACAAACAAGTTAGTCTGGGTCATGGCTTTGGTTTCCCTTCAAGTCACGAGGATCCAACAACATTATTTACTCTTGTATTTTGTGTTTTTTTTTTTTTGGAATTTTACAAGCATGGAATTGTTAAAGTTTATTTGTGGTTTAATTTAATTAGTTGATTTAAGCATGTTGGTTTCTAGCCTAAAAAAAACCAAAAAGTTATTATTCTTTTTATTATTATTATTATTTTTGCATGTGGTCAAAACTTCTCACACATAAAAAAACATAAAAAAAAATAAGAAAATATATCATTTCATCCATTTTGATATTTATACATTCCTTGATAATTATTGATGTACTTTTAGGTTTTTAACATTGGCATTCATAAAAGAAAAAATTAAAAATATTAATATGCATTTATTTTTAGGTTTTATAATTTATTTGTAAAATATATCAGGTTTGACTCGTGTTAAAAGAACTAAAAAAAATAACATGCTAAAATTCATTTTAAAAAAATATCTTCCTTTTAAAGTCTCATTAAAAATAAATATTTTATTATTTACTTATAGTATTTCAGATAAATAAACTCATAACGAACTATTATCAATTAATATTTATGTTTCTTGGTTTTTAAAAAATTATTATATTCACGAAACCTCCCAATATAATAATCAACATGCTCCAATATTTAAGACCTGAAATACCTTAAATATTCCCCCAAGGATTTTTATTTTCTTATCCGCCTATAAATCAAATATTTGCACTTCTAGCCTCATCGCAAGTCTAGAGCGTGTTCACAACATCCAAGAAATAAAAACAAAACAATTTAAAAGCACAAACCAAAAGTTGGATTTATTTGTTCTTATTAATGTGATGAGATAATCTGAAAAGTTAATTTCTTTACAATCCAGCATATAATTGCAGTGCTTAGCCACAAATTATTTGCTTTAAACAACGGAAAAAATATAAATAAATATGTAACTCACAATGAGAAAAGAGAGGAGAACATTAAAGGGGAGGGAAAGAAACTAAAAGAATAATTAGAAGACTATTTTGCAGATCGCAAGCTAGTTACTTCCCAAACAGCTGCCGACGGCTTCTTCCAGGTTTGGTTCGTATACCAGCTGCCTCACCAATCACAATCTCATCAACTAGATCCTTGAAGACCAAACGCTCAACATCCAACACTACGCCAGAAGTATCACTATGAAAATCTATCCAACTCTCTGACCGATGCATCACATCATAGCACAAAATGCCTTTCAAACCATCCTCCTCCTCTAAGCTGCATTCTGATTTCTTGACTAGAAGTTGCTCCATCTCTGAACATAATTCTTTCAGAAGCTTTTGAGCACTGAGGGTCTTCTTTGCTAGCTTGTCAGACTTCAACCATGGCTCAGGAGAGGGCTCCACTAATGCCAACTTTTTGACAAGAATCTCATTAACAGCATCAAATATGAGCTTCCGATGAAACTTCTCTGGGTTTGGCTTTGAATGGAAGGACTTTCCAGGGCTGCATTCTTCCTTTGAAACCAAATTGCTGGCCTTGGTTTGCTCCAATACAAAGAATAACTCGGGGTTAATGGGGTGACCTGATGGATGGAGTTGAAATGCTGACAGGCCAGAACTAAGGTCTCTAAGTAGAAGGCCGGACGCTAACAAAATCTCTGAAATGTATCTGTGGTCAGGATTTGTGTTCTCACAAAGTGATGCTATGTAATCTGTGCTGGATTCATCGTGAGTGGAGTTCAATTGTCTAAGCTTTTGTACCAAATTCTCAATTTTTTGTAATTTCTTGCGATTGATATCTGAGGAGAGGCCAGAGGCCACACTGTTAGACAATAAGTTATCTGCAGGATTCCATTGATCTTCACTCTGTTGGTAATGGAAATCTTTGGGGACATCTCCTGCAATGATAAATAGAAAATAAGTAAGTGGTAACAAAAGGTTTCATTGTTTTATGTTCTGTTCTATACCTGTAGCTACCACATACTCCATTTATTACAACACAAAGTTGACCCTAGGCCAGGTATCGAAACCCAGAATCATACTAGAACGATGACCCATGGATCAAACATAGCTCTCCAGTTGCAACTAATATATCCAACCTATTCTAAACAAACGAGATTAAACAGAATATGTAGCAATGAAAAAACATTCTTTTTGTAGAAGAACTTCTCTCAGAGTCTGCTGACCAGTTGTTGGGATAATGCAGAATGAAAGTAATGACAAGTACAATGACAACTTGAACATGATGATGAGGAAACTGTTTGTCCTTTTTTTTTCTTCTTTGGAACATCGTAGTTTCTTTTTTATTAATAACAGGTCCAATGAGTACTTTTTAACGACACTGTTCAACTGCCTGAAAATCTCAAGAACTTCAATCATTGACTGTATAAATATGAGCAGCTATTCCCTCACTGCCTGATAAATTTCCTGAATATGTTGCAAAGAATATAGACACAGATGCTACATAGGTTTTTTAGAAGCCAATAGCGAAACCAAAAAACTTGAGGCCAAATAAAAACTACATGCAGCAAGTTGAGAATCTATCCCCACAAATACATGGTTTCAACGTTACTAGACCAGATAAATATGTGGTTAAATTGAGAGGGGGGTGCTTAATTCCTACATAAAGGTTTTTATAGATGAAGTTGTCTAATCTGAGCAATATATGATGGCAAGTCCTCACAACATCAGTTTATATTATGCCACATCCAGCTATAAGTTTTTTAGGCATAGCAAAATTTTACCTTTGATCAAATTTGGCATCTGCTTTACAGGAGACAATGCATCATCTCTATATACAGATGCATCAAGTACAGAGACAGGACTAGGATGCTCAGGGGCAACAACAGCAAGCTCTGCTGATGTCCTATCCTCTTCAAACATAAAAGTTGATTTCTGAGACAAGGAAAACGAAGTGTCAACTATATGATCAGAATAGTTGAGTGACTAGAGAAGTTCAAAAGCACCTACTTTCTGTAATGAGCCAGAAACTAAGCGACTGGCAGCATTAAGGGTTGGACTCTGGCCACTGTAGTTGTCAGTAGATCGTTCAGTACTAATGACTTCCATATCTGTCTTCAAGTCAAAAGTAGTGCCATCAGACTGCAAAGAGGTGTCATCTCCTTGGTGACTCGAAGTTCTTGATTCATTACTTATCTGACTTAACTGGTCATCACTCGATGGCACTTTGGGATATTTTACCCTGTGTTTTCTACCAGGTGAACCAATTTCTGTTGGCTGCCTGTTGGATTGCGTTCTTTGTTTGCTTGTATCAGACGGAGGGGTAGGTGGACAAGATCGCTTCTCTAGCTCAAGTTTCTTCTGTGAAAGTCTTGGGCTCACAGATCCTGAACTCCTTGCTGAGCTCGGGTTGCTTTCTTTTGGCACTTGTTGGGATCTTGTCAAGGATTGTGTTGATTTTGTATTCTTCTTGACAACAGTTCTCTTATCACTGGAGCTGGCTAAAGAATCTCTCTGGCTGTTTCTTGGAGATTGATCTTTAGCTGTTCGGCTATTATTGGATCCCTTTTTACTATCTGCATGTCCACCAGTTGGAATTCTATGAAAGCTGGAAAGGTCATCGATAGGAATTACTGAGGAAGCAGGAATACCAGATTTCTCAACTAGTTTAGCTGTTTTAATGATCACAATTGGGGATTCACAAGTCCTCAAAGAATCAGAACCCCTGGTTGTGGGAACACCAGCATGATTTTTCTGTTGGTTTTGTTGACCTAGCAACCTTGGCTTTTGACTGGGACTGCTACATTTTGGTTCATGATCTCTCAGGGGTACAGAATTTGAAGCTTGTTCTTCTTTTCTATTCTCCAAGAACCCCTTAGCCTGCATTGCTTCCAGAATCTGTTTAAGAGCTCTAAGATCCTTTCCAGATTGTTTGAACTCGAGATCCTTCAATCTCTTCTCAATCTCACTGTAAACTGAAGGGAACAAATTTGGTGTCTTCCCAGGAACTTTTTCAGGCTTGAAAGGTTGTTTCAAAGAACATCGACTTCCATCCAGCTGCTTCCATGGTGCTGGTTCAATTGGCAGCCTTGAAATGGGTTTCATGACCAAATCCGGATTCTTCCACCGTGGTGATATTGGATCTTTCACCGAGTTTCTCTGAGACTTTGGAATATGGATTGGTCGGTTTAGATCATTTGTTTTCAATGATCTCGAGAAGGAATCATCATGTTCCACCAATGAGTTCTTGATCAAACCTGGCTGACTATGACTGGTGATCGCAGAATCTGGCAATCCTTCCAAGCCCATCAGCTTGGCTACCACACTAGGAGGCCGTTTCTGAGTTTTCAGTGATTGCTGCAGAGTAAAGATCTTTTCATTTGAGTTGCTGCTACTTTCTAGATCTTTTGAAAGGTAATTTGATCTAGAATCAATGTTGGATCCACTCACTGAAATTACTCTACTATCCAGTGAAAGTCTTGGAAGCTCTTTTAGTTTTGGGGTGGACTTGATGGTATCTCGAGATTCAAATGACAAATGATTGATCCCCCACCCATCACAGGAAAACCGAGGAGCATCTTTTGGAATTGTATGCCAAGATCCATCTTTTGCTTCATATGATGATCTTGGACGCTCTTTAGTTTCATTATAATACCAAGGTGCTTCATGAAGTTTAGCAAGAACTTTAAGAGAATCCTTGAGATCGACAGGAGGAGCAGTTTTCTTTCCTTTGTTACCAACTCTATAAGATCCATCTGCAGATTTGGAGGCCTGTAATGCCCTCAGGGAATCTTTATGCTTCACTATATGGCTCATTGCTTCTTCTTTAGCTGTAGTTTTGACTGATAACCCTCTGGCCTCTCTATACATAGAATCCTTGACAACATCTCGAAGATCAAGAGAATGCCGCCCTAAATGTGCAGAGGTAGTTGGCTGGGTTATAACTGGGTTCCTCGAGGCAGTTTCAGGAAAGATAGTTCTGTCAAAGGAAGATGCTTCTGGTTGAGCTGTTTTATTGCAGTCCAGAGAGGAGGACATGGAAGATGAGCAAGAGGATGAGAAAGATGCTCTTGATGATTCTGTAGAAATTCTTTGCTTCTCATTCAAATTCTTGTTTAAATTAATGTCCTGCAATCAATAGTTCATATTCACTCTGATATGCAAGGACATGGCTAGAATATAGCACAGAAAAAGTTGAGGTAGAAAAAGCAACAGTGTGAGGACAAAATCAAATTGACAGTGACTTTTGTAGGCAAATAAAAAAAAAAGTAAGAAGACTTAAGAGCAACACAGAGCACACGTTATTCAACAATCAATCAGATCACAATTCTATACTGGTTTAGGCATATAGCTTGACTGAATCTTTTCCAATTACTTTGGAGAATTAATGAAATTTCCAGGAACTAAGAATGCTTACAACTGTTGTGTTCTGATTGTATGCATTAAAACATTCCCTTTCTGAGCTGCCATTTTTTAAGTGGGAATCACCTACATTGTGACAGAAACATCAGCGACAGATTGAATGATTAAGTTCACAACCAAAACAAAAAAATAGGAATAATAATAGTCAATTCGTTGTTATCAACCTGGAATTTGGAAAACTACTGAAAGATACGCAAACAGCAGATGTGCAATTAATTTTCTTTGGTTACATACAAAGATGATTTATCAAGTTAGAACTGGTCTATATATAAAAGTTTGTTAAGTTTATGAGAAAGAGTTAGCTCTGCAGATGAAGTGATGATTGCTACAAGAATTTACCAGCAAAAATGAATGCACAACGAAAAAACAGTTGGAAACAACATATTGGCCATGCATTCAAGAAAACATGTACAAATACATGTCTTTATCTATTCACATTCACCCCAAATAACAATAGGTTAGAATGAAAGATCTCCAAGAAATTTACATCCAAAAGACAAACTTTTATTATCAGAAGCATAAACTATTCAGATACACGAGTCATTTTCTTTTCTATTCTTTTCGTTTCTTTTTCTTTTTTATTTTCTCGATATAGAATATCAATATTAGCTCATTTGATGAGTAGAATTGAGAACATATTTTTTTACCGGGCAATAAAGTAATCAGTTTTGTTTTTCTTTTTTTCTTTTTCCTCATCACATGCCATTGGAGATGATAAAGGATTCAGGATGGGTCAAGCAATTGATATTAACCAAGTAAATGAGGACTCTTGATTAATGAAATGAATGCTACAAAGTTAAGCTACACTTGATAATGAGAATTACCTGGAGGAAGCCTCTTCTGGTTGAGGCGCCTACCGGTGAGGACTTGGTGACGATCAAATATTTGAAAAACCCCAGTCATGCATCCTATTTGCTTTTGCAAATCTGGATTATCATCTGCTAAAGAATGTAAAAGTTTTGCAGCCATCTCCTCTTCTTCCCAACTATCCTAGTTCAGTCCTTCCACTTTGTAAATTCGGTCTTCCTCTATCCAAACCACAAAATTACAACATTTCAAGCCTCTATCTCCCCCAAACTCTGAATCTATGGATTGGAACCAGTGCTTGAAAAGCATATACTTATGAGATATCTGAGCAATTCTATGGTAAACCAATCAATAAAATATGATATCTAGAGTCTCCCTTTATTCAATTTGTTTTCTTCCTCTGTGCAAAATCTAAAACACAAACTACGCTTTTATTAAAACTAGAAACCAAAAGAGAATGGAGGACTTTCCATACATATGTAAATCCAAATAATGAATTTCCAAAAACAGAAGTTTAGCAACATATCAGATAAAATCCTTCAGCTTATCTGCCATGTACTAGGCACCTTAAAATCTCTTACAAAATCAGTGATTTCCAGCTAGAAACAGCTCAAGAAAGAAAAGGCTTGCCATTTATGGGTACCCACAAGATAAAAAGGTGGCCTTTACCACCAGAATCACAACCCCATGAATTTTCCTCTTACAACATGATTGCCCATTTTGGATTTTCCAAGAAATCCTCCAAAGTCTTAAGCTTTTGCGGCAATAAAGGAAAAGTAGAAAGAAAAGAAAAATCCCAGAAAATCAAAATCAAATCAAATCAAATATTACATGGAATTGAAAGATACCTTATTCAGAGTGAGGACCGACCGGAATGGCTTGTAAATTGAATAGAACCAGAAGAAAAGGGTAAGGTCAGGGACTCAATATGTAGTACTATTACATCCGACAGCACAAGAAAGTGCCAAGTAGAGTTATGATCAGCAACATCACTTCTAATTCCAGTTGCCTGGCTATAAGAAACTAATTCCAATGCAAAAGGAAAAGGAATTAATCCCTCCAGATCCAAGAAGAAAAATAGACATGTAGAAAAAAAGAAAAGTAAATGCTCTTCAGTTCAGAGATCATATGGAAAGACAGCCAGGAGTGATGAGAAGGTTTGTAATATCATAAATATGGTGACTAAACTAATCTGGCTTGACCTGGGAAAATAATACAGATGGCATTTTCTGTTTTTTACTTATTTATTTTTTGAGAGAGAGAGAGATAGAATGTGGGGCAGTTGTCTTCTAGCTCCATCTCACACATCCATGTGTGAAGAGTATGTGAGTGGGTCTAAAGCTGTCTCCGTGGACATGTGATTTTTGTCAGAAATGAGGGCATGTCTGTGACTGTCAGTGCAGCAAAAATTGCTTTTCAATATAGTTTTTATTTTAAATTTATATTTTTTATTTATTTTTAATATCAACCCATTAAGACAATTTAAAATAAAAAATAAATAAAAATCAGAAATTGGCAACAATTCAATTCAACCAAATTTCCAAATACACAAAAGACAAGAAAGAAAGAAGCATTCCAACCTCCTCTTCAAAGTCCAAGTGACCTTCGGCCAACGGCACGTTCGCATAGGAGCAAGGGAGTTGTTTATAAAAGATTTACCTTGCATTAAATTTAATATACACTTGCACAGGTGGGGTGTCAAAATATAGTCTGAACACTTATATTAATAAATAAAATAAATAAATGTATAAAATATTAAATTTTGCTGATCTCTACTTCATTGTTTTATTATAACTGTCCTTTTCTCAAATAATACATGAACGAGAACTTCTTATTCTCTGTCTCCCAGTAAACAGAGTTTTGGTATTATTATTATTATTATTATTATTATTATTATTATTTAATCAGCTGCTGAACAAAATGTCAAGCAGGAATTTGTTGAGTGATAAAAAAAAATGGAGGGGCTATGAAAACCTCAAGATGGAATTACAATGAGTGTGACTAGTTATGAATTTTGCATGGAAGTAGCTACAACTTTATACTGCTCATTTCACCTTTAAAATAACAAGAAAATTGACAAGGACAAGTGTCTAGCTAATTACTAAGTGCCTCGTAAAAGTTAGGCAATCATTTTAAGAAAAAAAAAACTTGGAAAGACTTGTAATTGTTATAAAATATATAATTATAAATATTAAATGCCCTTTACAATATATTGGATTTCCTTATTATTGGGTTTAATTTCTTGGTTTTCATGATATTTGTGTTTTTTAATGTTTTTATTTTTTCTTATTAATAGATTACTTGTCTTGTATTTTCAATACTGAAAAAATATATAATAAAAGGTATGAATTTCTCCTTTAAGTTTTTATTATAAATATTTATGTTCTTACTTGTTTTTTATTTTTTAACATGTTATTATCACGATCAATCTAATATATATTAAGATCTTGGCATGCATTAACTCTTATGTTATGTGGCTTGTACCAATTTTAAGTTTTTCTTTCTTTTCATTATTGTACATATTTTATGGAATATATTTGGTTTTGTAACTTATTTTGGCAATTTTTCTTTTCTATTCATCAAAATTTAAAGCTCTTGAACAACTAGTATTTTAAGTTTCTTGAGAATCAAATAAATTAAATATAGTTCTTGAAGAGCTGAGCTAGTATTTCTAAAAAAAATACTAAATAAATAGCAGTCTTAAAACACTGAATTTTCCCTTTGATATTCATGATTTTTTTAATAAGTTATTTTCTTATTTCATATAGATAATGTCAAATCTGACGAAACTTGAATTTACTACACCTGATATCTCTAGGAATAATTAATTGTCATGGATTCTTAATGTTGAGATTCATCTAGAAGCTATGAATCTAAGAAGGACCATTAAAGAAGAAAATAGCACATCCTTGCAAAATCGTGCAAAAGCAAAAGTAATGATTTTCATTCGCCACCATCTCCAAGAAGAATTAATAGTTGAATATCTTATAATAAAAGATATTCTTGTTCTGTGATAAAATCTAAAGGAAATATATGACCACCAAAAGTTTACCATACTTCCTCAATCTTGTTATGATTGATTGCAACTAAGGTTGCAAGATTTTAAACTAATTAGTGAATATAATTCTGTGTTTTTTTTTAATTACCCCACAGTTGAAATTGTGTGGTAAAAATATCAAAGAAGACTAAATGTTAAAGAAAACATTCTCTACTTTTCATGCCTCAAATACTGTCTTGCAACAACAATATAGAGAACATAATTTCAAAGGGTACTCGAAACTAGTTTCATGTCTTCTTGTGACTGAACAAAATAATGAGCTTTTGATGAAAAATCACCAATCCTATCTCATAAGTTCTAAATCTTTCTCTGAAGTGAATGGAGCCTATGTCCGAAAAACAAGAAAAGTATCAAGGGTATATATATGTAAAAAATAAATGGAAAAGAAGAAAAAGAGATAATCATTCAAAAGGCAACTCATCATACCACCAGAAATGAAGACACAATGAACCCAAAATAAAAAAGGCACGAAAATCTAAAGATAAGTGTCATAGGTATGATATGCATGATTATTGGTTTCGCACTTGTCGTACGCCAAAACAACTTATAGATTTATATCAAACCTCTTTGAAATAAAATATAATTGAGACTAGTTTTATTTATAAATATGATTTTGAAGATCATAATGCTTATCTTGATTAAAGGTATCATTTAAAGAATCTAAAGATTCTTTTACCAAGTGAAAATCCATGTATTGTATGTTCTCAATGTAAATTAATTATCAAATCATCTTAATTAAAGGTTGATATATAATCATTATCTTTTCTCGAAAAAATTCAAAGAGATATATATCAACCTATTCATCCATCATGCGGACTTGAAGATACGTTATGGTATTGATTGATGCATCAAGTAAATAGTCACATATTTGTTTACTTTCTAATCGAAATGTTGTATTTGCTAGATTAATAGCACGAATTATCAGATTATGAGCATAATTTCTTAATTATCCAATCAAACAAAATTGATTGGACAATACTGGTGAGTTTACTTCTCAAGTATTTGATAATTTTTGCACTTTTATTAGAATTAATGTTGAACATCCTAATGCTCATGTATATACTCAAAATAGTCTAGTAGAATTATTTATAAAGCTACTTCAATTACTTATTAAATAAAAAATATCTATATTTATTTGAGAACATGTTATATTATATGTTGCATCATTAGTTAGAATAAAACCAAATGTTTACCATAAATATTCTCATTTGCAACTTGTTTTTAGTATACCACCAAATATATATCATCCATGAACTTTTAATTGTGTGGTATATGTGTCTGTAACACCCCTCTCACAAAGGATTAAAACAGGTCTACAATATAGAATAAAAATTTATATTGGTTTCGATTCTCCTTTTATTATTAGATTCTTTAAACCTTTGATTGGTGATGTTTTTAAGATATGTTTTGAAGACTGTCATTTTTATTAGAATATTTTCTCATTATTAGAAAAAAAAATTTAGTGTCTGAAGCACGATGATAAATTACTTGGAATAACCTAAAGATATCTCATTTTAATTCAAAAACAAATCAATATAAACATAAAGTTCAAAAGATAATTCCTTTACAAAATATTATAAATCAATTACTGGATGTTTTTACCAATAGTAAAAAGGTGGTTAAATACCACATTTTAATTGCATATGCTCCATTTAGAATTGAAATCCCTAAAGGGAAAAAAAACAACATAACATTAAATGAATCTATACCACGCTTGAAACACGAAAGACATATTGGCGCTAAAGACAAAAATCCTAGAAAATAAAAATTACAATAAATAGATGATGGTACTCCTTAAGAGTCCTCATCAACAAAACAGGTGATAAATATTATGTCCAAACCATCCTCTAATATTGATCCTCTAGAAAAGAAACCTTTTAAAGAGACATCTCCTAAAGAGATCAATGTACTTGGAAATAATAAAATCTCCATAAACTATGTTCATATTGGAGAGATTTTGGATCAAAATAAAATTTTCATAAATAATGTATTTACTTTAAGTTTGATTTTGGCATCACCAGAAGTGATGATGAAATTAAACCATAAATTGTTGAAGAATGTCGACATAGAAATGATTAGCCAATATAGAAAGAAGCAATCCAAACAAAGTTAAACTCACTTCCAAAACATGAAGTATTTTGATGTGTAGTTCATACACCTAAAGGTGTTATGCATATTGGATATAAGCGAGTTTTCATTAAAAATTAAATGAAAAATATATTCTCCAGTTATGGACGTAATCACTTTTAGATTTTTGATTGGTTTATTAATCTTATAAACTCTAGATATGCATTTAATGGATGTAGTTACAATATATCTATATATTAATAAAGTGTTGGTCTAGCGGTTAAGGCATTGTTATACCCCTGTAAGGGTGAGACCACAAGTTCGATCTCCAGGAAGCGCATTTATTGGAAGGGGCAGCCACAAGCCCCGAACGGGACTAGTCTCGCCCTTTAAAAGGGTTTGAGAATATCCAGGTAAGAACCAAAAAAAGTTACAATATATCTATATGGATCATTAGATAAAGATATTCATATGAAAATCCCTAAAGGATTCAAAATGCTTTAAGTCTTTTATGATAAACCCAAAAGTGTTTATCCTATTAAACTATAAAATATTTATATGGGTTGAAGCAATCTGGTTGAATGTGTTATAATTGTCTTAATGAATGCTTTCTAGAAAAAGAGTTTGAGAATAATGAGATTTGCCCATGTATTTTTACTAAGAAAACCACTTCTGAATTTGTTATTGTTGTAGTGTATATTGATGGTTTAAATCATGTTGGTACTTTTGAAGAGATCATAAAAACTGTAACCTATATGAAAGATTAATTTGAGATGAAAGATCTCGAAAAGACAAAATTTTATCTTGGTTTATAAATTGAATATCTTTAAAATGGAATATTTGTCCATTAATTGATGTATATAGAAAAGGTTATGAAGCATTTTTACATAAATAACGCATATCCTTTGAGTACACTTATGGTTGTTTGATCACTTAATGTGAAGAAAGACCAATTTCAACCGTTGGAAGAGGATGAAGAAATTCTTGGTCTAGAAGTACCATATCTTAGTGCTATAGGAGCACTCATATATCTTGCAAATTATACAAGACCAAATATAGCTTTTGCAGCCGATTTATTAGCAAGATACAATTCCACTCCCACAAAAAGACACTCAAATGAGGTCAAACATATACTTTACTATCTCTACAGAATAATTAAAATGGAGTTATTATATAATGGATCAAAATCACAACTGATTGGATATAGAGATGCAGGTTATCTCTCTAATCCGTATAAAGGAAGATCATAAACAAGTTATCTATTTGTCTATAGAGATATTGTAATTTTCTTGTAGATGTATCAAAAAAATATTAGTGACTACTTCATCAAATCATTCAGAAATTATTACAATCCATAAAAAAATTTAAAAGTATATACGGCTAAGGTTAATTATCCAACACATAAAAAAGTAGATTGGCAACCATTGAAAATAGTCTCACAATATTATTTAAAGATAACACTGCTTACATCAGTTAATTTAGAGGAAGCTATATTAAAGGAGACAAAACAAAGCATATCTCACCAAAGTTCTTTTATACTCACGAGCTTCAATAGAAGGAAAAATTTGATATCAAGCAAATCAGGTGAAGTGATAAATTAGCAGACTTGTTTATAAAGTTTTTACCAGCGTCAACTTTTAAGAAGCATGTCCGTAATATTGGAATGTGTCATCTTAAAGATTTATCATAAAACATGTACTTTTGAGGTGAAGTCAATGCAAATTGTACTATTTTTCCTTCGCTTAGGATTTTCACATCGGGTTTTACTTTGCAAGGTTTTAATAAGACAATTTGACATTTTTTGTGAATCTTGAAATATTCAAATATGGATCATGAAGTATCTATATAAAACCCTCTATTAAATTCTAAAGTATTTAGAAATCACACAAGAATGTTATATTCCTTTTTCTTCACTTAGGTTTTTTCTCATTGGGTTTTTCTTTACAAGGTTTTAATGAGACACATTTTTAGTACATTATCATTCAACATGAAATGTTATAAAATCTATCTATCTATCTATCTATCTATCTATTTATCTATCTATATATTGAATGTCCATTAGAATCTCTTGGACTTCATAAATCTTAGTTTTAGTCTCTTGATTTTTCATGATACTTAGGTTTCCTAGTGTTTTTTAATGTTCTCATTTTCTTCTTGTATAAAAAGACTATTTGTCTTGTATTTTAAGTATTTAAAAAATATATAATAAAATATATGAATTTATCTTTTAAGTTTTATTATGAATCTGTATATTCTTAATTGTTCTTTATTTTTTTAACAGTAATATTTAAGTATTGTAAAACGTTTACTAATTAGCTCAAAATTCTGACTATACTATGACTTTAGAAATAGACATATAGTCAATAGAGTCAGTTAAAAAAAAAAACTAGAAATGCTTCTCTCATAATTAATTAGTAAGTGGGTGATGGTAAAGCAGTACAAAAGACTACCAAACATGGAGGCCATTAAAGTGCTTATATTTAACTCCTAAATAAGCATTTCCTAAAGTTTTCTTCTTTTTAAACTGATGTTGATATTCAATTATAATCAAATACCTAAAAAAATTACTATTATATATTTTTTTCTTTTATAATTATAGTATTAGATTTTCATTTTTTTTTCATTTTAACCTTATATATACATGGTTGTTATCCTCCATCATTGTACTTCTTTATTTGGTGGAAATGTTTTTTTTTAAGTAGTTTTCTGAATTTTTTTTTTATATTTGGATGTAATTAGAAAAACTAGTCAACAAAAATTATTTTTCAATTCAATAAAAAAAAAGCTTTAAATGGAGAAAATTCTTTTGCGATTTAAAAAATGAATAATACTTTCATAAAGAGCTCATAAACTAAAGTGGCATAACACTTCATTATTTATATAAATACAAACAAAAAATATTTTAATAAAATATTTTAAAATATATAATATTATTAAAAAAAGATAATAAATTGCTAATATATTAATATACAAAATAATAATTTAGGATATCAAAATAATATAATATATAAAATCATATTAATTTAGATATCTTAATCATATAATGCTTTAATTAATTTAGCTTTTAATGCCTTCTAAATCTAGTTTTTAAAGGCAACAAAGTTGTTAGTGTCATGTTTTTCAAATATACTACTTGTTACACTTCCTCCCCTTAATTTGATCAACATCGAGGACAAAATGATTGTCAAATAACTTAAGTTTCCCCTCATATATCAATTGGTCAAAGATTTTCTCAACTTATTTATGTGTAAAAAGTTGTCACATATGACATTGTGGTGATCAACCTTTTTTTTTAGAAAGGGGAAATGTTTTTTTTTTTTTAGATGGGAGAAAGGTTTTAAGTTAAAAAGGATTTGTCACCTAGTATTAAGGTCATTAGAAAACCCTAACTAGTTTTTAGAGTTCTAAGGTAAATGATTGATTATGCTAAAAGAAAGATATTATAATCTTAAAGCATCTTATTTGAGATAAGTTGCATTATTACTTATCTTCTATTCTTAACAATCTGTTATGCCTAATCTATCAGTGGTCTATCTACATGGGTAATAATGGGTCAATGTTATAATTTAAACCTTAAATGAATATGTGGGCTTACTCTTAGCCATTCTAAGACCTGGTAATCTTTGTTACTCCTAGTTTCTTTTATCTTTGATAATAACTAGTAAATTAACATGTCTATAACTGGTTATTTTTTATCATGACATGTTACCAGTCGTCTATTAATTCATGCCAATGAATAATCAATGGGCTTATATTAGCTTAATTGAATACAACCCAAATCCTAATAAGAGAAGAGTTCATGGATAATGTTATGTTAAGGTTCATCTATGTTATACTATTAAAGATTTACTCGTAATATTTACCAAATAATGATTATTATTCCCCAATCCTAGGAAGGGTCCATGGATAATGTTATGTTAAGGTTTACCTGTGTTATACTATTAAAGATTTACTCGTAATATTTACCAAATAATGATTTTTATACCCCAAAACTAAATATTCAAGCAACAGCCAATATGGGTTAATCTACTTGAAGGTAAGATTTAGTGACACTGATGCTTTAGACTTACTCAATACCCTTGATTGACACTTAAATGTAATCGATAGATGTTAGACTTAATTAACTACCCTAGGTCTTGGACAATCCTAGATAAATTGGTCAATGCTACCTTTAGTTTTGTTTTGTAGAAATCCTCATGGAAGCGAGTTTCCATTTCTTTCTAATTATTAATGGAGTTAGGTGGTGGTGTAGAAAACTAGAGAAAAACTATTTTGATTAATGAAGAACCAAATAACCTTAACTTATAAAGGGTTTTGTTGCATCATTTTCATATTCATTTATGAATTTGAAGATGTGTTCTCTTATTGCATGGTTGTCTTTCCTAGAGAATTATTTAAAATATGCAATCTTTATTCCTTTAAAAATTAGAAGCAATTTGTCAACCAATTTGGAATATTAATGATTATATGTAGGTTTTGTTATTCATTCAATTTTTAACGTTATCTCACTTAGGTAGTAAGTTAATTCAACCATATCTATCATTCACCTTGTTTGTTGATCAATAGTAAGGACTTGTTGTGCTAATGGATTGAGGTTTTTTTATTATAAAATAGCTTGTTGGGGTATCAAACTGTCTAGTAAAGGGTTGTTGTATAGGATAATATGTGTTATGAGGCCATATAATTGGAATGTGGTTTCTAATATGTCTACAGGAAAATTTATGTATCTAGGGCCATCATGCCCAAGTTAGGTTGTTATTGTTGTTTTTGATATGTTGACATATGTTCCACCGCATGAATCATAGTAGTTTTAAACTCCTCTGTTAGAGTACTTATTGTTGTAGAATTTCATGAGATTTTCTCCTTAGGTGCATATGCCCATAGAATTCTAGACATGGTTTGTTATAGTTAATTTTGTATCTCATTTAACTAATTAGATATGACGTATATGATTCTATTAACTTCCATAACATTATGGTGGTAAGTTGTGTTTTTTATATTTTCCGTCTCAATTTAGATGACCCTCGTATTAACATTAGAAAGGTTTAAAGGCCAATAGAAAAATGCTATTTCATGATCATCCATGACTAGTTGGTTGGTACTTATCATGGCTGGTGGCGATCATTATCTTGATTTGAAAAAAAATAATATTATATGAACTTCATTCCCTAACTTGACATCAGAAAGTTAGAGAATTAAGTTCATTATCCTGTCATATGTAGAATTTGTGGTGATGAAGGAATATCATGTTTTTTATATCCAACATAAAAATTAGCAATAAAACAAGATGCAATATTAAGAGACTTGGCCAACATCATTCAAACACAAATATCAATCTAATAAAAATTGCTTAATCTAAAAAACCTCATCACAAAAAAATCAAAATCAATAATAAAATATAATAATTATTTAAAATATATTTAGGGCTTGAAATAGACCTTATAAAGGTGGCTGAGGTGGACCAAAAGCTGTTGGAATAGTGGTGGCAGTGTTATAACAGTGGTGATGCATTTCTAAGGCGTGCTTGGAGGGGTTATGATGATTTACACAACATTGCACGTGCCACCAACATCTAATCAATGGGTGGATAGCTTTGCTTGGAGCGCTGCTCCATGGTCTTCCTTCTGGTATCTATAATTTCATTCACCACCACTAATGGAAAAAGATTGAAAACGTTAAAGGTATGACGGTCTTTTCTCTTTCTACTGATTAATTTTGTAACTTTTATATCTACTCACACTAAGGTTATTAGGTTATATGGTTATGTAGTTATCATCAAATGAAGAATAATGGTGGTGGTCACATTTTATTTAGAGGTCGAAAGAGAAAGAAATTGAAGAGAGAAGTTTCAAAAGGTTGTTTTCTTTCTCTCCTCGATTGACAATGATGTTAGGGTTGTTAACTTTAATTGATAGAAGGGTCTTGCATAAGTTTTTGATACAAAGAGAATGGTGATGGTTTCGTCTGAAATGGAAGTTAGAGGTGAGAGAAATAAATGAAATAAGTTTCAATTTTAGAGAGAGAAAGATGAGGCTATAATTTTTATAGGACAAAGGTAAGAGAAGATGATAGTGTTTTCTAGGGTTTATTTCTCAATATTTCAACTCATATTCTCTAAAAACAAAGTTATGGTGACTCTTTTCTATATTGGTTAGGGTTCTTAGTTAGGATTTTGAGAAAGTGTGGAGGTAAAAGATGATGAATAATGTTCTCTCTCTCTATGATGTTATTAGGTATTTTGGAAGAGATAAGGTTAAGCTTTTATAGCTCATAAATCTTGTTACCTTTTTTTTAGTTATTTGGCCCTCAGGTGACTTAATTTCACTTTGGTCCTTCTTTTTCTTGTTTTGCACTTTATCAATTAGTTCATTTTGCTTTCTATTTTAATTTCTAATTTTCTCATTTTTTTGTATTTTGTTTTTTTAAAAAAAAACAACATTAATATGAAGTTGATAAGAAAAGTAAGCAATGATTATGAAATGGACACGTTAATGGCCAAAATGTATTGAAAGTATACTTATGAATTTTGATTTTTTTTAAAAAGACATTGAAAATAACAAATGGGTGTAAATGTGTCAAAAATATGTTTTTAATTTTTATTTTATTTTTTCAAGAAGATATCAACATGAGAAAAATAGTCAAAAATTCACAGAAAAATGAGTGAATGGATGAAATGTATTGAAATTATATTTTTTGAAAATTTATCTTTTCTTATTTTTGAAAAATGTTTTGAAAAATAGGATAAAAAACTAGGTTATGAAAAAAGTATTCTTTTTTTCCTTTAACCACTTTAATAGCCTTTTTCAGTTTGCTACTAGGTTTAGTAGCCTCTCTAGGCTTTCTTAATTTCAAGATCTTAAATTGTCTTATATATATGAGTTATTGTTGGACTTCTAAACTACTCATCTGATTCTGAATCAATCAGGGAATGTGTGTTCACAACATTATTTGAATAATCAACTAAGTATATTCCTCTAAGAGTTTTCTTCTATGTTTATTTTCTAACATCTTCTCATAGCTTCATCTATCAGAATATAAATATCTATATTTTTAGTTCTTACAAATTGCTTCCTTATATCCCACTATATTCATGCTAAAATGAGTGCACTTTTGCTCTATTTTAATTGAATTGCATTTAGTTTTTAATTTTGTAAATTTAAGTTCATAACTCTCAATTGATTCCTATAGATCTTAGATAATCATGGTTAAGTCAGCCAATGTTACCTTTAGTTAGTTTTGTAGAAGTGCTAATGGAAAGGAGTCTTCATTTCTTTTTAATTATTGATGAAGTTAGAAAATGGTATAGAAAACCAGAAAAAAACTATTTTGATTAATGAAAAACCAACGCTACACCATCTTGAATGCATGTTCTCTCATAATTTGATTGTATTTCCTAGAAAATTATTTAAAATTTGCAATTAGGAGAGATATATTGTCCATTGATGCTTCGACATCAATTAAGCTAAGATTACTTCTAGGAATTTAATCCTGGATGAAGACACGTAGCAGCCTCCTAAAAAACCATCCAAATAAATTGCCGTTGCCGTTGCC
>Ga0325414_1000742_pt1 | contig 28548 bp, 26 predicted proteins | sample PopdelMetagenome_8_FD_206183 | JGI IMG/M metagenome (GOLD analysis project Ga0325414, IMG submission 206183) | Populus deltoides microbial communities from Bellville, Georgia, United States - Leaf-PdKOR-R3 | ecosystem: Host-associated > Plants > Phyllosphere > Phylloplane/Leaf | place: USA... | reverse complement strand
CACCATCAGAAAAGTGGCGGCGTGTCTACTTCACGCGCGGCCGCCACTAACAGCGTGTGGGTTGACGTGCCGCCGTAAAAAATTAAGCAACGGTGGAGATCTGCAATGGCTTCCTCCTCTCTTCACTTTCCTCGCCGATGGTGACCTGCAAAACACCAAAAAAATACAAGTAGTTGATTTTAGTTTTTATTTCTTGTTCACGGATCTGTTTTTCTTTCTCTTCTCCTTTTCAGATCTATTCTCGGGTTGGTTTTTCTGCTCTGGTTTGTTGTTATTTCCTTCTTCCGGTGGCCGATCTGATGGTTGTAGAGGGAGCTCTGGTTTAGTTTAGCAGAGATGGGGGAAGCAGGAGACGGCGCTTGTTTTGGTCGCTATAGTTAAGACCGAAGGGTAAACAGACACTGCTGATGGGGAAGGAGATGCCGCTGCACGGGGAGAGGGACGTCGTGGCTGGTCCGTTGTTGTGGTCGACGATGAAGGAATAGACAGGGTCTGTAAGCTGCTGGATCTCCAGTGATGGCAGCGCTGTTGTGGTTGTTGTTTTGGCCGTTGCTATTGGAGGCCAAATGAAAGGGGGGACCTAGTTCAATCGTTGATGGAGAAGAAGAAAAGGGAAATCAAGGCCGGTTTATTGGCTTGGCCTTGACGATGAGAGGAAATGAGGGAATGAGAGGTGAGTGGGTCTAGTGGGGAAGCTGAGAGTGAGGGTGGCGGCTGGTCTGTGGGGGGAAAGATGGGTTATCCCTCTTGTAAATTTGCTTCTGTCTTTATATATGGCTAGAGGTTCAGAGGTTCACTTAATATGGTATTTTATATTAAGGAAATATTATAATAATTATTGCAAAGATTATTTTTTATAATCAGAAGTAACAAATTCTCTATATATATATATATATATATAATATTTTATATTATTTTTCATAACTAATATGAATTAAATTTTATATTTATGGTATTTTATATTATAGTAATTATATATGATTCAATAATTATTTCTTTAACATATTATTTTTTTAATATTAGTCCTAATGTTTTATGTTATCGTTACATTTTTTTTTTAAATTTATCAAAATATCAGTAAAAAATTGGATAGCAACATATATATTATTTTAATATATTTTTTTTAAATAAAAAAACAAATTTCAAACAGTGTTCTTTTAGCCAAAATCATTATTTTGCCTCTGTGTTTGTGCCGATTAGTCTATCTTATCCCTGCATTTCATACTTCAAGAAGATGCAACTGATTTTACCCATGTTTTGTTAGGTTAACTGAATCACATGTTGTTGGTTTACACAAATTTAACCAGTTTAATATCGAAAAACAATTTAAAAACAATCCTAATTCAATCTAGATTGGTGATCCATCAGATTGATTTGATTGGCCCGTCCAATAACTATAGATAGCGGGTAAGACCCACATTTGCCACAAACATCTTGCCTTGTTTGTTTGAAATTTGGCAAACTTGGAGTGTCATCTTGGTAATCTCACAACAACCGAACCATTAATTTTCCAGCTTTGGTTTTTCTTTTATTTTTTTCTGTTATTGTTTATGATTTGGGTATTTGATATGTCCTTCTTTGCAGTGTTGAAAGAAAGGAAGCTTTATAGAGGAAGAATGTGAAAAATGGGTTCTTTATCAGCTGAAGATATTCCAGCAATGCAGGTAAATAAAATCACATTTAAAATTGTGGGTTTTGCTTAAAATCTCTGTTTCTTATTAATTAGAGCCTGTAATTGCTTTTTTGGATGTACAAGTATGTTTTTCTTGATGGGGTTATGTTATGGTGTTGTGGTTGTGGTTGTTTTGTTGGTAGGAAATTGTGTTTAAGTTTCGTTCTGGTAAAATGGTTTTCTATGGAAAAAAGGTTGTTCCTGATTCTCGAAAAGGACTTGTTCGCATTGGACAAGTAAACTGGTGTCTTTTGGTTTTTTGGTGTTATATAGAGTTCGAGTCTGTGTAAAGATTTTTAGTTACTTCTGTTGTTTTGGTTTATCTTAAGTACTAGATAGTGTGTTTCTAGCATCTTGTTTCCTGTTTGAAGTTGAAATTTTTGAATTGTTCCAGGGTGATGAGGGTTTGCTTCATTTCCAGTGGCTTGATAGGAATTTGAATGTTGTGGAAGATGTATCCTAGTTATTATTATGTTTTTGAGCCTGGGGATTTTGTTTCTCTCTTCCAACATTGGTTTTTATTTCTTTTTCTGTTGTTTGTTTTGTTAATGTTCTTTTGTGGTGAGAACTTGGTAGCTTTTTCTTGACGTGTTGATTGATAGCATCAGATTATTTTTTTCTGAAGAGGCTGTTTTTGAGAAGGTACACTTTTCTCTCTTAGTTTTTTTCTGAGATGGGAGATATTTGACTCTAATAATTGATTGTAATATCATAGATTCATAATTCTTTGGGTTATTCAGGTTAATCAAGCTTTGGGAAGAGTTTACATCTTGAAATTCAATACAGATGATCGAAAGTTTTTCATTTGGATGCAGGTCAGGTTCATTTTCTATGTTTTTCACTCTCTTATGTGTAACATTGACTCAGCTGTTAGTTGCATGATTTTGGAAAATTGTGTAACATGTTTGCAGGAGCCAAAGCTAAAGATGATTCACAATTGTGTAGCTCTGTCGACTATTTTATTAATCACCCATTTGGTAAATACTTTTGTGTTTTCAGTCCTTTGTTAGCCATGTTACTCTTCATTATTTTGTTCCTAATCATCTTGGCTTATATTTAAATGCAAAGTCTAATCTTCTGCTCCCCTCCCCCGATCTGTTAAATGCAAACAATTTGGTGTAGTTGATAAATCACTTTCGCTAATTTCACATCAGAAAGTTGTATAAATGGTCATCTCTCTCACGGAGGGTTTTTTGTTTTTTGTTTTTATCTAGCATCTCGATTTATCTTCTCCCATCCCCACAATTTCATAAAGAAAACCTCTATTTCACAGAAAGATCATATTAGACTAATTGGATTTCTTGTTTTCTACTTCCTGTTTATTTATTTGAGTTACACTCTCCGTATGTGTGAATTGGTCATCTTAAAATTTTACTAACCAGTTTTACACCTTCAAACTAATGACCTGGCTTAAAACTTCAGCACTCATTCAATAGTGAAGTTTTTCCATCAGCAACGTCGCTGCTTTATCTTGTTGTCTGGCAGAGTTCCTTGATGAATAAGAGGCTGACGCTTCTACTCCTTTCCAAGTTTTTGAAGACATGCTTGAAAATAATATCTCATTAAGGTATATTTATTATAACAAAGAAGCATACTCAAAGATGATACTTCAACTCTAAGAGTCGATTTAGCAAGTAAGAGTGAGGATATAGAGCTAAGTAATTTTTTGTTCTTTGAGACTAAGAGTCAGTGGAGCAGAATGAGCCTCCCTTCTCTCCTTCTGGTCAATCATCTTGGAGAGCCTATGTTCTTGCCTTGATCAAGACACCTATCTTAGTTATTCAAGAAATATCAAGAAATTTTCCAAATTCATTTCTTGACAAAAACATCTCACCTACCTTAGCCCTTGTGAAATCCTTCATCCCCCTATGCCCTTGCACAGACTTGCCCTCGGGGTAAATTCTAAAACTTGGGGCATCTTTTATATGGAAATTTAGAGTCATAACTTGGTGTTTGTCTATGTATATACCTGTTAATTCTTGTGATTCATTGTAAAATAACTTCAAAAATGTTAAGGAGCACTTTTATTACCAAAAACAAATGGCCCAGTATAAATTACGTGGTCATTTTCTTTTATTCTGATGAGAAAGATTTTTGCTCATCACTCTCAGGACTGGAAACTTAGTTGTCCCAGACCTTGGTGCAGAAGTAACCTCTTCATCGGGACCAGTGAAATTGGAAGACTTGCAAAGAATCCTGAGTAATATTGGTGGTGGAGGTATGTTCTGCTCAGATAGTGCAATTGACCACATCCTTGTTTGCTGTACTTAGGCTGGCCCACGTGATGTGCTGATACATGTTGCAGGTAGTTCGGGTGATCCAGATGAAGGTAATTGTTAATGCTTATTCTATACATACTGTAAGCTGTGAAAGGATTGTACAACCTTTTTTTTCTGCTAATTATATGCTCTGGCACGGGGTGCCTTACTGTAAAATCATTTTTTATTCATGATGTTTTCATTTGTTATCCTAGGCTTAGGATTAGGTGATATACTGAAGCCTGATTTGATAATGCCATTGAATGAGACATTGCCACTTGAAGAAGGATTAACATCTCATTTACCTGAGGTATAAGACAGTCTTATGTTTAGGATTTCCTCTGTGTTTTATGTCGGTGCATTCTGAGGTAATTATGAGGTTGCAGGGTCACTGGACTCTAGAGGATATTTTAGACTTCTTGTTGCAGAGTCCTCCTTTTCGTCAGCAAGTGAATTCTTTTACTTAAGTAAGAAATGTGAGGCTGATCCTTTTTGTTCTATTTCTTGTCCTTTTGATGATAGCCAATTTTAGAAGGTTTAACTCTTCTTTTTGCTTGTAGGTTCTCCAAACTAGACAAATAGATTTGTCTCAAGTTGGGATCAACCCTAGTAAATCTAAGTGATTTGTGGCTCTAGAACCTGTAAATAGATTTTACAAGGTTTACTCATGTTCATCAGCATTAACTAAAGTCTTTAGTTAATTCTTTATTGGGAAATTCTGATTAGGGTTGATTATATAACTAATGATTATAGAACCTTGTTCGCCCTAACCTGAACAGCCTCTTCCTCGGCAATCCTGACATATCTTGATCTGCCCAATACTGGTTTGGACACATCCAATATATGTGTGTGTGTGTGTGTGTATTGGAGTTTTAAGAAGCGACGCTCTAAGTAGGCATGCAGAGAATTTCCCACACCAAATCATAATCAAAATCGATCCCCTTTAGTAATCTATTTTATTTAAACATACTGTCTTCCAAACCCAATCCAGAATACCAAGACATCCTCTTATTAATTCATGTAGAAACTACTAGTCCTAAGCTTTATACATCCAATCATAGAGCAATCAGTGAAGAAACTTCATTATTATGTCACACAGAAGCTAAAAACAAAAACAAAAACAAAACACGAATGAAAATCAGTAAAGTGAAGCTAAAAACATTGCATTTAAACTTATTAAAATCTTGAAACTAAAATACAAAATGATGCACCAAGGCTATGGAAATCCAAACTTGGATAAAATGGGAAGATTGTCCACCATAAAATAATAGCAATTGTTGATGCTCACTTCAATAAAGTGAAACCAAGCTCGTCTCCAATATGGATTTATGCACAGAACTACACCTATCACCAGCAAAAACATGATGTATGCAACCCCAAAGCTCGCATAGAAAACCTCCATATCCATGAAGCCACCATTATCTTCATTGTTCGTTGAAGTTGGCGTTGGTGATGGTGGCATAGCCGCATTGCAAATTTTGGGTAGCGGTTCTCCACAAAGAAAAGGGTTTTCCTTGTAACAGCTTTCCTCAAACGTGGCAAACTGTTTAGATCTCGCAGGAGTCTTGCCGGATAGATTATTGTGTGCCACACTGAAAAATTCTAGAGAACATAGTTCAGTAAGTTGAGGAGGGATTTCTCCTTCCAATTTGTTGTAGGAAAGATCCAAGCTCTCTATTTCCTTTAACCTCGAGAATGTTGGTGGAATTGGTCCAGTCAAGCTGTTGTGCGAAAGGTTCAATACCTTGATCACGCTGAGGTTTCCAATTTCAGGAGGAATCTCTCCTGAGAAATTGTTGCATGAGAAATCAATTCCTGTGAAGTATCGGACAATGCTGCCTCTATAAGAAAGGGATACATTCTTCGTTGTAAACTCGAAAGAATGTTGTGATGAGGACACAGAATCACGGGAATTGTATTGATAAGGAAAAGGATGAGTAGATATAATCAAAGAGGGGATGTTTCCAGAAAGATAATTGTGAGATAGATCAATCAGGGTTAATTGGTCCAACCTACATAATTGAATTGGGATTTCACCTTCAAGATTGTTATAACTCAAGAGTAGAAATCTCAAGTTAGATAGCCTATCAATCCATTCTGGAATTCTACCAGTTAAATCATTATGGGAAAGATCTAAAGCGAATATCTCACATGAGTCATAAAATGCCATTGCAATCGGTCCTTGCAACTTATTTCTAGACAAAGAAACATGTCTCAATTTTGAAGAAGTGCCGAATCCAGGTGGTAAAGGACCAGAGAAATTGTTCCTTGATAGGTCCAAGAATTCAAGAGAAGACATATTCCCTATCCATCCAGGGATTTGCCCTTGCAAACTGTTGTTCGAAAGTACTGTTCCAGTCAAAACATTGTTGGACAGGTCTAACACTTGCAACGAGCTAATGTTACCCAATGAGGAAGGAATGTTTCCATTGAAACCATTGTCAGACATCAATAAAACTTCTAACCCCGGCAAACGAGCTCCGATTTTTGAAGGGATTTGACCTTGGAAGTGATTTGTTGATACACTTAGGAATGACAAACTCACATGAGAATTCTTTGGCAACAAGAATGGACCCGAGAGAGAACAATTTTCTAAATCAAGTTCTCGTAGGTATGTGTTGTTCTCAATCAACCAATTTGGAAACTCTCCCTTTATTTGGATGTTTGTAAGACGCACATATTGCAGGTTCACCTGATGGTAAAGGAACTTGGAAAATGTTCCCACACTTTGTCCACGACCGCTCAAAAAAAGGGAGTTTAACTGGAACTTTGGGCTCAGATTATGGTCATCTTCTTCTGCGTATATTTCATTACCTAAACCATCAAAATACTCAAGTCTTGAAAGGTTGTATAATGGGTTTAATGACATAGGGATCTTCAAGTGATTGGAAGAGAGAGAGAGTAGTTCAAGGGAAGTCAAATTTGCTAGACATGAAGGCAAGAAGCCACTGAGATCATTGTCGTCTATACATAGCACTTGGAGATGATTTAAGTCGCATATGCCTGCTCACATTATAATTTAGGAAATTTTTTAAAACTCTGAGTGTCTAATGGAAAATATATAACTTAGAGAGAGAGAGAGAGAGAGAGAGAGAGAGTAAGAGTCATCACCTTTACCAATGGTTTGAAAAATGCTATTATTTAAAGTATTGGACCTCAAATACAAGTATTCCAAGTTCTTGAGTTCAAGGAAGCCTATCACAATCAATTAAACAAGAGATTATATTAATGTAGAAGCAATTAATTATAAAGGAAATGAAAGAGTTAACAAGAAGCAGCTTATTGAATACATAATAAGGATCTTAATTGAGTTGATTTCTAAATTTGAGATTTAATTCTCTCTAAGTGGTCAATTTGCTAGTGGTCAATTTCTAAATTTGAAATTTAATTGTCTTCAAGACTTGTTTAGTAGGTTGCTAAAACATAAAAGATGAATTCTATATAGACACGTCTAATCATAGCAAGCATAGAAAGAAGTAGAATGGCTAATTTACCTTGATAAGGTATAGTGCCTTTTAGTCTAGACAATGATAGAACTTTTAGAGAAGGCAGTGCTCCAAGCTTTTGAAGGGAGTGTTCATCTAGAGAACAATCGTATAGGTATAACCTTTGCAAAGAGCTTAAATTTTGCAACTCTGTTCAAAAGTAGCAAATTAAAATTTTCAATTAAACCCAAATATATAAACATCACTATATGCAATAACTTACCGTCACCTAATATTCTCCCTCTAAAATTGTTGGATCCCAGATCAAGTGTCGTGAGGTTTGGGAATACTCCTAATGATTGCAGTAACTGGAAGCTACTTCCATAGGGTGTGATATCATTTAGCCGTAGATACAAGTTGCTTGAACCTGCAAGTTAGGGAAGGAATGTACAGAAAGGCTTTCCAAAAGCAAAAATAATTAATAATTGGATGGGCTCAGATATTATCGTCATGCTACCAGGTAATCTGAATGTTTTACTAATTACCTCTTGAAGTTACCAATTTGTTAATATTGTTTCCGCTCAAATCCAAGACCTTCAACCTGCTCAGAGATTCTTGATATTTATCAAAATAATAGTTAATTAGTTCACTACAAAACATAAATTGTGTTTTAAAAAAAAGAAAAATATATAAAAAACTAACCTTTAAAATCTATCAATCCCTCCAGTCTATTATAACTCAGATATAGTCTTTCGAGAGACGAAAGCTCCTCAATAGATGATAAAATACTGTTATTGAAACGATTATATTTCAAGTCAAGATACTTCAAATTGCTCAATTGCTGTAACTCATAGCTACCTATATAGAAAAAATAAATAAATTAAGACTTCAGAATAAAAAAAGATATTATTGGAGTGATTTAATTATGATGGATTTAGAGGCATGTAATTGTTACAATGACTTCACGTAAAGAGGTTAAGGCGGTGAAGGTGAAGGTGTTGGTGAAAGTGAAAGTGAAAGTGAAAGTGAAAGTGAAAGAAGTACATGTTACAGTGACATGTGATGCATAATTATAATAATATTGGTAAAGTAATAATATTTGTTGTGGTGGTATGATTATATTAATAATCCAAAGAATTAAACAACACCGTATTACTAAAAATGATTTCTATTTTATTCGATGGATTACTTACTGTGGAGAACCATAATGATATGAATTAAACAACACCTTATTTGATTAATTCAAAAAAACTAATCTAAATATTTTGTAATACGAGAGGAGAGCAAACCTTTCTTCTCAACCAAACCAGCTATATGATTATTCCACAAGGAGAGAGCGCTGAGTTCTTGAAAAGGAAGAAACAAGGAGGTATTAAAGTACCAATCTCCCAGTTTGTGATTGCTTAGGCTAAAAAGATTGAGTGCGGTGACTCGACCTGTACTGCTGCTGCACTCAATATTTTCCCAAGAACAACAGTGGACGTCACCTTTTCTCCAGGAGGGTAGGGATGTGCCGTTGGGATAGTTAAAAGCATCTTTGAGCTGAAAGAGAGCGGCTCTCTCTTCCTCCAAGCAACCAAGAGGCAGCCATCCTTGCAAGAAAACCGTCATTACTAACACCGTGAACATCTCAAGGAACAGCCCCATCTTAATATCAAATATAAATGGTGATCAATTGTTATAGAGGACAGGGAGGAGGTTTAGGCTTTTATAGAGGGCTTTACGGACCCATGCCGTGGAAAAAACTGCATTATGGCAACATCCCCTTATGCCCTTGCACAGACTTCCCCGGGGTAAATTCTAAAAATGGGGGCATCTTTTATATGGAAATTTAGAATCATAACTTGGTGTTTGTCCATGTATATACATGTTTCATTCTTGTGATTCATTGTAAAATAAATTCAAAAAGGTTAAGGAGCACTTTTATTACCAAAAAAACATGATCCGGTATATATTACGTGGCTAATTTTTTTATTCTGATGAGATTTTTGCTCATTACTCTCAGGACTGGAAACTTAGTTGTCCGAGACCTTGGTGCAGAAGACCTCTTCATCAAGACCACTGAAATTGGAAGTTGGATCTATTTGTGGAATGGCGTGATAGTTGTATCTATTTGTTTTTTTTTATTTTTTAATTATAATAAAAATGAAATAGTTAACAACGACAAACTGAATTCAATTTAGATTTAGTTTAATCCAACACAAGTTGCAGAGCTTCCCTCCTACTGCAATGTTACATTGCCCTGCATACAATTGTTAGGATAATAGTTAATAGAAATAGACTTTGATTTGATCGTAAACATAGCTTCCTCTGCTGTAACAGAAAGTGTATATATACCCCTGCTGCTGTAACAAAAAATTACGAATAAAAATCATAAAAAAAAAATTCTGGAATGGCATGGTAGTTGAATCTATTTATTTTTTTTTTTTGGTGATTAAATTAATTATTTTGATAAATGATATATTCGGGGGAAAATAAAAAAAAAATAATCTTATTGTCAGATAGGCATTGGAGCCTTTAATAATTTGCAAAGGCATGGAACACGATGCCAGGGGAATGTAAGATAGTTGTTGACAGCTGGCGTCAACCCGGTCTACAAAAGATTCTCCCAAAACGGTAGGGCAGCCGAGTCAAAAGTGATATTTATAATTCAAAGTAGATTGTTTCCTTGCAAACATGTTATTGCTTATTGTTGTTACTTATGTTTTTGAGCCTTACGTATTAATGGAGATAGTGTATATCCCTTTTAAATTGACGACAGGAGTTTAGTTCAAGGTTTAGTCTTTTATAGAGGACTTTACGGACCCATGCCGTGGCCGTGGAAAAAACTGCATTATGGCAACGGTCTTCCATCCCGCGGACCCATCCCCTCGTGGAGAATATATATATATATATATATATATATATATATATAATACAAATGGTGATCAATATAGTATTTCAACCAAGGATATTTATTAAATTATAAATTAATTATAAATCAAAGGTGGTTGCTTCTTGCCGTAATTATTTAAAATAAAAAATGGTTAAACTTAACCTCTTTTGTAAATATATTCTTAACTTATTATTCTTTAACTGATCATGAGAGTGTACTTTTTTCATAAATGAATATATATTATTGTAGATGAAATGTTTAAAAACTTATATTTTTTTTAATTTGTTCCTCAATTTGCTTTTTAGGAAGCTCGCTCTTAATATTCTCTGTGAATGAATAATTACTTGTTGATTGTGTTACAAACTATTGAAAAAACCCACTCCAACACGGATTGCAAATCCCCCTGCAATTCAGATTATAGAATCTGATCTTAACACAGCTTCCAGAGTTTTAGTTTAACTCCAACACAAGTTGCAGAGCTTCCCTCCTACTGTAATGTTACGTTGCCCTGCATACAATTGTTAGGATAATAGTTAATAGAGATAGACTTTGATTTGATCGTAAACATAGCTTCCTCTGCTGTAACAGAAAGTGTATATATACCCCTGCTGTTGTAACAGAAGATTACGAATAAAAATTCTTCTTTCCTTTTATTTCTTCATGGTATCAGAGCAGGTTCTTAATATCCTGCTGTTTATTTAAAACTTATGGAAGATCCATTCAAGATGGATAATGCTGAGGACACCAACAGATCCTGCAATATGTCTGAAGGAGAGCCAAATCCCAATCAACGTTTAGGCTCAGTTTTGTTAAATGAATTTAATTATCTTCCTTGGTCAAAAGCTGTGTCAATTGCTCTTGGTGGCAGATCCAAACTTGGCTATGTCAATGGCCATATCAGACCCCCTGATTCTTCTTCACAAGCTTATGAAGCTTGGCAATGCAAGGACCAACTTGTTATGTCCTGGTTACTTAACTCTATGGAAAATCATATTGCTGAAATATTCAGCTACTCAGAATCTTCTTTTGAACTATGGGAAGCAATGAAAGAGATGTATGGAAACCAAAACAATGCAGCTCGTATCTTCCAAATCAATAGAAATCTTGCTAATTTGCAGCAAGATGGCAAGACCTACGTCCAATTACTTGGGACCTTGAAAGGTATGTGGAGTGAACTTGCATTATATCGACCTCACATGATTGATGCAACAGAATTAAGAAAACATGAAGAGGAGGACAAGATCTTTCAGCTTTTAGCTAGTCTCGGTTCAGACTATGAAGATCTCCGCAGCAGAATTCTCATGAATCCTGATCTTCCATCCCTTACTAGTGTGTGCGCTGCCATCCAACGGGAAGAAGCTCGCAGAAAGGTTATGAATTATGACTCTAAAAACTCTTTATCAGAATCTCGTGTTTATGCTGTCAACAGGTCAATGAATAATGACAGACCTTACAAGGGTAAACGGACTGAGTTGAAGTGCCACCATTGTCATAATATTGGTTATTCTATTGGGAGGTGTTGGATCCTTCATCCAGAGTTGAAGCCGGATTTCAAAAAAAAGAAGAGATCTCAAAGGAGCTATGACACCAAAAGTGACGTTGCTGCTGCTCACTTCACCGGTACTTCTTCCAGTAATGTTGAGAATTTCTCTACCAACCCATATGCTCTTCTCAATGAGTTTGCTGCATATCTTAAGGAAAAGGGTGATACTGCCATGACATCATCTGCCTCTGATTCTGTGGCCCTCCTTGGTAAGTTTGCAAGCTTCCTTGCAAATTCTGCTCACCTCTCGCAAGAAAACACAGAAGGTATTTTCACTGCATTTAAAACTGCCTTAGTAGCTAGTACTGTGCATGATTTCTGGGTCATTGATTCAGGTGCCACTGATCATATAACTAATAAAATGACCAGCTTATGTAATTTTGAAGGATTTTCTTCTCCAACTCATGTGTCTATTGCCAATGGAAAACATGTCTCTGTCAAGGGTAAAGAAAAAATTAAATTAATGTCCAATAGTATAGAATCCTCAATCCTATACATTCCCTCCTTTCCGTTTCAATTACTTTCCATTGGTAAAATCACTCGAACACTAAATTGTCATGTTATATTTGACTCTCAACAAGTTCTTTTTCAGGACCTCGCCACCAAGAAGACGATTGGTGAAGGTTTCTTTTTCAAAGGGCTTTATTATTTTTCGAGTCATCCTCGGAACAACGAGTATCATCAAGTTTCTGCTCTTTCTTCGTTTCATCAAGAGCAACTTTTATGGCACCAACGCTTAGCTCACCCCTCATACATTGTCCTCACCAAATTAATGCCCAATTTGGATTTATAAAATATTCCATGTGATACTTGTCATTTGTCTAAGTCTACCAGACTTCCCTTTACGCTTTCATCATCTAGATCAAATAAGATGTTTGATATTGTTCACTCTAATGTTTGGGGACCAACTATTGAATCTTTTGATGGTTACAAATATTTTATCTCCTTTGTTGATGATTTCTCTCGTGTTACTTGGATTTATCTCTTAAAATTCAAAAGTGAAGTCATGCATGTTTTTCAAAATTTTCATATGCTGGTCATGACTCAATTTTCTACGAAAATAAAAATTCTCCGCTCTGATAATGGCACTGAATTCATGTCTAAAAATATGACACAGTATCTAGCTTCACATCAGTCGAGCTGTGTTGGCACACCTCAACAAAATGGGGTAGCTGAACGTAAAAATAGAGACTTATTGGAAAAAAACTAGAGCTTTAATGCTACACAAGCATGTTCCTAAAACGTTTTGGTCTCACGGAGTGTTATCTGCTGCATATTTAATCAAACAGCTTCCTAGTTGAGTATTACAGTTAAAATCACCTCTTGAAGTCTTGCAGAAACAGCCTCCTAATCTATCTCATTTACAAGTGTTCGGCTGCACCTGTTTTGTTCATATACAAAACCTACACCGGGACAAACTTGATCCAAGGGCTGCTAAGTGTGTTTTCTTGGGATACTCCTCAACACAAAAGGGGTATAAATGCTACCATCCTCCTTCTAAAAAATTGTTCATATCAAGAGACGTCCGATTTGAAGAAAGCTCTTTCTACTTCAAAAACAGGAATCAACAAAAAGAATTATTTCCTCTGCCTAATGCCACTACAGACTTGACCTCATTTGCAAATAGATTGGTTGTTGCAAACGACTCTTCCTCCTTCTCTGATGTTATGGATACTGATGAAGGCGGTGCCAACCCTGTTAATACATATTTTGAACACAGAACTACAGACTCTCAAGCCGATGACAGTAGCAATCATGACAGACACTTGTCCACTACAGCTATAGATATACACACTGACTCAAAAGTTGTCATTCCTATTATCTCAAACTCTAGGGATGGTTCTGCTAATCAATCCCCTCAGCCTCACCTATAGCACCCTCCTGTCATTTCAATTACCACGGATTTTGAGGAAGTTTTTGAGAGTGAGTCTAATAATCACTCTCCATTTCCACAACCTCGTAGAAATCCAACCCGTCACCATGCTCCTCCAACAAAGCTACAAGACTTTGTCACCTATGCTGCAAGACATCCTATATCTAATTATCTTACATATCAACATCTCTCAACTGAACATATTGCCTTCCTTACTGCTATCTCTGATGTGCATGAACCACAAAATTTTCAGGAGGCAAACTCAAAAGATGAATGGCGGCAGGCTATGCATGATGAGTTGCAAGCTGTTGATCAGAATAAAACCTGGAGTGTTGTAAGACTCCCCAAAGATAAACATGTTGTGGGCAGTCGCTGGGTGTATAAAACAGAGTTTAACTCAGATGGATCTATTGAGAGATACAATGCGCGCCTTGTGGCTCAAGGCTATACTCAAACCTTTGGCATTAATTATAAGGAAACTTTCGCACCTGTTGCGAAAATGAATACTCTTCGTGTTCTACTTTCAGTAGCTGTGAATAATAGATGGTTGATGTGTCAAATGGATGTCAAGAATGCTTTCTTGCATGGAAACCTTGAAGAAGAAGTCTAAATGAAGTTGCCCCCTGGCCACCCTCAAATTTCAGACCCTATTTTAGTGTGTCGGCTTCACAAATCTATTTATGGGCTGAAGCAATCTCCACGAGCTTGACATGCGCAATTGAGTGTTGTTCTTGAAGACAATGGCTTCAAACGAAGTAATGCAGACTCCTCCTTATTTGTCCAGCTCGGGCCAACAACCAAAGTAATGGTTATTGTCTATGTTGATGACCTTATTATTGTGTGAAACGATGGTAACACAATATCTTACCTCAAGGCTACTCTGCAAAAACATTTTCCTATTAAAAACCTTGGCAGTTTGAAATACTTTCTTGGGATTGAAATGGTTGTTTCCCATAAAGGATTATTCCTTAATCAATGCAGGTATGTTCTTGATTTACTTAAGGATGCCAAGATGACAGATGCCAAACCTGCTCCTACTCCATTGGATAGTAAATTGAAGCTTGAAACAACTAGTGAACCTCTTCGGTCTATCAATTACTATCAACATCTTGTTGGAAGACTCATTTATCTTACTATTACACGACTTGATATCACCTACGCAGTGAGCCTTGTTAGTCAGTTCATGCATGCTCCTACAGTTTTTCACCTGTGCCTTGTTAAGCAAATTCTGCGCTATCTAAAGGGTTCTGCTGGTCGTGGAATTGTTATGACTAATCATGGTCACACTCGGATTACTGGATATAATGACTCTGATTGGGCAGGTAACGCTATTGATCGCAAATCAACTACTGGTTTTTGCATGTTTGTTGGTGGTAATCCGGTCTCTTGGCGAAGTAAAAAAACAACATGTTGTTGCACGCTCTAGTGATAAAGCTGAATATCGTGCAATGGCGTCCGCAGCTTGTGAATTAATTAGGCTTAAAGGTCTTCTGTCAGGTCTAGGATTTTGTAGCAGTATTCCAATGACTCTATTTTGTGACAATCAAGCCGCCATGCATATTGAAGCTAATCCTGTGTTCCATGAAAGAACTAAACACATTGAAGTTGATTGTTATTTTATTCATCAACAAGTTCAATCACAGATTATCAAACCATGTTACACTCGCAGTTACGATCAATTGGCTGATGTATTTACAAAGGTTCTAACTTCAGCTCACTCCCATCGTCTGCTATCCAAGCTTGGCTCAATCAACCCCCTTGATCCAGCTTGAGGGAGAGTATTGAAAGAAGGACAACAAACTCCCACTCCAACACGGATTGCAAATCCCCCTGCAATTCAGATTATAGAATCTGACCTTAACACAGCTTCCAGAGTTTTAGTTTAACTCCAACACAAGTTGCAGAGCTTCCCTCCTACTGTAATGTTACGTTGCCCTGCATACAATTGTTAGGATAATAGTTAATAGAGATAGACTTTGATTTGATCGTAAACATAGCTTCCTCTGCTGTAACAGAAAGTGTATATATACCCCTGCTGCTGTAATAGAAGATTACGAATAAAAATTCTTCTTTCCTTTTATTTCTTCACAAACAATATTAGTCTGATTGTCATGAGAAGGCATGATTCATCTTATCGACGATAATGTTTGGTCTAATTGCCAACGCTATTAAAATTAATTAAGACATGTTCATGATCAATTCCTTAAGACCTATAAATAAGATTGATTTATCAATTAATTTTTATTGAAGAAAATAAAGTCATTATTCTTAATTTTCTTAAACAACAACAACATATATTGGCACAACGACGAAGCTAACTCCCACGTCAGCATTTCAATAATAGTGAGCTACGAAGGATGTCAATAGATATTGGTGGAAGAGAACCGTTTTTGATCGACGGAAGCAAGATTAAGCAATCCTCTTCTTTTTATTGTTGAATTACATACATGCCCTTAGAAGAAAATAAAGAAAGAATCAAAGGCTAACACTTTGGCGTGTTTTGTTTGTTTTACTTCCCCCCCCCCCCCCCTTTTTTTTTTTAAATGTAACTATTAGTTCTTGAGATTTTTTATTTTTATGTTTTTTTTAGAGTTCTCAAGTTTCATGTTAGTTAGATTAACTTAGTATTACTTTTTTTTTAATATTTTGATTCTTTTTTCTATGTTATTTTTTTAAAATATTTTTTTTATCATAATCTCATATCATGAGGGGTAGATTAATAGAATAAACTCTAGTTAATTTAAGTTTTTTTTCTTTCACATTTTATTTTTAATTTTTTAAAATTTTATTTTTGAAAATTAGCTTTATTGGAATTTGAGCTTTTTTTTTGTTATCTTGGATTACAAGTAAATTAAGTTAACTTAGATAATTAAATGCTGCCTGATTAACATAACACTAAATCATAAAAAAAAAAAATTCCGGAATGGAATGGTAGTTGAATCTATTTGTTTTTTTTGTGATTAAATTAATTATTTTGATAAATGATATATTCGGGGAAGATAAAAAAAAATAATCTTATTGTCAGAGAGGCATTGGAGCCTTTAATAATTTGCAAAGGCATGGAACACGATGCCAGGGGAATGTAAGATAGTTGTTGACTGCTGGCGTCAACCCGGTCAATAAAATATTCTCCCAAAACGGTAGGCCAGCCGAGTCAAAAGGGATATTCATACATGAATTAGGTGAGCAATGCCTCCTTTTTTTGTCTTTTTTTTTTTTATAACAAATACTAATAAAGGATTAAGATGAAGGAGAGGATAAAATTTTTATAAGCCAAGATAAGTTTGCAAAAAATATTCTTAAAAAGTTCAAGATAGATGATTGTGCAAAAAAGAATACTCTAATTGAGTGCAGAGTGAAGATGTCAAACAATGATAAAAGGGGGAAGATAACCTTTACAACATTCAAAAACCTAGTTGGGTGTTTGAGATATTTGACATGCACTCGTCTGGATATTCTTTCTGGAGTTGGATTTATGAGTAGGTTTATGGAGATACTAATTATGACTCACTTTAGAGCTTTGAAACGAATTCTTTGGTATATTAAAAGTGTTGTTGATTTTAGCTTATTTTATGGATATTCTAATAGCTTTGATCTTGTGGGTTATAGTGATAGTGATTGAGATGAAGATATGGATGATAGAAAGAGCACTACGAGTTTTGTTTTCAACATAAGAGACACATCATTCAAATTGAGTTCAAAGAAGTACTCTATAGTCACCTTGTTAATAAGTGAAGTAGAATTTTTAGCTAATACATTATATGTTTATCATTTCATATCGTTAAGAAGATTTTATTGAAAGAATTGTGAATGCCATAAGAGAAGCTTATGGAGATTTATGTAGACAACTCATCATCCATCATTACTAGAATTTTTAGATTTGTTGATGAAAGTTTCTCTTGGTATTTATACTCATAGTCCATTAGCATAAAACTTGCTGATGTGATCATGGATGAAAATAATCCATCGAAAAAACTCTCATCAGTGATTTGTGATTTGTCGGTAATAGTTTTACAGATAAATTTATACACAGACAAAGCACTCAAAAACAAACTCTACCCACTTCATTCCGCTGGTATTTTCATCGCTGAAAATAACATATCACCAACACAATAATCGTATGTCATTCCATTGGTAAATTTTTTGTCCGTTAGTATGTCAATTATTGAATTTGATATGTAATCGTCAAACAAACTATTTGTTATTCTGTCGGTGAGTAAACAATGATATTTGTAATAATTCTTTTCTAACTATCTTGAATATACCAACAGACTATGTTTATCGATAACCCCATCAATAATAATTTAAAAATATATATTTTATAAAAATCTATTCAACAGAAACATAAAAAAATTAAAAAAATTAAATTATTAAAAAATTCAAATGTTTATTACAAATTTAAACATTTATAAGTTTAAATACAATTAATCTAGAATAGAGACCCTAGAGGATGGGATAGGTCTTTGCTTGGATAGTGAGGCATGTCCTAACCCATTTTAGGGTTATTCCCAAATTATTTTCCTTTTCTGCCAAAAAAAAAAGAATTGTATGGTGCCGTTTTGAACGGCATTATTCTGCTTCTTCTTCACCTGCGAATGCAAAGACAAGGGAGAAGAAGACTTTTTAAGATCCTTTTTCCCGCTCACTTTCTCTCTCTCATAACTTGGCTAAACCCCGACACAAGCTACAACCCATACCCTCATTACAATAAAAACAAAAGACCCATGCTCTGGGGCGATTGCAGATAGCCATGCCCCGGACACCTTACCTTGCGCTTAGACAGGGTAGGGTGGCCCTCTCCCCCTGCCTTCTATAAATACAAGGGGAGAACTAGATACAGAGTGGGGGGAGGAAAGAGAAATAGAAAAAAATCAGACATGGAGGAGAAATTTTAGAGGAATGGGAAAAACAGAGAAAAAAATAGATTACATAGAGTGAAAGGAGAGGAAGAGAGAAAGGCAGAGAGGAAAGAACAGGAAAAAAAAAAAACAAAGAAACAAGAGAAGAGAAAACAAAACAAAAACAATAATAAACACACAAAGAAAGAAGGAGAAATACCGTCTTGGACCACCACTCGCCGCATGGGAAGATGCCTTCAGCCATCGACGACCCCAGGTAAAGCCCTCCCCCCTCACTTTTGTTTTTTCTGGATTTATTTTCCTTGCATGCAGAACGTGCATTCTACACGGACATATAAATATATAAAATACAAAGAAATTGTTTCAAAATTATATAAAATACATATAAATATATCTTTTTTATCCTTACTATTTTTGTATTTTATATCAAGATAATCAAATGTTTCCTAATTAACATACCACCAAATCATAATAAGAATTGCTCCCTTTTTAATCTAGTTCATTTAATTCTGGGTTATTCCCCAAAAATCATTTTTTTTTCAAAAAAAATAAATAAAGGCTGGCGACGTAAAGAAAGCAGACAGGAGAAGATTAAAAAAATACATAAAAACCAAGCTGTAATTTTGAAGGAAATTCAAGGCCTAATTGTACCCTATTATGCCCAAAATAGAGAAAAAAATGCAAACTCAAGGTCAAATTAAATGATTATTGGATGAATTTGCATAAAAATTAAGTCCAAGGATGTAATTAAATTTTTAAGAGGCTAATTTGATTTAATCAAATGCCATATTGAATTTTAATTATGTTTAAGAATTAATTTGGATCCAATTGAAGGATTTAAGTAAGTACAAGGACTTAATTATACTTTAAATGGGTCAAATTAATTTTATTTTGAGCTTAATTGATGAAAATTTAAGTTTAAGAGCCTGATTTGAGCTTAATTGAGAAGATTGGAAATGGCGCACATGTGCGGCGTCGCGGCAAAAAACATCCACTCTAAAAAATGTATTATCTATCTATCTGGCAAATATGTAGAAACAAGGAATTCTTGTCTTTTATTAGTGGAAAAATGGAATGGGTGTCGTCACCTAGTATTTTGGTCATTGGGAACCCTAACTGGTCTCATGGATCGGGTACGGGAACTGATTGCGTAAATGGAGGTATTAGCACCACAAATACGCCTTACCTTAGGTAGACTGCATTATTTTATTATTTGATAAAATCTAAGATCTTGTCGTGTTTTGTAATTATTGGTTCGTCTATGATTTAAGAAAAGTTCTCCTCGGTAAGGAAATACTTATCTTATCGGGTAAAACCTAACCATTCTAACCTCAACAAAAGAATTTAATATCCGGAATACATCTTATGTATAAGAAAACAAAATAATTTTTTTTTGAATTTTTAAAATATTAGCCTAGTTTTCGTGACTTTAATAAACTGGTTCTTAAAGCCAAAAATGCATGCTAATACCTATTTTTTGAATTTTTGTTGTATGAAAATATGATATGATTTTTTTTCTTTGAGAGACTTGATCGTATTCATAAAAAAAAAATTATTTTTTTTATTTTTTATTTTTTATTTTTAAATGTTTTGATGAAAACCAGCTATTTTAATGCCAGATTTATATCTTTACAGTATAAAAACACAAACCAATATTAAGAAAAACTTAGTAGAAAAATACTCGGAAAAATCACAAATTTTCCGAAATGTTTTTTATTGGATTAGGCCGTACCCGGCTCCATTATTCTGACGTGGGCCAGGCCGGAATTGGCCAGCTATGAACAGTGGCTCTCCACTGTTCACATGCTACGTGAACAGTGGAGAGTGAATTATAATTCACTCTCCACTGTTCCTTAGCCGAACACTGGAGACCGGTGTGAAGAAGAAGAAGAAGAAGAAGAAGAAGGGGAAGAGGGATAACCTGTGGTGGCTCTGCAGGAGGCGCTGCTGGCGGTTGCTGACCGGAGAATGGCTTGGACGGTGGTCGGCCTTTCTTCTTCTTCTTCTCTACTTTTTTTCTTCTGCTCTGTTCTCCACTGTTTCTGTTTTCTTCTTCTGTTTCTCACGGTGCTGTTGTCGTGTGTGCTGCGGTGGCTCTGATAGCGGTGCTGCTGGCGGTTGCTGACCGGAGAATGGCTTGGACTGTGGTCGGCCTTTCTTCTTCTTCTTCTCTGCGTTTTTTCTTCTGCTCTGTTCTCCTCTGTTTCTGTTTTCTTCTTCTGTTTCTCACAGTGCTGTTGTCGTGTGTGCTGCTGTGGAGGTTGCTGGCTGGTGGAGTTGCTGTGGGCGGTGGCTCTTCTCCCTCTGTGCAGAGGCGTGAGCCTCCGTTTTTTTTTCTTCAGCTCTCTCCCTCCCTCTCTATATCGTCTTTTCCTCTTCCTTACGTTCCCCCTCCACTGTTTTTCTTTCCCCCCTCTGTTATCTTCCTCCCTCTGTTGCCCAGTTCTTCCTTACGTCCCCCTCTGCTTTTTTATTTCTCACTGTTCTCTCTCCTTTTCTTTCTTCCCCCCTGTCTCGTTGTTTTTCCCTCCCTCGGGTCCTCTCATCTCTGGCTTTTATAGCCAGAGAATGTATGCGTTTTCCAGGAACGTTCTTGCTGAAGTAATGGTAAGTTGGTAACGGTTGGCGTGAGACATGCTCCCCTGAAGCAGCTCTACTGTTGCAAAAAACGCCTCCCTTGTCTCTTCATAACCAGCCGTTTTTTCTTTTGAAGAAGACCATGAACAGTGCGCGAAATTCTTAATGAAACGGCGCCGTTTTCAATTTCAAAAAAATATTTCTGATTTGGTCCTTGAATGTTTTTACAATTTTGTAATCAAGCCCCCCAGAAAAGTTGTAATTGGATCCCTCGATTTTAGCACCTTTTTCGGTTTGGTCCTTTGATTCATATTGTTTCAATTAAGTCCCTAATTGGCCATCGAACTTCAATAATTATGCAATTAAGCCCTTGATTTGATCAAATCAACTCCTCAAAATTATAATTAGACCCCAAAACTTTAATTTCTTCCAATAAAAGCTTAAATTGACTTAAAAATCAATTTTTCTTACAATTCAACCCTCTATAAATTCAATTAAACCTTAGATAAAATTTAATTAAGTCCATAAACATCTGATTTTAGACTTTTCTTTGTCAATAGGGCTCTCATCAATAAAAAAATATACTGTTAAATTTCAACTTTTTTGTATTTTTGAACCTCCTCAATTAATTTTGGTCTTTCTCAGTATTCTAGCATCCTTTTCTCGCTCTTATTATTTTTTAGATTTCTTCCGAATATTTTTTGATATATTTTTTTGTATTTTCTCTTTTTTTTTAACCTAAAAATAGGTAACAACAGGAATTTTAAGAGATCAAATTTAATTTTTACCAAGTTAATTGATTGAAATCAGGGGCCAATTTGCAAGAAAATTAAAGTTTTTGGGTCAATTAAGGGTTAAATTGACCAAATTCGCAGCCAAGGACCAATCTGCAAAAGGCGCCAAACTATAGGGGCTTAATTAACCAAAACCGGGGGTGAAATTGAAAAAATTAAAAGTTTAATGGTTAGTTAAGGATTAAAACCAAGACCAAAGACCACAGTGCAAAATGCACGTGAATTCGGGGTTCTAAGTCAAGTTCGGAAGGGGCTAAATTGTACTAAATCAAAAGTATAGAGTCAAGTAGGGGTGCAATTAAATCAAATTTAAAGAGGGAGGACTGAAATGAACTTTGGCCAAAAAAGAACTCCGATATTGTTCATCTTCTTCTTTAATTTTCTCTGAAATAACAACTTAAGGAGGCTACTTTGTAGGTGTATTTAATGCATCTAAGGTCCATCAAAGTTGACAAATCTTGCAAACAAATGATCCTCTGAAATTTCTCTACAGCTCTATATTGCCCGTTCAAGCTGAATAATAACCCATTGGCGTCGGTGCCCGCCTAAAGGGGCCAACTCAATCAGCATTTTCCTGCAAATTTGACAACTCAGGATGCCTACTATGAACCAACAGTTGGGATCCATTCCAACTGAATTAAGGGCTGCAAGTTTTTCCCAGTGTAGACAAGATTTTCCTCTTCCACTGTCTATAAATAGAGATGGATTTTAGGGTCTGAAGGAGGAGAAATTTGGGTCCAAAGTAATCCAAAAAACCAGCCTCCCTCCCTTGTCTTTCTCTTTTTATGCCGTCTCTCTCTCTCTCTCTCTCTCTCTCTCTCTCTCTCTCTCCCCCCCCCCTCTCCTACCACCAACTCGTCCACAACCAGCTACACCACAGGTAGCTACCCCAACCATCGTCCGCCCACCAGGAGCCACTGCTGCTCCCTCTCTCTCTCTCTCTCTCCCCTGCAAACCTGTTTCATCTTTCTTCTTCTCTGCCACCACAACCTCAACAGCAGCAGCAACCACCTTTTCCAGGGGCTTTCATCCTTACCAACAGCACTAGGGGTGGCGACTCTCTCGTTATAGCGGCGACTCCAACAGCTCTAATCGTTAGCCACTCCAGCACCAACCACGATAGCGGCAACTCTTGTAACATGAGCAACAGCAACTCCTTCGAGTGCCACCAACTCTTCCACCATTCTCAGCCAGACCAGTGACAGCAGCCACGACCCTTCAGCCAGGTGAGCCCCCTTCTTTCCTTCTTCTTCTTCTTCTTCTTCTTCTTCTTCCCTGTTCACTGCGTGAACAATAGGCGCGAATTATAATTCACGTCCTACTGTTCATGCAGGAACAGTGGGCGTGAATTATAATTCACGTCCACTGTTCATGCAACAGTGGACTTTGGTATGGGCTGCTTCTGGTCCAACTCAAATGGTTGGGCTCGTACCGGCCCATACATAAAAAGAAAACATACATGTTGGACCGGGATTGGCCCACCCCCTTTTGGTTCGACATCGGCCCAACTCCACTTCCTGGGCTCGGCCCTGTCCACATATTTTATAATATATTAATATAATAATATTTTATATTTTATTAATTATTATTACTATTATTATTATTATTATTACTATTATTATTATTATTACTACTATTATTATTATTATTAATCCTATCAAAACTTTGTGATTTTCTCACATATTTTTCCAGCAATTTTGCAAAATATCAAGTTTGTATACTTACATTGTAAGATACAGATCTAGTATTAAAATACCTGGTTTTCTTCGAAACTTCTCTAAAAACAATTTCAAAAAACATTCAAAAACAATTTCAAAAATTTTAAATTAATTTTTCTTTAAAAAAATAAAAAAAAATACTTGTTTGTCATGCATACGGCCAAATCCTAAAATTGTCTAAGCATATTTTCTTAAAAAGACAAAAATTGCATCTTTCTCATGTTTTGAAAAAAAATGGATATCATAACCAGTTTATGATCATCCATTAGGGTTTGGCTAAAATGTCAAAAAACATTTTCCAATCTTTTTTTTTTGTCTAAATATAGACTTTAATATCTATGAAGTGTAAAATTACACAATAAAATACACTCTCAGGTATTAAAGATACAAGGTGTAGAAAATACGATGCTAAATTCAGACTTTAGAACGGTTAGAATTTAACCCAATAAGGTAGAGATTTTCTCATGAATAGAGATCTATCTTGAACCTTAGAAAAGACCAACAAATAGAAACCCAACCTAGAAAAACAATCAAACAACAATGCAGCTTACCTTAGGTAGGGTGCACTGAGGGTGACGCGTCTTCCTCTTGCACAACCAGTCCCTTTCCTAGACTCTCACAGACTATAAGTTCCTACTAACCATAATACTAGGTGGCGACTCCTGAAACCTAATCATAATTTCATGATCAAATCCAAAAACACTCTTCCCAACACTACACCTTACATAGAAGGCACAACAAAAGCCTCCGCCGTCGCCAGACGACACAATGGCGTGACACCCCGCGACATTGGAGATGGCTAGAGGGGTAGGAAAAAATCATCCCAAAACTACAACACCACATCCCAAATTGCCAGCATAAAAAAACCTGATCCCCAAAACTTTCAAGCCAAATTGGAAATTAATAAAGGGTCTAAGAACAACTACCTCCATTACCGTTACCCGTGAATGAGATGTACTAGAAGCTATTAAGCATCGGGCATGTAGCCCCGAACCTCTGACGCCCATACAGCCACCTTACCCTAGTTGGTACAAGCCAAAACTCACTTGTGAATATCATGCTTGTGTTGTTGGATATCACATCCATACCTGCAATGCCTTTAAGAGAAGCTTCTGCAATTAATCAAGGTAGGGTGGATAACATTTGAAGACACTCCTAATACGAACACGAACCCTTTTGCCTAATCATGCTTGAAGTGATGGATCAAAAATGCCCAAGAGGCGGAATGCCTACGAAGCCTCAATTTGTAGATGGCAAGAGCAGGATGTGAAGAAGGAAATGTGTGAAGGATGGAGTTCTCCACATAAGGGAAGGGTGAAGCGTGCCCTTAGTGTGTCCAAAATAACTTGTCTTTGTTTGATCATGCCTGTAAAGTTATTTTGATTTTGTCATATTTCAACCTGTTTTTAGTCTTATAGGCGATTTGGCTCATAATGCCATAAGACCTTCTTTGTCAATCGAGCTTATCTTGTTAATAAATCATGTGTGTTCTTCTGTTCATAATATGCCTTCATTCTTGTTACTATTTCATACACTAAACTTAAGAAGCCACTGCACCAAAAATCCTTTGGTGTTTTTTTTTTCCCTTTTCTTCCAAACTATGCATGATCTCACATGTTCACAAGGATGTTTTAGGAATTCAAAGTTTAGTACAAAAAAAATCATATTACTGTTAGTCCAAACAAACACGTTGTGGAAATTCAAGTGATTCATTAAAAAGGTAATCATACACCTAGAAAACCTGAAAACAAATCATGAGGTGACTCGAAAGCTGAGTTTTATTTAAATGAATAATGAGAAATCAGTTGCATACTCATATGAAAGCAAGGCTTACTGATCCTAAACACATGTATTTGAGGTGAGGAAAGGCCTTTTTTGATAATCTATTCACGATGCTAAAATATATCATTTGCAGAACCCTCTTAAGCCTAGTAATGTTTTTTTGGAAATAACCTTGGCTAGGATCACAGCCCACATTGGGGGGCAAGTGCAAGAGATATTTAAAAAACCTCGATGATTGAAAGTGTGCCCCAAACAACACTGAAGGGTATGAAAGAAAATTCTTAATGATCATAGGTGTCCAAACAAAGCTGGAGAGACATGAAGAAAATCCAAAAAGGTCTAAAAGATTTGAGCTTTCAAAACATAACTGAGATGATGATGCTCAACCAAGTGAAGAAAGAAAAAAAAACAAAGAACCCAAACCCAACACTAGGAGGCATGATAGATCATTTCATAAATAAATTCAAATGACAAAGGTTAAGAAACAAGCACAAGTGATTCTTAGTCTTGAAATCCCTTAAACATCTTTTGAGCCTACCAATATCCTTTTTTTCATAGCCAAGAGCCAAAGCCTACGCTACGTGCATAATCAAGCCCTTTTTTTATCAAAAGCAAGCAATCTAGATTGGTAGGCAATGCTTTCTCATGCAAACTAAATCATTATTCATGCAAATAAAATGAATGCTTTGAAAATCGGTTCTCCGTAACCCTCAAATTGAAGTTTAAATTTTGAACCAAACAAACATCACTTCATATTTTCACCAAAAGCAAAATAAAAGTTTTCATCACTTCTGAAAAACTGTCTTTAGGAATCACTTGAATTTTTTCAGAATGAGTTTGCTTTAAACCGATGTTAAAATGATTTCTGACCTAAATAGAGTAACCCTGGGTTTATCAAATAGGATGTTTCTTTGGACCTTATCAATCAACACTTTAGGTGGAGGTTCCTTTCTAAGCTACTCATCTTCGTAATCATTGTTCACATAGTAGCCAACTCGAACAAATTCCTGACCTAAATAAGAGCATGTCAATAAAAGTATTGTGACACCAATGATATCTTCTTTGTCGCGGGTGCGCGACGTCGCGGCGAATATTCCACTTTTTAAATCTAGGAAGTGTGTATGGTATCTATCCGGCAAATGTAGGGAGACAAGAAAATATTGTCTTTGGTTGGTAGAAAAATGGAATGGGAGTCGCCACCTAGTATTTTGGTCACTAGGAACCCTAACTGGTCTCAGAAATTGGGTACGGGGACTGGTTGCGTAAAGGGAAGGTATTAGCACCCCAAATACGCCCTACCTAAGGTAAGCTGCATTGTTTATTTGTCTGATAAAATTCAAGGTCTCGTTGTGTTTCCTAATTGTTGGTCCGTCTATGGCTCAAGAAAAGTTCTCCTCAATAAGGAGGTCTTTATCTTATCGGGTAAAACCTAACCGTTCTAATGTCTATGTAAAAAAACCCATATTTTTAATATCAGGAATACGTTTTACGTATAAATTCGTAATCCCAATTACTAAAAGAAGACAAAAAGATTTTTTTAGAATTTTTGAAATATTGGCCTAGTTCTCATGGCCTGAATAAACTGGTTATTAAAGCCAAAATGCATGAAATTTCCTTTGTTGTGTGAAAATATGAAGTTATAATATTTATATATATATATATATATATTGGAGAGACTAGGCCGTATGCATGAAAACAAAATATTTTTTTGAAAACTTGACAAAAACCGGGTATTTTAATACCGGATTTGTATCTTTACAGTATAAAAATACAAACCGATATTGATCAAAATACAGTAATAAAATTACAGAAATTCACATATTTTTTTGAAATAATATTTGAAGAATTTTTGTTCGAACGGTCCAGACCCGGCCCAAAAGGAAACTGGGCCGAAATCAGCCCAAAATAAATTGGGGCCTGGTTTCTACAGGGCTGGACTCAGCCCAGCCCAAAACCACATGACTGGTTACTGTTCACTGTACATGTGAACAGTAACACGTTAATTAATTAGCCGGTTACTGTGCATACAGTAACCGGTAATTATTTTCTTGCTTGCAGAACATGCACAGTGCACGTTCTGCATGCAAGACGTTGAACAGTAAACGGAGATAAGGGTCAGAGGGCTGACCTGTGGTGGCTCTGAAGGCGGTGCTGCTGGCGGTTGCTGACCGGAGGATGGCCTGGACGGTGGTTAGCTTTTCTTCCTTTTCTTCACTGTGTTTTTTTTTTTTACTCTGTTTCCCTCTGTTTCTGTCTTCTCCTTCCATTTCTCATGGTGCTGTTGCCGACTGAGAGAATGGTGGCAGCTGGAGGTGGTGATGATGGTGGCCGACCGGGGGTGGCTTGGATGGTGGTCGGTGGCTGTGGAAGCCGGGGACAGCAGCTGTTTTCTCTTCCCCTCTGCAGAGGCGTTGCTCCTTCTCTTGGTTTCCTTTGTTCCCTCTGTCAACGCTGTTCTTCCCTCTCTACAGCAGCTTCATGGAGGTGCAGGTGGTAGGGAATGGCTGGGATGAAGATGGTGAGCTATCCTTGGTGAGTTGGTGTCTGGCAGTGTCTTGCTGCTGCTATCTTCGTCTGAGTAGAGGTGCAGGTCGCTGCCCTTCTTCAAATGGCGCAGCAACGGGTGGGAGGAAGATGACAGTGGCTGGGAAGGTTGAGGACAACAGCTGTTTACTCCTTCTTCTTCCCCGTGCAGAGCAGGTGCCGCCTTTTCTTCCAATGGTGCAGCGCCGATTGGGATGAAGATGATGAGCTGAGGAAGGAGGTGGGCAGTGTTGATGAAGAGGAATGGCAGCGGTTCCAGGAGTGAGGCTCAGTTCTTCTTCTCCTTGCAGAGGTGCTGTTGCTGCCCTTTTTTTTCAGTGGTGCTGTGGTGCTGCAGCGGGAGGGAGAAGCAGGTGAGCAAGAAAACGACGATCCCTAGCAGTGTTGGTGCGTTTGTATTTTTCCTCCCTCTGTTTCAGAAATCCTTTCCTTCTCTTCTCTCCGTTCACTCTTCTCTCGTTCAACTTTCCAAAGGTTCCCCTGCTTTCGTTCCTTCTTCTGTGTTTTTCTCTGTTTATTTCTTTTTGTGTTTTCCTTTCCCTCCTGCCTCCTGTCTCTATCGTCTCCCCCTCTGTCTGTCTCTCCCCTCTTCTATCTGTCTTGTCCTCCTGTGTTTCCTTCCTCCTCC
>Ga0325414_1000741_pt1 | contig 28580 bp, 17 predicted proteins | sample PopdelMetagenome_8_FD_206183 | JGI IMG/M metagenome (GOLD analysis project Ga0325414, IMG submission 206183) | Populus deltoides microbial communities from Bellville, Georgia, United States - Leaf-PdKOR-R3 | ecosystem: Host-associated > Plants > Phyllosphere > Phylloplane/Leaf | place: USA... | reverse complement strand
AATGAGAATAAAACTAAAAAAATATATAATTTCATAAATTATATCAAATAAAATAAATAATAATCAAAATAATAGAGATCAAATCTAAAAAAAAATGAAGAAATCAAAATAATAATAATTATCATTTTATAAATTATTTCAAATAAAATAAGTAATAATAAAAAATATAAGGACAAAATTTGATAGATAAAAAATTTTAATAAAAAAATAATAAGGGAAAAGCAAATAACAATTATAAAAATAAGAACCAAAGTTAATATAAAAATTAAATTTTAAGAGATGAAATTAAAAAATAAATATTCAAAACAAAATATATATATCAATCAATAATATGACATTTTTAATTTTTTCACAACTTTCAGAAAGTGTTTTTCGCCCAAATTTTTCAGGAAAACACTTTCCTGAAAACCAAACTAAATTTTTCTTTAACTGGAAAGTGTTTTTCGTTGACCAACTTTCTTAATGACAAACAAACACAGGAAAGTTTAGAAAGCGGTTTTCAAAAAGTGAATTCCAAAAAACAAACATAGCCTAAGTGATTCTTTGCGCCACACTTCATATATTTTATTTTAAAGTGTTTTTTATTTATAAATGTATTAAAATAATATTTATTTTTAAAAAATTATTTTTAACATTAATTCATCAAAATAATATAAAATTACTAAAAAAATATTAATTTAAAAAAAATAAAAAGATTTAAATATTTTTAAAAATACTTTTTAAATACAAAACAAACATTACCTCCAGTTCTGAAAAGAGAGTTGCATTTGGACGACTCTGCATCTGCTTAAATTTACAAATTACACGCCTCGTTCTGAAGAGCGCTGCAAGTTTCTTCTTTTTGTCTTTTTGTAGGGTGCAAGTGACGATTCTTTAATTAAAAATATTATTTTTTTAATTTTTAATATCAAATATCAAAACAATATAAAAACTATTAATTTAATATCAAACAAGCTTTTAAAATATATATAATTTTAAACCAAAAAAAAAAAATAAAGAGGCAGAATCGAATTTGCATTGGTGAGGAAGTTCTGAAACTATTATATTTTTTTCCCAGCGTTTTCTAATAAAGCTTCTTGAGAGGAAGAGGAAGAGGAAGAGGAATCAATTCAAAGACTTTTTATGTCTTTCTTGGAACCACCAGACGGCAGGATAGCGGTGTATGAAACATTACCTGGCCGTGTTTATGCATTCCGATTCCAGGCAGGAGGTGGTTGATGTGAGAAAAGACTCTCTACATTGATCAAAGATGGCCAGGTCTGAACGGTATTCAAGCCGTTTTGACTTGGCATTTCAACTGTTACGTGTGAAAACAATTTTCTAGAAAAATTATTGACTTAATATATATATATATATATATATATATATATTGAGATGAATAGATACGAAAAATGTTAGAAACGTTGGAAAAAAATATTAAATTAATAATTTTTCTTCAACCCCAAATATAATTTTATAAAAGCATATGCACCATGTAAACAAAGCACACTTCATGCTTGGGCGTTATTAAATTCAAATTTTGCAAGATTATGATTTTTATAAAATTATTTTGTATGTTGATGTTAAAAATAAAATAAAAATTATTTTAATATATTTTCATGTGAAAATAATTTTAAAAATAATTTAATATTTTTAAATAAAAAATATTTTGAATTTAATCTAATTCCGATTTAACCATGAGTGTTTGACATGTGATTAAATCGGAATTTTGCAAGATTAAGATTTTTTAAAGTTATTTTGATATGTTTATGTTAAAAATAAATTTTTAAAATAAAATAAAAATTATTTTAATATATTTTCAAGTAAAAAATAATTTAAAAAACAATAACTACGATTTTTCCAAACTTTTTCATTTTTATTTTCTCAAAGAGAAATAACTTTTTGAAGCCATTGTCTCTGTTTGGCCATTTCTCACTTACAATGGTTCCTTTTAAAGTCATACCTCTAATCATCTTGTTAAAGAATAGCAACAACAAAATGTTTTTTTTTTTTTTTAATTTTACGTGAAATGTATTTTTAAACTATCTTGTATATAATTTAAACTAAATCTCTTTTTTCTATGATTTTGACCTTATCAAGGATTGATATGATGAAGAAGAAATTATTCTTCTTGGTTTTTTTTTTCTCTTTCTTTTTGCTGTTTTTTTTTTCCCAGTGTTGTAAATATATATGTAAGCGGTGAAAATGCATTTGATAAGAATAGTTTTACATTGCTCAACAATAACCAGTGATATCAATAGAAAATTCATTAAATAATAAGAATATTTGACCTTGGAATTCTCTCTTTTAATTATATAATTTTATTTTTATAAGATACCAGTAATTATTTAAATACAAAACAAAGTAGCAGGAAAAACAGAAACCGAGACTAAAGGTATTTTCTCGGAAACAAAAGCTGGGAAAAGAATCTACGCAAAGGAAGTTTTAATTTTCTCAGAAAAAAAAATAAAAAAAAAGAGAAGAAACAATTAGAAGCACCGAACAGAATTTCACGTCATTACAGAAAAGAGGTCGTCCCAGTGGGACAGCACCAAAAAGCGAAAGGGTTAACTTGGTCAAGAGTGCATGTATGAATGGTGTGGAAAAATTCTCTCTTTTCTAAAGCTTCAGTGTAGAAAAATTTAGAGAATATGAAATAATAATGGGAATATAATAAATGAAAAGTAAGGGGCTAGAGGAACTTTCAAGGCAGGAAGGTCAAGGTGACATCCACGTCATTGAGGAGCTAACAAAGCTCTCACGCGTCAATGCTGTCTGTGTCTACACACAGTCACGCACCAAGCAAGCACCACGGGGAGGGACTCTGTCTTCTCTTTTCTAATTCTCCCTCCTCTCCTCTCCAACAACACGTCCTTTGTTTTCTATTATTACCACTTCCAAGAACTAGTATAATATAATTTCTTGCTTCTCCATCGGTATTCTATCAAAATATTATAGTGATATTTTCTTTTTTTTATTTGTACTTGACCAAACCCAAAAACAAACAGCCTACAAGTCTTCGTCTTTATCTTATTATCATGTGACAGGGTGGTTTCTTCTTGATTTCTCTCACTAAGACACCGGAAGAAGAAGAAGAAGAAGAAGAAGGTAGGATTCCAATAGCGGTTGCTTTGCTTTGGCTTACCAAATGGGAAACTGCTTAGATTCTTCTGCTGCTAGAGTAGATTCTACTCAGAGTTCACATACTCCTGGTAGGTAACACACCCTTCCTTTTATTTTGTATAGCTTTGCTGTCTTTGCACCTTCTAGCTTTCTTAGATTTGGTTTTCTTGTAATTTTCTTTCTCAGATTTATTCTGCTGTTACCGCAACTGCCTGTTTGTGAAGCCAAAAAAAAAAAACCCTTTTGAGCTTTCTCTATGATAGCTAACCTTCTTTATCAACAATTCTGTTGTACCTCATTAGTATTTGAAGTGAGCGTTAATATTCTTTCTTGTTTTTGCATTTTGGGTTGTTCGTTTGGGTTCTCTTCATTCTTAATGTGTGTGATCTTTCTTTTAGAAGCAACTTCGAATGCTTGTGATTCGGAACATTTGCTTATGATTTTGGCTGGCTGACTTGGGTCCAATCTCTGTGAAATCTATTTAAGTGATCGCATCCAACTTGATAATTGTGTGTTGACTTGTTGCCATTACACCAGTGAAGGTAGGATCCACGTAAAATGAGATATGGCTTTGCATACTCGTCCATGTCATGAAATTGTGTTCTAACAACTTCTTAATCCCCTCAGGAGAAATTATTAGGTGAACCTTGCTCACCATCTAAGATCACGGACTAACCACTGGAACTCTTACATATCATTAAATTTGTCCGAACCATCAGTTTAGTGAATGCCATTTAGAATGGGAATCTTTTAGATAGCACAATAATATTAACGGAATGAAATAATTAATATTGTATCAATCACAATATAACTTTGACAAATTTAACGATGTATGAAATTTTATTGGCTTGCTCCATAATCTTAGATGGTGAATTGGGTTCACCTAATACTTTCTTATCCTGCAGCATACTTAAATTATGCCAAGCAGCATTCCTTTTTTCTCCTCTTTCCTCTTTCCTCATAATTATTAGGAAGCGCATTTTGGTTGCAGATGATTCACATTTTGAACTATAGAGTCAAAGGGAAATGATTCACACCGTTCTGTAAACCTTAAAAATTCACAATGTTATCATTGGAAAGCAAACCATACTGCCCCAAGGATTTCAATTAGAAGCTTAAAGAGCTTGTTTGGCTAGCCTAGATAGCCTGTGTAATTTGGCGGGTGCATTGTTGAAGATTGATATTCATATTGTATAGTCGTGTACACACAGGGCATCGTTGTTGATAGAATATGATGCCTAAAATATTGATTCATTTATCTCTTTCTACCATCAGGAGCCTCAAGAATTTCCAGCAGAACCAGCCGTTCTTCAGTTCCTTCTAGTCTGACCATCCCATCATACAGTGGGAAGAGCAGTTCTGAATGTTTTCCTACACCAAGGAGTGAAGGTGAAATATTGTCATCTCCAAATTTAAAGGCCTTCTCATTCAATGAGCTAAAAAGTGCCACCAGAAACTTCCGTCCCGATAGTCTTCTTGGTGAAGGTGGCTTTGGTTGTGTTTTCAAAGGATGGATTGATGAAAACACGTTGACTGCTTCAAAGCCTGGATCAGGAATGGTTGTGGCAGTCAAGAAGCTTAAACCTGAAGGATTCCAAGGCCACAAGGAGTGGTTGGTAGGTTTTCTCTCTTGTGAAATTCAATATTTTTCAAATTCTTTTCTTACATACTAATAGCTGGCTGGTATCAGACAGAAGTTAATTATCTTGGCCAACTTCATCATCCAAATCTGGTTAAATTGATTGGGTACTGCGTGGAAGGTGAGAACCGACTTCTGGTCTATGAGTTCATGCCTAAAGGGAGCTTGGAGAATCATCTGTTCAGAAGTAAGTAATCCAGTGCACTGAATTAATTTGGAAGCATTATGTGCTGTAACTTGTACTATACTCCTACTATAAGCTTGTACTTCTTGAAACTTGACCCTTATGTTTTATGGTTGCTGAGAAATATAAACTAACTTTAGAGAATAATATAAATTATATTTTGAAATCTCATCTAACGGCTTAAATTTTTTAGGTTAAAGGTCATGAGTTTAAATCTCACCATCCCTATTTATTTGATAAAAATTAAGCACAAAGTAAAATGGACTTGTGCAAGTTTCAAGCCCAAAGGACTTTCACTTAAGGAGGTGTGTTAGAGAATAATATAAATCATATCCTGGAACCTCACCTAATAATTTAAGCTTTTGGGTTAAGATGATTCTTCAACACTAACAACATTTCCCACTCATTTGTTTTAGTTCATGGAATAGAAATAAAGTAATTTGTATAACTTATTCAGTGAATTGATTTATTTGCTTCTGTTTGAGGATCAAATTACAAAAGACAAAAATTTAGGAAGTACAATTTTTTTTACCTCTGTAGTTATGTCCTTTTTTCCCCTTATCTATCTCAGATGAATCTTTTTGGTCAAAATCAGCCACATTGCTATCGGAGGCAGCATCTTCTAAACACAATCTGGTTTCTCCATTCATGCTTTAGTTTTTCGGCTGTGAATGGATCACATGCCAGACAAGCAATAACCCTTAGGCACAAGTTACCAGCCACTCACCCTTACTGATAAGTTTCCATGTTAGCAACGAGGATGTCTGGGACTGATCCACCAAGTATTCTTAAGACCATCCCCACTTGGACGGATATCTTACACGCCCAATTTTACCCTGATATCAAGTGCCAGTTGGCCTGCCCGTATGAATATCTGAGATATGGGGGTGCTAAACTTCTCTGTGATTTGGGTCCTCGTATTTTATATCTTTAAACAGGGACAATCACTAAAACCCTGATTCAGACTTGTTGGGCTATAGCGATTTTAAGACAACAGGTGCCAAAGTGTCATCAATAGTTTGTTGGAGGACTTCTTGAACCACCTTAAGTGATGAAAGTTGCTTCGTTGCAATTTAATTTCCACATATTTTCCTATTTTTTAAGATTTTTTTGCATGATATGATGTGTTTTAACTTCTTGCCTGAGGTTTTTATTCTTGCTATAATGCTTAGACAAGCTCACAAAAGACCTTATATATGGCTAGAACCTATCATTTATCAGATTTTACCATGACTGTCCTTTTCTTATTGTCATAAACAAGCAACAAGCAAAAATATCTGGAAATCATGAAAGTCCTTGCGCATTCATCTATGAAAACTTGGTAACCTTTGATTCTGTATTTTGTTTTATAGGAGGACCACAGCCACTTTCATGGGCAGTAAGGGTCAAAGTGGCTATAGGTGCTGCCAGAGGGCTCTCTTTTCTTCATAATGCGGAATCACAAGTCATATACCGTGACTTCAAGGCATCTAATATTCTACTAGATGCGGTATGATTAATAAAGGCATGATTGATCTAATTTTTTCTCCTTTTAAATAAAGACTAAAATTTCTCCTTGTCATCAGCCTTTACTGGTAATGTCATCCCATTAGATTTTATTAGATTTCTGGTGCTAACAATGCATTGGCTTGCAGGAATTTAATGCAAAACTTTCTGATTTTGGTCTGGCCAAGGCAGGCCCTACTGGTGATAGGACCCACGTGTCCACTCAAGTTATGGGTACTCATGGGTATGCAGCACCTGAATACGTTGCTACAGGTCTGTAGAGTGCTTTTCCTAATTAAAGAATATTGCTGTTTCCTTGGTATTTTTGAAACTGGTAATAATTTTTTATGCCAATCTCTCACCTTTGTGCTTCTGAACTAGGTTGGTATTTGTGATAAAACAGTGGACTTGTCTGATTATTTTGTTATTTATGCTAATCCATTTTTAGTCATTGTTATCTCTGATGACCATGCTAATGCTTCTCCCTTTCTAGACCAAGCCTCTTCTATAATGGCCAAACTCTTTTCTCATGTCCAAGTAGGGGAAAGGTTGATGGATAGAGAAAATGATTGGTCAACTGACATTATATAAAAATGCCATGTCACTAAAGAAAGAATCAGCCTCTGGAGAAGAAGCTTGAAAGATCCAAGCTTTCATGGGACTAAGCTCTAAGCTTTTTTTCTGTCATGTACATGTTTTGGGTGGGCTATAATTTGAAACAGACAAGTTTATGCAAAAATGATCAGCGACTTCCTTTGGCGGGACTGTAACTGGTTTACTGCCATACCGTTAACATTAGTCCTGGGAGCTCATTACTGTAAAGTACTGTCTTCATGTAAACATAGTTGTTGACGTAGGTTGAATTTAATTTTCTGATATGAGTGTATCTATGTTCAGCGTCTTCACTGTTCACTCAGAACTGATATCGTACATGCATGTTATTAAATATTTCTTGTACATGGAATTCCTATATCATGTGTGTACTGTAACAAAGCTTCCATTGCTGGACAGGTCGGTTGACAGCCAAAAGTGATGTATACAGCTTTGGGGTTGTGTTGCTTGAATTATTGTCCGGGCGACGGGCTGTTGATAAAACTAAGGTGGGTGTGGAGCAGAACCTGGCAGACTGGGCAAAACCATATCTGGGTGACAAGAGGAAATTATTCCGAATTATGGACACCAAGTTGGGGGGACAATATCCTCAGAAGGGAGCCTTTATGGCTGCAAACCTGGCTTTACAGTGCCTAAGCAATGAAGCTAAAGTCAGGCCTCCAATGTCAGAGGTATTAGCAACGCTGGAGAACATTGAATCCCCAAAAGATGCTGCAAAAAACTCCCGATCAGAGCAACAAACAGTTAAGACACCTGTCCGACAGTCCCCAATGAGACATCATCACGCTCCTGGGACTCCACCAGCCAGTGCCTCCCCACTGCCATCCCACCACCAATCTCCACGATTACGATGAGCAGCAGACAATCACTTGTAGATTCCATATTATTTGCTTTTGTATTTAGTTGTAAAATCTATGATATGGTTGTGTATCTCGATGCAATTTTGGATTAGAGAAACAGATATGATCACTTATTGTACCGAAGGAGGGTCGTGGGAGGTTTACAAGCTGGCTTAGACCTTAGTCATTTCTTGTTGTCGTAACATAGATGAACGTTTCTTGTTTCAGTAATCTCTGTGCTCTCCATCTGTAATTACTCCTCGGTTATGATGAGCTCTTTGATTGATGCAATCTGAGTAGATGTTTTATTGTCATCAAACATGTCGATCCACAGAAGAGCCAGCCGTCTGTATTTCTCCATGTTTGAATAAATCTCTCTTGTACCAAAGAATAAAAAATAAAAGTAAAATCCATAATGATAATGATATTAATGTTCTTAGAAATTATTATTTTTTTGTTTTAAACGAGAAGAGAAAAGAGAAATTTAGAGCATATGGGGTACAAAGGATAAAATAACTCAAAATTTTGAGAGCACATCTCCTTCAATAATAAATAAATAAATATAAGCATGGAAGATATAAAATGTAGTTCGTAGCATTAACTGAAGGCGTCAAGAAGCATAGAAATAAATCGTGGAAGGTAAAAAAAAGGGGAGGTATGGTAAAAGTCAAATTCAATGTCAGTCTAAAATCAGCGGGCAATGCACTAGACTTTAATGATACTCGATGTATTGTAATTTAATTTGTAACTCGACAGTCCTCCTCCTAATCCTAACATAAAATCGTCTACCTAGACAGACAAATCTTAGATCTAATAAATAAATAGTTTTAAAGAATTTAAATGCTGTGAGTAATTTTTGGTAGAAGAAGATGGAGTCGGCGCCGATTCGGGTACCGTACCGGAATCTCAAGAAGGAGATAGAGGTAGAAATGGTGGGTCTGGAAATGGAGTCTCCTCCTCCTCCTCGGATCCAGTCTCCTCACACTCATAATTCCGATGCAGATTTGAGATCTCAATCCACTAGACATCATATTAGCTTAATCACTCTTGTTCTCAGCTGCACCGTCGCCGCTGGTGTTCAATTCGGTTGGGCCTTGCAGCTCTCTCTTCTCACTCCCTATATACAGGCAACTCCATCTTCTCTTAAGTTGGTTTTTCTCTGCGTCTCACTCCTCTATTTTTACCAAGGTAATTGACTTGGGAGGTTTTTGTTGCAGACTCTTGGAATTGGACATGCCTTTTCGTCCTTCATTTGGCTCTGCGGTCCTATTACAGGCCTTGTGGTAGGTTTTGCCAAATCATCTTCCGTTTGATTGAAATATCTGAATCAGCTGATGAATCTGGAATCTACTTCTTCTATTTTTTGCCGCATCATGTATAAATCTCGATTATCTTGCTGTTGTTATTTTAACTGGTGGATGAATATACATATTTATATTTGCATTTGGAATGAATATGCATTAGATAGATGAATTTGATTTGACGACATGGCATCTTGGAGAGTTTTAATTAATTAATTATCCTAAAATAAAAGGGTTATTAATTGCATGGTGGTGATCACACCAGGAAACCTTCCTACATTTTTCTTCTTTTTGAAATTTCCTCTCATGTCTTGAACCTGTACCCTCCAAGGACTTTTACCATTGTGCTAGTTAATTGGCCTTCATGATTATCTTGAAACAATGTGCCAGTTTTTTTTTTTATCTGGTACTAGTAGCTTGCATCTTCATTTGCAACCAGTAGCTGTTATTGATTTTGCAACTCTTAACTCTTTAGTCCTGACTTTTACTTGATTTTGGTAGTTTTCGTGGCATTTGAACAGAAAACACCATGCTTATACTGTCACCATTGATGATATCATTTACTTGAAAATGATGCTAGTATAAGTAATTAATTGTTTCTTCAATTTCATGAAATTAATTTAGGCTTGAATTAGCTATTGGGGTTTTGGCTTTTAGGTTCAACCTTGCGTTGGTATTTGGAGTGATAAATGCTCTTCAAAATTTGGAAGAAGACGGCCATTTATTCTTGCAGGATCACTCATGATCTCTGTTGCTGTAAGTGCTGATGGATCTACTTTTTATTTTAGTTCCAATAATTGCTATTTGCTACAATAACTTCTATGACCTAAACTAAATCTTGTAAATTTAGGTGATAATAATTGGATTTTCTGCAGACATTGGATATGTATTAGGGGATACAGAGGAGCATTGCAGGTTTCTGCTGCCTTCACTTTAATTGTATTTAATCCATAAATATTTCTTTGAGACTGACCAACCTATCTATGGAGCTGCAGGAAATTCAAGGGCACTCGAACGTGGGCAGCATTTGTCTTTGTTATTGGCTTCTGGATGCTGGATCTTGCTAATAATACGGTGCAGGTATGGCTTGTTGTCATGATTATATCGAACCTTCTTATCACTGCTAAATAACTAGTTTCTTGTTTTAGGGACCAGCCCGTGCCCTTCTTGCTGATTTATCAGGTGCCATTTCAATATCTGTATGCTTATCAATTGATCACAAGTTGCTAGCACTACATGAAAGATGCTAATGCAAAAAATAACTAGATGTATTACTACTGTGTTCTAGGTCCTGATCAACACAATTTATCAAATGCTGTATTTTGCTCATGGATGGCTGTTGGAAACATTTTAGGGTTTTCAGCTGGTGCTAGTGGGAGTTGGAACAGGTGAAACTTTTTATTTTTATGCTAATGAATACACATGTGCATGCATGCACTCTCATTTTCCTCCTAGCCTTTTTTCATTTTGATGCTGTAACTGACCTTTGGTTTTTATGACCTGAATGCTGCTTTGTCTCATTCAACTCCTTTTATTTCCTTTTTTATGGTATCATCACTTGCTTATGCAACTGGATATTCAATTGATTGGTGTGTCAAATGCTTCTATTCTAAGCAGATGGTTTCCTTTCTTGATGAATAGAGCTTGTTGTGAAGCTTGCGGAAATCTTAAAGCAGCATTTCTTGTAGCAGTAGTGAGTTAATTTATCCTTGCATCTTCTTCAATACTTTGGCATGCTATTGTTTTGGTAGTGTAATTTGCTCGAGTGATTATGTTTGTATTGCCTATTCTTTTATAGTCTTTTATGTTTCGCATCTCATTATTTTCTGTAACATCTTTTGTTGTTGATTTGTGAGAATTCATTCAGTATATAATCGGTCCTCAAATTGATTTTCTTTGCAAGTTTATAAGTCAATGATAACTTTTAAAATTATTCCAATACTAGACCTTGGCATAAAATAGTAATAAACCTAATCTCTTTAGAAAAATGGTCTTTCTTGTCTCATGCTAGCCTACTTCAATTTCCTCGTGAACTAAGCTGTGTTTATCTTTTGGTTAGATCCAATATCTTGTTTCTCGCATGAAGGAGAAATATATTTTCTTTTTCTTCTTGAGAGAGTTGGGTGAATTCTATAGTTTCTAGATTTCTGGAACTTCAAGAAAACTAAAGAGGTGATCTTGAAGTTCATTGCATAAATATTATAGGGTCAAATTTATGCCGTTTGCTATTTGAACCTCTTCGCTTCAGTTTTGACATTTGTGTTGAAATATGCACTGTTAGCAATAGCCTTAAAACCATTATTTGGCATGAAAGATGGTGTTACACCATCACTAAACTGATGGAATAAAGGATCCTAGTAACAAAGCAGAACACATAATACCATTGATTCAAATCTTGAACTCTGTCACTGAAGTGAAAGTGGGATGCAATTTCCCATATAATCTTACAATAGATTAGTTATATCAATGCGTATATCATACACCCTGTGCAAATTTAGTAAATTTTAACATTAATAAAATGTAAAGAAATATATAAATTGAATAAAAACCAAATTAATTGAAATCTAGATGGAGTAGAAGATAAAATGACATGGGAGACCCCTTGAGATATGTCCAAATTTCGGTGATTTTAGATGTAGTGCTAGAAGAAGGATTATTATCAACGTATTTGGAACTTCACTAGCTTAAGACTTTGTACTTTATTTAGGAAATATCTTCTTAGAATAGTTAGTGATAAGTAAGATTTCATTATTATTAGGATCAGTAGGGAATTTTTTATATTTCTTTTCTAGCTTTTTTTTCTACTTTGAGCAGGAGTCTTCAGGGTCATGGTGCCCCTATATAAGCGTAAATATCTCATGTACAAGAGAAGCTGTTTTATGGTAATGAATGAGACTTTCAGTTTCAATTTTGAAGTGTTTCCTCTAACGTGTGCTGAGGTGGATTCCTCATGCAGGGTGGATTCCTCTTGTTTATGCTTTTCTTTTCACATTTTGGAAACTATAGCATAAAGCACATGAAATCCCATGTGAACCAGCAAGGACCATTTTGCAAGGCTAAATACTCCTAGATGTTCTGTTACGTAGTAGTACCACTAGGGGAGAGTATTTGTGGCTACTGTTGTTTTACTAATCTTTTTGTCCCCAATGATTAGATTCCTTTAGACCACTTCGTACATGAATTATTATATCAATAGCAACAAGTCCTAGTTGAACAAGTTTATTTTTGGAATGTGGGAAAGCCTCAAAATAATATCAAGAGTCAGAGATTCAGAAGTGCCGTAAACCAGTTAGAAATATCATGAAATTTCTGGTTCCCAGGGGATGTTTCTGACAACAAGGAACATGTGCCTGGGTGTATATGCAATTTGTGGGTTGGGACAAAAGAAAGGAAACAAATTTCTCCCATCATTGATCATATCAATGCACAGGATGCAATGTAACTTTTGCACTGTTTGTGGAAATGTGCAATCGGTTTTGAACAAATTTAAGAGCTCTTACAGGAGTCCCACTCGCATCTAGAAATCATAGATCGTGGGATTTTTCATTCTATTGCTGGAAACAAAATCACTAAGTTTAGTACAGGGATCTTCTCTTAGAGAAGAAGTCGCAGACTATCATTTATATAGATTGGTGCCCGAGTTTATTGGATTTCCCAAAGATGCAAAGTCCTCTTAGAATTACTTATCTATACTGTTTATGCGAGTTTCTTAGAAAGTCCCCATTCTACTGGTCTCTTTACGATTTGGATACAAATTACACAGCTATACTGACAAAATATGTGGCAGTAAACATAAATTTGGATGGAATTTGTGCAGGTCTTCCTCACTTTTTGTACTCTTGTGACTCTATATTTTGCGGATGAGGTTCCACTAAATGTTAATCAACCACGCCATTTATCAGATTCTGCTCCATTGTTGAATGGTCCACAACAAAACGGCCATGAACTTTCAACATCTGAGTCTCACTTGCCGGGTCTTGACAATTTGAGTGGGAATGGCAACAATCATGACCATGAACTGAGAATGAATTCGAAGCATGCCAACTCTGTAGGGGATCAAAATGAAAATTTCAGCGATGGCCCAGGAGCTGTGTTAGTCAATTTATTAACTAGTTTAAGGCATTTACCTCCTGGAATGCATTCAGTGCTTGTCGTTATGGCTCTAACTTGGGTAAGCACTTCAATAACTATGTATTATTTCCAGAATTGTTTCCTTCTGATTTCTTTGAGTCCAAACTCTTTTGAGAATACACGTGTTCATTGTTCCTGTGATGGTCTTGATTCGCTCTTATTTTATCTGTGCTTATTTTCATTTCAATTATGATTTTACTTGCAGTTGTCCTGGTTCCCCTTCTTTCTATTTGATACAGATTGGATGGGAAGAGAAGTTTATCACGGAGATCCAAAAGGGAATTCGAATGAAGTGGAGTTGTATGATCAAGGAGTCAGAGAAGGTGCATTTGGTTTGCTGTTGAATTCTGTAAGAACTCAATATTGAGCATTGATAGTGACTGTTTTGTTAAATATCATCACAGAAACCAACTCTGTTATGAATCCCGAAACTTACCTTTACATTTTTACAATAATTGCAGTTTTAATGTTGGAAGTTCTTGAAGCAAGGATAAAATGGACTTCTCATAGTAATTCAAAAAATTTGAAAATTTTGACACGAGAGAGATTAGAGAGATTCATCCCTTCAGTGAAAGGAAATAGGGAACAGCAGTGTAATGCAATTGAGAAAATGGGGAAAGTTGAATTATATATCATGGGAACTATATGAAACTAATGCACCATCTGAATGGACCTAAAAAATCACAAAATTAAGAAACAACCGGAGTAAAAGAGAGGAAAAAGATCACAAAAGTTAGGAGGAAAAAAAATGAATCGAATTGACTCATGAACTTGATGTTATGTGGCTCATTCCAAATTTATTAAAGACACATATCCCATTATTTCTCATGTGGTGTTTTGCAATAATCGAATTATTGATTATCTCAACAACTATTTTTCTTATATTCTTGTTATGATACAGGTTGTTCTTGGCATTAGCTCGTTCTTGATTGAGCCAATGTGTCGGAGGTTGGGGTCAAGATTTGTGTGGGCAATGAGCAATTTTATAGTATTTGTCTGCATGGCAGGCACTGCTGTTATTAGTTTGATATCAGTTAGTGAATATTCTGAAGGAATCGAACATGTAATTGGAGGGAATGCGCCAATCAGGATAGCTGCCTTGATTGTATTTGCTCTTCTTGGCTTTCCTCTTGCTGTATGTTCCTGTTCTAGTAGAACATCGCTATATTTGTCAATTTCTTCCCTCAATAGCATGTAGTAATTGTTTTTGTGCTGCAGATTACCTATAGTGTTCCATTTTCTGTCACAGCAGAGTTGACTGCTGATTCAGGCGGTGGCCAAGGTTTGCATGGCAATATTTTTTATAAAGCAATTATTTTTACTTGATATGGTTATTATTGTGTTAACCAGATGATTCTGATGTTCTCTTACCTTGTTTCAGGATTGGCCATAGGAGTTCTCAATCTTGCAATAGTTATTCCACAGGTAGATTAGCACATCATGTATTTTTTCAGTACATCTGGGATGAAATTATTTCTCTGATATAATGAACCACTGTCACCTTTTCTACTGGACTCCAGAAGTTTTGCTGGATTTTGCTATGCTGTAACCATGTGTCAGTTTTGGCTTTTGGGAAAATTGATAATAAATTGTGTTTGGTTATTGCCTGTGATATTTTATTGATGGACCATAACATGTATGCACTCCCTGACACACTTCAACCTCTTGCTTCTTCCCTGCTACTCCTATTGATTCAGATTCTTCTGTCATTCCACTTTCTGTGCCAGTTTTACTCTATTTAATTCAGTCAAAGTTGATTTTCATGTGTATTTTTTTGATCTGTTAGATGATTATATCCATTGGTGCCGGTCCATGGGATGCGCTTTTCGGTGGAGGAAATATACCAGCCTTCGTTCTGGCTTCTGTATCTGCTCTTGCAGCTGGTGTTATTGCAACTCTCAAGCTGCCGAATCTTTCAAGCAGGTCCTTCCAGTCTGGTTTTCATTTTGGCTAGCCACCAAACCGTGCTCACCATGTTGACATCAATCCAAGGTGTAATTGTCAAGGACAGGAGCATGCTAGTTGGTCTTGCATTCACAGAGATCTTCCATTTTTATGTACGTATAATTTTTATATCAAAAGAATCATGCGTTACATGTTCAAATTCATTAATTTTTTTTTGCCCCACATCATGGGCATCTGTACTATCTGTAGAGTATAAATCATTTGAATTGAAAAGCTTATACAGGCATTTAGCAATGAATACTTATCTAGAAATCATGAGTTAACTGGTCTAAGCTTTACATTTTATGTGGTTATTAACAGAAATTGTATTATAATCATCATTTAAGCACGTTGGCCTCTGTACCATCTCTTTTTAGATTCTTGATCACCCATCCATACAACCTTTCGTTTTAACTTCGAGCACAAGCTATTTGTTTGGCTGTAGGTGAGGGGTAGGGTTAGTGGGTCACAGTGCTTGGGGCACGCACAACTTTATTAGGGGCCTCGCCGACTGCAGTGGAGGATTAAAATATCTCTTGTTTTTTATTAATAAATATATTAAAATATTTTTTATTTTTTAAAAAATATTTTTGATATTAATATATCAAAACAATCCAATATATATATATATATATATATATAATTTGAAGTAAAAAAAATCAAATGTTTGTGACATGCTATCTGGGACGTGCGCCTAAACTTGAATCATTAGTGAAAAGTTGTGCTTGCCTCGGTTGCCATGTCAATATCTTGTTCATCTTCGTGGAAAGCCTTGGGTAGTAGTGACTTGCAGGTTACTCTTTAAAAGTAATTTTTATTTTATTATATTTTATTTTAACAGTAAGAATATTCTCAGATCAAATTTCCGGTAAATGTTTCAACTTTTAGAAAGTGTACACAGCTATAACTTTCTGTCCATGATTTTTTATTATTTTCAGCTGTGAGGTGAGTGCTTTGTACTAGCCTGTTGCTTCCATGTGTTTCCTTCGTCCGTTTCTGCAATCAAAACTTCGCATGTTTCAAAAAATAGTAATGGTGTTTTGGCTGAAATGCCGAACCAAATTTGACAGATTTAATGTAAATCACTGGATCAAATTTTAAATAATTGACAAGTTGATCCAGTTTTTAGAGGGGTTTCAGGTCCTCCCTCTTCTTTCTAACCCCCATTCTTTTTTTGTGCACGAAAAGACTAGAATCCTTGTGCAATCCCCTGGTGAAAGAATACTTCTCTCTCTATGAAAGGTATCGAGAGGGTTCATAAACTTGCAATTTAATTGGGAGGATAATGGGTTTGGGATGCCGTTGAATGGAGGTTGTTTCAGAACGATCCTCTTCTACTTTTTTTCTCCGACTAGGTGAGTCGAACTGAGGACTAACGTGTTTTTTTCTTTCAATTAACTAGTATAGGATTGATCAAATCCAATGGTTTCTAAAATTCTTTCTGTCATGATTTAAATGACTCTGCACAGTAGAATGTCCTTATGTCTTGATTTCTTTCTATGAGAAATTGATGTTCGGAGTTGCGGAGTAACAGCTGTTTTGCTATTTTTTAATTTAAAATATTTTTTTATACTTTTAAATCATTTGGATGTGTAATATAAATTTTTTAAAAAATAAAAAAAAATTATTTTGATATATTTTCAAGTGAAAAACATCTATCATATTTTCAATCAGACATTTAATTAGTTAATTATTTTGATGTATTTTTAAGTGAAAAATAATAATTAATTTTTATTATTATTTTGATATATTAATATAAAAATAAAAAAAATTAATATATTATTAAACAAATAACATTTTTTAAAAAATCACAACCACGTTCTTAACTGTAGCTTGTGACCCTCCGGAGATATCACGATGCCGAGTGGACGGTTGTGATTGATGGGCCACCTGTCTTCGAAAAAAAAGTTAAACACGGCCACGAGGAAAAATTAAATTAATTAAATATAGCAGGTCCTTTTTTCGTTTTAGCTAAAAAAATAAAAAAAAAAAAAGGGAAAGAGAGAAAAAGAAAAGAACATGGCAGGTCTAGTGGTTGACAAATCAACATCAAAGAAATATTTCGATAGCCTAAAGTTTTGGAAAGATAATAAAAAATAAATCGCATGGAGAGAAATAGAGGGACGCAGACCGCAGACGGCACATGGGTTCAGTGCTGAAGAAGATGAAGCAGAGTGAGCAGCTTGTTTTTAACCTAGCAGTGACGTCGGATTAGTCCTCCAACTTGTTCAACACTCTCGATCGGCTCCCTAATCAATTGGATTCCCAACGTAATAATCTCAATTAAGCCTCACAACAAAATCTGTTAATGTTTTGTCCATAGTATCAATTTTATGCAATCAAATGATTCGGTTCCGAGGCAGCTTCACATGTTTCGTCAAAAATCCCCAACGATTTTTACTGAATTTATTTATTTTAAATAAAATATTTTTAAAAACATATATATTTTTCAATGTGAAACGAGAGAAAAAATAAATTAAACCTTAAATGATATTAATTTTTTTAAAAATATTTTTTCCGGGAAGTATTTTTATTAAGTCATTTTGCTTGATCATTTAATAATTTCATCAACATTATCAACACCCATACTTTTTATTTGCATTGAAAAGAAAAAAAGAAGAAAGCTTCAATACATATCTCGCATGATAGCGCCGGAAATCAAACTAAAAAGGAAGTAGCCCTGATATTCACAGATGAAGAGAGATAAATGGGAGGGAAAAACAATAGTGCCTTGCTTTCTGGCAGAGAACATGGATCCACCCCCATTCCAACGGAGGTGGTGGTGACCTCCAGCTCCCAGTAATAAAGTCATGTAATGCTGTAAGAACAACTTGTCTTTTGCCCAGTTTCAAGGCAGTATTATCAGTCATGTGGGTCCCAACACACCGCACCTCCAATCCCCAGATCAGCGGGTCCTGCTAAACCCTTCAGTTTTAAGATACATCCCCGCGAATGATTTTTCCAAACAGGGATGCAGCTTCGACAGCTGTGATATTAGTAATATACAAAATATCCAGAAGACCAGTCTCCAAGAATCAAGTCAGTAAGATCCTTTATATAGATGCATGCACAGAAATAAAGGCTCGTAGGTTAAAAGAAAGAATTCCTTCATGGACAGCTTGCTAAAGTTATTATTTTGATTTAATGGACGAATTCATAATTTCTCTTTAATTATCTTGCCAACGTATAACTTTAACTCTTAAAGTAGGAGAGCAATCCATATCAAATTAATGTGGACAAGAACATGACGCAAACACTAGCAAGGGTGCAAGAGATCGATGTTTCTGATCAACGCGTACGTTCATTTGATCAGGAGGCAATTTGTGGGAGTAAGATATAAATGAATGATGCATTTGGCTTTTCCAATCTCAAAATCCCAACCTTCGTTTCTAGCATTCCAATCACTTGAAAGACTAATCGAAATTGTCAAAACTCCATTGCCGCTCGTCCACGAGGATGTGGGCATTAATTGCATGCTTGCTTGTGGCTAAATTAACTATTTCTGGGTCCATGTGTTGGATGCTCGACTCGTGTCTCGGGTCCAATTTTCCTAATTGCTTTTCCATGCCATGACGTGTGATGAACGGTGGGAAGTTAAAAGGAGAGATATAAGAATGAAAAGAGTACTGAACAACTTAATTTGTGGGGTTCCATTTCAATCTGCCGTCTTCCTTCTGCTAGCTATTCAAAGTTCTACCCCCTGCATCTACAGTGCTCTATATATGAACATGATCGAGTGGATTCATTTGCTTGACATGTAGTAATTAATCACGAGTGTTTGGAGATCTCTGGTGGTGTGTGTGTGTGTGTGTTTGACACAGCATATCAATGGAAGCAGGTTTCAGTGTCTTTGTAATTTATTGATTTAATTTTGAAGGATACATAATAATTCGCTGCATGAGGATGGTGATATCTCTGTGCTGGGGGGCTTTGAAGGGTTTTTAACACATAGGTTTGGTATATATCTAAACTACATCGTAGTTCCGCTAATGTCTAAACGTGTCATTTCGGTCTCTTTAGTGTCAAAATAGGTTTAGTACTGATTAATTCCTGATCTTCAATTTATTTATAATTCATTAATTAAGATTGTGTTTGGATTGAAGTTATAAGTGTTTAAATATTAAATTTTCCAACACTTGACTCCCTTAATATTGTGGAGTGGGGGGGGGGGATTGAAGTTTTTGCAGTGTTTTTTCTTCTTTTTTTTGAAATCCAACTTCCATTTCCCCTTGTTTTTACTCGTTTAATTAATTCAGAAAATATCATTAATTAATTATGATTTTATAAATTATTTAAAATTATTTTTTAGTTTATGAATTAGCAAATAATGAATCATTATGCATGTCTATTCGTATTTGATTAATTTGCTTAATTATCTATTAAATTTTATTAGTTTAAAACTCTATGTTATAATTATCTCCAAAACATACCACACAAACTTTTAATTATAGCTAATTTCTTAATTTATGATTACTACGTGTATAATTTTAAAAATGTCGTGTCCATAACCTTTAATTTTATAGAAAATAATTGAATATTTTGTTCTATAGAAACCTATTACTAAGAAATGCAATATATAAGGATATGGTTTCTCATTTGATTTAAGTACTTTCAAAGAATAAAAGTTAGATCATATGGATTAATCATTTAGCTGCCCCACATCCAACCCTAATTTTGTATTTTTATGAAAATCTACGAAGATGAATTAAGAACTAGCCAATAAAGAGAATGGCTGCTAGGAATACAAGAATAAAAATATATAGTTAAAAAAAATATATAGTTAACCACAGATTTACAACAACAGTGGAGAAATTAAGACAATATCGTCTTGTTGTATTGGTCCGTAGATGCTATAAAGAATCATTTACTGTATCAACAAATTGCCCATCAAGATGCTTTGCCTAGAACGTCAATCTGGGAAAAATCAGGGCTTTTTCTAATCCTGTCCCTCGTCATTTGAAAACAGCATCATTCCTAGCTAGCCAACCAGATTGACCATAGATCGAACAACATGGAGTAGCAGGAATCAAAGCTTCTTCTGCATCGCCCCTCGACAGAAGAAAATCATCAATCTGACTATAATTAAACCGCATAAAAATCTGATTCTGTTAGATTTATTGAGGTTGCATGTCCACTATATCGAATAACACGTTACAATACATGAAAATATTCAGTAATAATATTTAACTTTCGGTGACTATCATTATATTAACAATGACTTTGATAATCATGGAGATTGCCACCGAAACTCTATATATAAAGAAATGAGCACGGTCAAAAAGGTTAAATATTGGGCGTGAGAGGTGAGAGTTGAGAGTAGAAGATGTCGACGGAGGCCATCTGGGGGTGTGGCAGGAATAAGAGAGAGGAGCAGTAGGATAGAGATGGATGTATATTGTGTTGTGTGCACGAAGACAAAAAAGACCAGCTCTTGTAGGGTTAGAGCAACAGGGGTTTTGCTTGAGCTTTTCAAAGCCCTTCTCCATCTCTTTCTCTTTCCCCATCTCTCTCAACACGTATACACACGAAACGAAACCAATGCACAGAGGAGGCTCAAAACTGATGAAAGGATAATGGATAGGAAAGCTTTCGTCCTAGCTAATGCATGATGCTTGTTGGTGGTTTAGGTAGCAGCCCCTGTCCCTCTACTTGGGCCCATCCCTAGATTCCTTCTCCTTCTCTATTACTCTCCCTTTCGAATGCATGCAGTTCCCCTTTACGATATAATTGAAACTATAAAAGTTTTGATAATAAAAAAAAATGAGAGGAAAACAATAAGAAATTAAATAAAAAAAAAGGATCAAACTGAAATCACAATAATGATAGTAATTATTATAACTAAAATCATAAATTTAATTTTAATGATAAAAATAAAAGCTATAAAGAAATTTTTAAAAGGAAAAATGGATAAAAATATAAAATTAAAAGATGAAAGATAAAAAAATCGAACTGAAAATCATTATATATACAAATTAGAAATTAAGGATTAAATTAAAAACACATAAAACTTTAAAAAAAATGATAAAAAATATACAAATTAAAACTAAAAAACTGAATCTAAAATATCAATAACACTAGTAATCACAATGTATTTATTAGGGTAAAAGATAGAAACGAAAAGAAAAAAAAAGGATTATCGGTGATAACTCGAGAATATTTAGACTACATGCACCGTTTAGGATGAAAAAAGAGATAATATCGCATCAAACATGGTAGAATTGCTTTTTTGACCATCGAGGAATGCCATACGCTCGCACCACAAAGACACAACATCTCCCCTTCGTTGTCATGTTAACATTATAAGCCAATAGTTTTTTTTAATTAAAAATATTATTTTAATGTCAAATGAATACCATACCCTCGTCCCAACCAACAATTAAAAAAAATGGAGCTAAAAGAACCTGATATCCCTACTCTTTATGAATTAAATTCTTTATATTCAAGTGAATATTTGTAATTCAACTGGTAATAAAAAATTAAAAATACTAACATATCTCTACTTGATGCAAATGACTATTTTACTCCCGAATATATTTTTGTTATTTCATTATTCATAAAAATAATATATAAATAAAAATATCCTCACACAAATATCTTTCTCGTTGTGAATTAAATTCTTTATATCCAAGTGTATATTTGTAATTCTACTTGTAATAAAAACTAAAAATACTAATATATCCCTACTCGATGCAAATGATTATTTTACTCTTGAATATATTTTTATTATTTTATTATTCATAAAAATAATACATAAATAAAGATATCCTCACACAAGTCAACAATGACAGATTATTTGTTACAAGACAGCTTATTATATAAAATATTACGAATGTTGGAAGTGAGCTTAATTAAGATACTCAAACTCTCCCTACTCTTGCGATAAAATCTTAATTTCTGGCTCTCCTATCTACAACGAGGCGGTTCTCAATTTCTGTTCTCAGGAAAACAACTTTGTGTTTTCAAGAAGAATTACTACATACTTTTCATTCTTTTTATTGCATAAAGAGAATGGAAGAAATTTCGTTTCTTTAATTTATAGCAGTAAATTCACATTTAAAAAGAAAATGAGAATCGTTCCTTCTTCATATAAAGAGAAGTAGAAGAATGAAATCATCATCGTCTCTCTATCTATCTCTTCCCCCCGCCCTCACCACCCTCTCTTTCCATGCGGTGATGTTTTAGGAGCCGAAAGATAAGCTATCCATCTAACCAAATTTTGCATACCGATTCTCTTAAAATAAATTTGTTATAATCTTACATATTCCTTTTTTCTTGTGTAATATGTCATCGCAAGTCCCTCTTAGTTTAGTTCTGGCTCTCCTAGACTAAACTTTCTCCACACAGCATCTGCAGATATCTTTCGTTTTGAGTTCCGGATTAACAAGACATTCTGATCCCGACCACAGTTTTAAGATTGGTGGCACAAGTCTAGGTGATGACGTGCAATGGGATGGCTTTCTTCCCAACAAATTTCATGCTCCAAAGCTCTCATGATCAAGATGATCATCAACCTCCCACTTCTCTCAATCCAATTCTGCCATCTTGCGCACCCCGAGACTTTCATGGTACCCTCTCAATCTGATATTCTCTCTCTTTCTCTCTGAGCTAACTTTGACTGGATATATTCAGAGTGTTTTTTTCTTATTTTTTTTTATGGAAGGTGTGGGTCAATTTCTAGGGAAGAGATCATCAATGTCGTTTTCAGGGATTGATGTGTGTCATGAAGAAGGTAATGGAGAGGATGAGTTGTCTGATGATGGCTCACAAGCAGGAGAAAAGAAGAGGAGGCTTAGTATGGAACAAGTCAGGACTCTTGAAAAAAACTTTGAGTTGGGTAACAAGCTTGAACCCGAGAGAAAAATGCAACTGGCTAGAGCTCTTGGTCTGCAACCAAGACAGATTGCTATATGGTTCCAAAACAGGAGGGCCAGATGGAAAACCAAACAGCTAGAGATAGATTATGATCTCCTCAAGAGACAGTTTGATGCTGTTAAAGCTGAAAATAATGCACTACAAACTCAGAACCAGAGACTTCATGCAGAGGTTAGGTTTCAATTAGCTATTATATAGAGCTTCATGTTTGAATTAAAATTTGCCATTAGCTCTTGACCTCTTCTCTCTTATTTAATGTCTATTGTACCTTTTGGGATACTAAAATCATTAATTCCAAGCAGATTTTTTGCATGGAACTACAATTATTGAGTAATAAGTTTCGAAATCCCAATCATTCCCCCCTGGTTTATTCAGCTTCTTGGCCTTTTCTTCGTACAATGATTTCTGTGAGCTTTTCAATAAAGCTTCTTTTCTTATGATTAGTTCACCTTTTTTTTCAACGTACGTTGGTTTGAGCACCCACGAAAATCTAAAAAAAGTTGTTCACAAGAAACACTATTTTGAAGTACTGAATATTGTTCGTGGTTTTAGAGCTAAAGTCTAATTAGTCATGCATATATGTGAAAGGTATAGATCTTTCCTACATGTATACGTTTAGTATATATACTTTAGTTTTTATTTTTTATTTTTTGAACTTAACATATAGGCGTATGCTTCATGTTGATTGGTTAACTCACGGCTGCAGATATTGGCACTGAAAAGCAGAGAACCGACTGAATCTATCAATCTCAATAAAGAAACTGAGGGTTCTTGCAGTAATAGAAGTGAAAACAGCTCAGATATCAAGTTGGATATCTCAAGGACGCCAGCTATTGACAGCCCTCTACCTAATCATCATCCAACAAGCAGGCCCTTCTTTCCCTCGTCATCTATCAGGCCTACAGGTATTGCACAACTCAACCAAAACAACTCTTCAAGGCCCGATTTTCAATACCAGAAGATGGATCATATAGTCAAGGAAGAAAGTCTCACCAATATGTTCTGCAGCATAGAGGATCAATCTGGATTTTGGCCATGGCTTGAGCAACAGCAATTCAACTAAGAAAATGAGCCTGGAGTGCCATATTGGACCGCACCCATTATACGCGCAGTATATGTGGAAATAGTTAATCTTCAATTCATTAAAAGGGAAGTAATCTTTATTTTATGAGTTTAAAATTAAGTTCATATATATAGTTGGCACTTAGATTGGTATATAAAGTAGGATACCTTACGTTGGCCGGGATTTCAGGTGGAATAAGATTTGTGTCTTTGATTTATATATATATTTTCCTTTAGTAATGAATATAAGAGGATGTTTGCTAGGTTGGATCGTTGGAGTTGAAATTACATTTGCTTGTCACTGGTTTGGAACGCTAGCATGGGTCGACATGCATGAAATGAGAAGGGGATTTACTCTCTTCCTTGCTTTTTTTTTTCGACTTATTTTTTCTTCCTTTTGAATGTTGTGTCTCTGTGCAAGAGAGATGCTTCCGAGTGCTTTCTTGGAAGTCCAAGTAATGAAATATTTTTTGCCGATTTCATCATTCGGCACTATATGCTAACCCTACGGCGCCGATCAACCGAAACAAAAAAATATATATACTCTGATGTGCTGGCTGGACGATAAAAGGAAATTGTATCGGTGGTAAATTCACTTTTACTTTTTGTTGAAGAAAGTTTGAAATGCAAACAAATAAAGATATGGCTAAGAGGTGTGACAACTGGATAAATTTATTTCATTGAAATATTATAAATATTAATGTAATAGCATTAATAAGTTTATTAGAAAAGTTTTTTCTCATAAATTTTATTTAATTTACTACACAATAAAAACTTATATTTATAAACACAAAGTGTTTAATTACTTTATTCATTTACAAAATATACCAACACTTTTTACTTAATTCAGTTCATAAACTTTAATTTATTTATTTTCGTACACTAATGTTTTCAACAGTGTAAGTAATTCCATCAAAATTTTAATTTTTTTTATGATATAGTAGTTGACTTTAAGCAACTTATTTCATATTTAGAGGTTTTTTTTTTTTAATGAAACTCCCCCTCCTAGTTAACAATATTGTATCTGGTAAATAAAAAGGAACCCCTTTTTCTGTTAAAAGAATAAAAAAAATCCCCATTTGAGAGGGTTATTTTCTTTTTTATTTTATTTTTTATTTTATTTTACGATTACATGATAGCTTTGGATTAGTTTCTAAATAGTGAAATTAAACTTGTTTATTTGTTCCAGTCATCTACATCAAAGACTAAATAAGAGTTATTAATTTAACCCAAGGAGAGAAGTATTGTATGATTGTAGAATTGGATTTATAATTTTACGCCACGTAATTGTTGTTTTTTTAATCAAATTACTAAATATATGTTTCAATTTAAAAATAATTCTTATTTATAAAATACGATATATATTAATTTGGAGGAGACTTTTACAAGAAACAGAACCGTGAGATCTTAGGTAGATAAAGTTGATTAATTATGCGTCATCACAGAAAACTTACAGAGTACTTGTCGTCAAAACATTTGATTGGCGCAATCTAGAAAGTCAGTATACCAAACCCTAAGAAAAAGGTTAAAATCTATGCCCTTCATGAGAAGTGAAAGGTGTGTGCAATTCCTGGTCATTGAAACAGTACATGTAGAAAGAGAAGTTTACTTGCATGGCTCGTCACTTCATATATAGAGATTAAAAGACAGCGGAAGATCATGTATCCATCATCGGAAGCACCATCAGTCATGGTGCTGGACAGGAAATACTACACGAGGATTAGGAGATGAACAAGGATCGAAAGAGTACAGGTTTTTGAAAAGGGATGATGAGATTAAGAAGAGTAAAGGGGTCGGGACGAAGCATGCTGTAGAGAGAGAGAGAGAGAGAGAGTGAGAGAGAGAGAGAGAATCGAGCACACATTCCGAGAGAGGAAGAGGACAAATAGATGGAAGAGAACAGCGAGAGTCGAAAATGGTCACTCTCGTGAAGGAGACGTCGGCAATCTTTGTGCTGACAGAATGGAATGGCATCGAAAAGCCAATCTAACACCCCACAGACACCTTTTCCGCAGTGACCAGTCTCACATTTGCGCAGGTCTTTATTGAGGCTTTCATGTGACTCACTGCGCCACCCACTCCAATGGCCATGGCATCCAACACAGAGTCAGTCTGAATTGTACCCCAACTCCTATACATCTCCTTTTCACAATCTCACTTTCTACTGTCTTTCTTTATGGGCGGAAAGTAGGTTTAAAAAAAAAAACAAAAAAATTGTTCCGTAAAAATAAATTATAAAAAATAAATTGAAAAAAAATACAGTATTTAACTATATTATAAAAAATAATTTTTTATTTTTTTAAGTTTATTTAAAGAATAAAAATTAAATCTAGCAAATAAAAGTAGGGTTCAAACCGGTTTGGCTATATTTTTTTAGTTTTTTGCTTATAAAACCGAAACCAAAGCGGTATTTTTTTAATTTTAATCGGTTTTTTTTACGGTTCGGTTTTTTCAGTTATTTTTTTTTGTTTTTTCAGATTAATTTATTTTTTGATTTTTTACTCATCCTTTTAAGTGGGATAATGCTTTTATTTTTATTTTACTCTCGAATGTTTTTGGTCTAAAAGTTCTTGCTTGCTACTAGAATTATCAAGTTTTTGGTTCGCCGGTGTTTGGGACTAGAGGTTTACAGGAGGCACCAGCCACCAGGTATGTAAGCTGGACTGGAACCTGATAAGAGTTTTGGACACTTTGGGCTTGGCACCTGTAATCCAAACTGATGTTCACTATTTGGGCCTATCGTCCTCTTTCGTTTTCTCTTCTGGGTATTGGGCCCATTGAAGATGGATATTGATTTGTTAGTTCAAAAAAATGAAGATGTTAGCTGGCCTAAGATTAGCACCTCCGTGGCTATCACCTCCGTGGGCCGTGGCTATCACCTCCTTCCCTCCTCCAGCCAACAGAAACACACACACACACACACACACACACACACACAAAAAAAACACACTTTCTTCAACCAACACCCGCCCTTTTCACTTTTATTTTTTTTTTTTTGCCGGATAACGCAGTCAGTAATCTACTCCACTCCTCTCACCCTCAACTACCTCCTCCCTGGCCCACAAATTTCTCCAACTTCCCTCCAAGGTCACAGACTGATAACCATGTCACGTGTCCTCCGGCCCCAACAAACCAATCACCACCACCTCCTCGGAAAAACCCACTGAAGAAACCATCTTTTTTCACGGTGGAGCCCAGTACGGTGACCTCATAGGCTCATAGCCAACCTGCCACTGGGTTTCACACTTCTTCGGCTGCCTGAATCTAGCTGCTGTTTCAAGGGCATTTTATCTTAGGTGGAGGTTCACCAACCTGAGGGTGACAGTACTACTTCAGGGCTGACAGCTCAAGATAGGAGTGGTTTCTCCTACGAGGCTACAAGGTGATAAAACTAAAAGACGTTAAGGTCGTGCCACGTTTTATAGGTGAAAGGGGCGATGTCGTGATTACTTTGAAAGATGGTACTAAAGTGGATCCTAGGAGCGTTCCTCAATTCAGAGAAATTGCCAAGTATTTTCTCTCTGCGGCTGAGAAGCCTGTGGATTCGACGCCGGGGAGTGGACCTACAGTGTATAGCCTGTTTACAGCTTTAATTGTTTTTCAATTGAAAATATATTAAAATAATATTTTTTATTTTTAAAAATAATTTTTGATATTAATATATTATAAAAATATAAAAAAATATTAATTTAAAATAAATAAATAAGCAAGAAAAAAATTAATTTTTTTTTAAAACGTTTTTAAAAAACAGAACAGAAAAGGGTTTTGTTTATATATATATATATATAAGGCATGTGATTTTTTTCCTTTCCCACCTCAGACGAGCAAAAACGTTGGAATTACAATTTTCATCGTGAATGTAAATTACAAGTGTAATAGATGGTTGTAATTTTAATGATACTTGACCACACAATTTTGAAGGCATTTCTATATCTATGTTTGGCTGTGCAATTTTCAAAAATATAATGCAATTGATGGTTATAATTGTAATGATTTGTTATATTACAAATTAATAGTAATGAGTATTGCACAAAAAGGGCTATATAATGAACAATTTCATGATTAAAAATAATCACATAGGGGTTTAATTGTACAAGAAAAAACTGAATTGTGTTTGTAGTGGGATAAAAGAACCGAGAAAACCTTCCAATTAATGGAAATGAAAATAAAATATGACTGGGATGAACTCTTAAAACTTATAGGGACTAAAATGAAATTAACTCGTGATATACTACGATACATTCCGAGAATAGTTTACAGCCAAACCCAAAAAAAAAAAAAAGGAAATTATTATATAATAACAAACATCTCAATAATAAATATAAGTTAAGCTTTAAAGTTATGATTAGGGAATTAAAGAGGTCTGCCACTTCTTTGTACTCACTTGGAAATTCACATCTGGACGTTTT
>Ga0325414_1000736_pt1 | contig 28644 bp, 25 predicted proteins | sample PopdelMetagenome_8_FD_206183 | JGI IMG/M metagenome (GOLD analysis project Ga0325414, IMG submission 206183) | Populus deltoides microbial communities from Bellville, Georgia, United States - Leaf-PdKOR-R3 | ecosystem: Host-associated > Plants > Phyllosphere > Phylloplane/Leaf | place: USA... | reverse complement strand
GCGCCAATGCAAGAGACATCACAAAGAAATAAATGTAGCTTGTTAAAATTGTACTTGGAAAAATAATTGAAGAAGCAAGCACAGGTAGATAGGTGAGACATAATGAGCTATAACACAATTATATTGGGCAACAAATTTAGATTTATTAATTTTGGTTGTTGGTTTTAATATATATATATATATATATATATATATATATAATTAGTGTATAGCTATATATGAGCTTTGCTTTCTAGTAGGAATTTTATTTTTTGGGATATTGGGGAAATATTCCATGCAAATTAAGCACCGTCATGGTCAATGTCCTGAAATTATGCTGCACAAGAAAATGTAAATGGGATTATTATAAAATAGACAAAGTTTTGTTAGTGTTGAGGAAACAGATGCAGATGCTTGAAAATGCCATTACAAGACAAGGCAGGAATTTTCAAAGAACTCGCATTATATCCCCTCGTGTTGTATTGGAAACATGGAGGGATTGGTGCACACAATCTGGTCAGAGAGAGGAGGCTCTTTGTGAATTAATTATCTTATGATTCATATGAGCCATAGCTATAGGTCAAATGGAGACCTGTGATTTGATGTAGCACGCAGCGTTTTTAGCAGAAGGACCTTAACCGCAAGGCAAGGTTTCTTAAACCATTCTGAGCTAGCATGTATATATTTGGCTAGAGCAAGTCAGAAACAAGAGATCATAGAGAGAGATGCCGTTGTTGTAAGATCTTAAACAGTGAATATTTCTCAGCAGGTACTGAGCCAAGCCGACATGGGCGTGCCCCCCAAAGCAAGTGCTGGGCTGGTATCAAACTGAATGCTTCCCCAGGATCAGAGAACAAATCAGCAAGGCAAGAAGATGAAGTCAAAAAAGGCTGTACTATACAACCAAGGATATATACATGTATTAGCTAGGGTTGGGATGACGTAGAGAGACAAGCTTCAAACCCTAAGTATGATCAGTTGAGTTGAGTTGAATGTTGAATTTTATGATCAGTTGAGTTGAGTTGAATGTTGAATTTTGTTTTAATAATAATATTAGAGATTTAAAATTGTTTGGCAACGTGATGCAATTATTAAACAATTTATATTTCAAATAAAAAACATAAAAAAACAATATTTTAAATGCGAAACATATGATCGAGTTGCACTAAGATTATCTAGTACTAATATTAGTACTCCTCTCTTCTCTTCCACTTCTCTCTTTGCCTTGGCATATTTCTCTATTGATTAGTTACACCTCACAAATGATATCTTGCCTCTCCTTTTGTAGTCAATTGGGCTAAATCAATCAACCTTAACCTTGTTCATTTTTCCTTCAACCCTTCCCTCATACACTTCTTTTAATTTGGTGGTCTTGTTCAGGCTCCACCTTGTCAAAACTTTTAGCCATCTTTAGTTTTTTTGCTTTCTCTTTCTTTCTTTCTTTCTTTCTCCAATAACCTATCTCTCTACTCAAGTAACTGCTCTCTCCTCCCACTTTCAATCATGGCTGATCCATATTCCAATTACTTCAATGGATGGTGCAACTTCAACCACCTCCACCATTTATCTGCCTCAGCATCTTCTTCCATTTCATCACTATATGCATCCCATGGATGCAATATGTACTCAGATAATAATATTATCTATGACAACTCTTTTATTCAGAGTCATTCCACGTCACCTCCTTCTCCTCCTCTCAGAGAAGTTCTTCCACTTCTTAGTTTAATTAGCCCAACAAGGCATCATGAAGATCAACGGGAGTACTCCTCATGTAGTGCCATGGAAGTGGACAAGAGCAAGGACAGAGAAGAAAGCCTATATGATGATAAAACTGTGACTGTGGCTCTACATTTAGGGCTACCTAGACTTGATTCTGCTGATTTGGTGTCTTCCACAGAGATCTCATCAGACAACGAAGAAGGAACTGTTGCTCCTGGCTATCAAACAAGCAGTCGTACTCTAAACAAGGGTCAGTATTGGATCCCTACCCCTTCTCAGATTCTGATTGGTCCTACACAGTTTTCATGCCCACTTTGCTTCAAGACCTTCAACCGATACAACAACATGCAGGTATGTTTCATCAAACGAACCCATGATAATTTCAAAAAGCTTACCTTTTACTCCTCGATCTCCCATCTCTTTCTATGTTTCTCCTTTTGATTTTGCAGAAACAGAGAAAATTCAATTCTTATCCTTTGATTCAACAATTCACCTTTATTCAATTTAGACTCTCTTGAGAACAGAAGAGTAAAAATGGGACCTTACTAGGGTTTTCCCTTTTCTTTTCCCTACTTCAACAGACATCTTTCCTCCTCTCTTGTTCCCCTCTTTCTTTCTCTCCTTTTTGCATGATTTGTTATTTATAAAATAAGAATAAATCAACCTGGCCTGACTGAGAATAAGATCAGTAGCTCTCTTTATGTGATTGAACTACTAAGGCATTATGCTTTTTGTTCATTGGAGTATGTGTTTCACACATTGTCATCAGGAATGTAAAACCTGAAATTACAAGGTCATATGAATTCTAGATTCAAACTTTATTTATACCGAAAATGATTTTTTAAGATCTTTTGATGATATCAAATTATGGTTTCATAAGAAATTTTAGGTAGTTTCTTTGTTGTTTACTGTAGTAGATCAATTTTTTTTTTAATCCTTGTATTTCACTATAGCTTTTTTAATATACTCTCAATACTTATATATATAAAAAAATATATAAAAAAAACAAGGGTCTTATGAATATTCATCAAACCCTGATCAGCAAACTAGTGTTTGCACATGAAAAGCCTAAGCAGTGTACCTTGCCTAGTCTGTTAGCATTACAGTTCAAGTAAAAAATGCATTGGTCTGGTTTTTTTTTTAATCTTGACTTTTGAAAGTATAAGCCCATGTTAGGTTATGATCATAATCAAACTTTCAGGTTAGAAAACCTATGTTTATATATAATGATATATAGTTATAGAGTGTTATTTCGATGAGTATTAGTTCTTAAAATATATAGAAAAGATAAAGATAGTTGGGACATATGAGATATGTCCTTCCGATCTTTTATTTTGAAATGATAATAATTCACTCTAAAATTATTTTTGTTTTTCTCTTGCATCGTCTATCCTGAAACGCTAACGAAGCGCAACTCCAGTATATGACTTTTAGTTTGAGTCAGCGCAGATATATCTACAGCAAGCTTGTAGCATCTTTCCTAGTTTATTTAAATTTGGATTCTCCTTTCTATCTGTCTTTACTTTAAGATATGGTCAAGTTGGCAACTATGTGTTAAGATGGTTTTGTTGTTTTTAAATATATATATTGGTTTTTCATATGTGAGCATGGCTTGAATGTGTAGATGCATATGTGGGGGCATGGATCTCAGTATAAGAAAGGGCCAGATTCTCTAAGAGGTACGCAGCCAACAGCAATGCTTAGGCTCCCTTGCTACTGCTGTGCAACAGGATGCATAAACAACATTGATCATCCAGGAGCAAAGCCTCTCAGAGATTTTAGAACCCTTCAAACTCATTACAAGAGAAAGCATGGAATCAAGCCTTTCATGTGCAGAAAATGTGGCAAGGCATTTGCCGTGAAAGGTGATTGGAGAACCCACGAGAAGAATTGTGGCAAGCTTTGGTATTGTACTTGTGGATCCGATTTCAAGCACAAAAGATCCCTCAATGATCACATCAAGTCATTTGGATACGGCCATTCGGCAAATGGCATTGATTTCCTTGAAAAAGAAAATGTTAAAAAATAATATAAATTATATTTTAAAATTTTATTAAATAATTTAAATTATTCAATTAGAAAATTTTTTAACATGATATCATAGTTTTGATGATGAAACGATTATGAATTTAAATCTTATCATTTCTATTTATTTAATAAAAATTAAACATAAAATAATATAAATCTATATAAATTTTAAATTTATTATATCCAAACAAATCCAACCACTCTTGAACTTCATTAGCGATCAAACCTTTTCTTGTACAATTGAGATTGTCAAATTGTCAAAAACTTCTTCCTTGTTAATGGCATCAAAGGCAATCGAATTCTCAACCATCAGGTCACAATGACTTTCTCCTTCAACTTTCATTCCCTGCCTTGTAAGATGATGGTCCTTGAAAAAGATTCTGTACTGCCAAACACTTCACATAAGATCACAATGACATTCTCTCCCTACTAAAGCTAAAAATCTCACTTGACTTTGCTTAACTTTATATTTTATAAAACAAATTTTTATTTTATAGCTTAAATTAATAGATAAGGTTCTAATATATGATTTATTTTATTTTCTAATATGATATCAAAGTCTTGATAACCAAGCGGTTATGAGTTTGAAATTCATCATTCTCATTTATTTGATAAAAATTAAGTACAAGGAAAAGTAAGTCTGTGTAAATTTCAAGCCTAAAAAACTTTCACTTGAGAGGGTATGTTAGAGAATAATATATATAATATTTTGAAATCTTATCTAACAGTTTAAGCTATTGGGTTGTGATAGTTTTTTAACGAGCCTCTAAAATTAAGCAAGATAATGAATCCATTCAGTGAAATTAAAGGCTAATATCTGTTTGAAATCATGATCTTGTTAATTTTTAGTTGATACCTCGTGTTTCACACAAAATCATGGATCTTTAGAGGAAGAAGCCTATCGAGGATTAGAGTTACTCGCTCTTTTCTTTATGTTTTCTGTCGCCCCCTTTACCACTTTAGTAGCTGTTTAGTTTAGAAGAATCCTCATTGAAAATTGTTAGACCAAGTTTCTGCAACTTCATTTTGTGTCATCTCTCTCTCTCTCTCTCTCTCTCTATATATATATATATATATATATATATATATATATATATGATGTAAGGATATCTGATTGTCTGAAATTGCTTTGATTCTAGGTTGTTCTCAATGTATGTGCAGAAACTTAAAAACCTATGAAGCATATGCCATGCATAGGTGCAAGAGAGGTTCATTGTGTAATAAGCTTAATATTAAACATGATCCGGAGAGTTAAACTAGAAAATATGTGATTCACATCTTAATTTAGATTGGATTTTAAGTTGGTAAAAAAAGAAATTAACTCGAAGTTTTTAGTAATTTTTTTAAACTTCACTAAGTTAAATCTAAAAAATAATTAACATGAATTTGATTTATACAGATCAACTTCATTTACTAAAGAAGGAATTGCAAATATATATAAAATTACTTACTCATGCTAAAAAAAAATAATCATTACCCCATTCCTAAATATTTAAATATTTTGAGATGGTATGCAAGCAGTCACAGGGTTCTTCGATATGTACGTTACTAGATAGGTTTGTTTGGGAGTGTGATTATGATTGTAGTTGCTTTTTAAAGTGTTTTTTTTTTATCGAAATGCATCAAAATAATATTTATTTTATTTTATAAAAATTATTTTTAAAACCAGCACATCAAAACGATCCAAAACATAAAAAAATAATTAATTTTTAGCAAAATAAATTTTAATTTTTTAAAAATATAAATTGACCTGTGTTTCAAACAGGCTCTCATGCTTGTCTCTAACACCTTGACTCCACAAATTTTTTCCCCATATCTCCGAGTAATGGCAGTGCTGATTACTGAAGTAGCTGTTGGTTTTACAGGAGAGTGTAAAGGGAAAAACTTGAAAACGAAAAGGTGGTGATGAATCCGATAAAAAACAAAAGTGGGATTCTTTTCTTGTTTTCTTTGCTATTCAGTGACTTGTCATGGCGCATTTCATCTTTTTTATGCTCATGAAAAATCAATAATCTATCAACTAACCATGGAATAATGTTGGAGCCTTTCACAGTTCTATGTACACAAGACCTATCCCACTTCGTCGATTTTTCCTTTTTAAAATAGCACATTTAAAAAAAATTAAAAAAAAATAAGCTAACACTAGTTTTTTTTTTTTTAAATAGCATAGCCAATTTTTAGTATAAAGATGCCTTCTTTCAAATACGTAGTTTTCATCTGTGGCTTGTTTAAATACCGCAGTTCCCAACTGTGGTTTTTTTATATACTGCATTTTTCAACCGTGGTTTTTCACCGGCTGTGCAATTTTTCGTAGTCTCTTTTTCTACTGTTATTTTATAAAAAATAACACCCGTGCTAGAGCTAGTTATGCTCTGGTCAAGAGTGGAGTCCCCGAGAGAGGGAGAATTCGAAGAGGATTCTGTAATGATATATTAGTCTACGGAAAACTGATCTGGGACTGCTAGTGGGAAAATTTGAAGGCATGGAGGGACATGACGACTCTATTCAAAACTTCAACAATGAATTATGATTAGAATCACACGTGAGGCTCTTGATCGGGTAAATCAGGTTAACAGGTTAATTCGGATTTTTAAAAAATTAAATGAAATTATATCTGAGTAATTACTGAAGATAAAGTTCGTAAATGCATGACTGCATGAGTATTATATCTTCTCCTTCCTTTTATATAATATAATTAAAAAGAGCAAAACTAGCTAATGAGTTATATTTTTTTTAAATGAATTTTGACCGAGTGGTTACATGTTGACGAAGAGACCCACCAACCCCCTTGGTTGCAGCCTTTTCTTCTATTTTCCATCCCATTGTTTCTGCTGTTATGTTAGGAAAAACAAGGGCTGGCATCAATTGTAATAACTAAAGCTCTCATTTTCATCTATTTTGTAGAACTACAGCTTGTAACTTGCTAGCCCAGAAACCATTTATCTTCCATGCAAGCAGCAGTATACTTGGAAGCTCATTGAGCGGCAACACTATGATAAATGAAACGAACTTCATTGAAGAGTATGCAATCCATAATTGTTCCCCTTGTCAACCCTTTCTGCCATTTTAGATTTTCACACTAATCAAAGTAAGAAGATCAGTACAATTTTGAGGTGCTTAAAGCTGGAAACCGCCATGTTCTCAAGGATTGTGCCGCCAGTTTGGCCTTCTGGCGAGGTCAAATCATCGGATTTCAATATGACATAACACAGGCACCATGCAGCACGACCTAGTTCTCTCTGGTTTGGGAATGTACAAATGGTTACGTAGGTTGATTAAAGCTGATCCACAGCTACAAGCTCATCTCCTCAGGGAGGCTGATTTCAAGAAAATATAGGCTGCAGACCAGTCTCAATACATGTGAGAAAGATGATTCGGATTTTGTGACAAATAATAATAATTAGGATCTTGAAATAGAATCGTGTACAGTACGAGTTCTATTACCTTGCCGACATGAAAGCCATACCAAAGAATACAGCCTTGACAGCTTGTTTCTGACCCGCATAATCAAATGCCAGTGGCAGCATTTCATGCAAGGTTAGGAAAGCCATCACTCCACCAACTGCAAATGCAACATAGAGTTATTGAGATTGAAATAGCAAATTAATTTTCCTAAATCATCAGAGATAACTGAGAAATAAATGGTACTGCATACCTGATGCGAGCAAACCCTCAAGAATTTCAGGACTTAAGCTGCTTGGGAATAGATATGCTGCAGTTAAGGAAAAGGACATTCTTATGGTCAAAATTAAATGATATCCCATGCTTTGACATCACAAGCAATAAAAAGAAGTTGTCATACCGACAAGCACCACACCAAGTGGCTCAGCAAAACCAGAAACTGTCGCCAATTTGAATGCCTGCCACTTGCTGAAATGTGTAAAGAGATCAACCAGTTAATTTATATTACGAGTACAATGCAATAAATTCTAATGTAGAAATAGCTGCACAAAACATGTAGCCAAAAAACATTAGAAAGAAAGAAACCAGAACACTGTAGTCAAATAAATGAGGGTATCTACTACATATCTAATCACTCCGACCACCGAGGCAGGTGGCTGCAGTCTGGAGCCAAAAGTTGTTGTATGCACTAAATCATATGATTAAATGATATGCACTAAAATCGTGTATGCTTTCTTTTGTTTGAAATCCTTGCTTTCTTCAGGATTTGAAGATTAAGGCCAAACAAAGAGTATTAGTGAATAGATTCAGGGTGCCATGGTAGCCACTAATGCTACCCAATAACAGCAGCACTTCTGATTTTCAAATTTAGCTACAACACATGGACATAACATGCAACAATACAGTTGCTGCCTTGACCATCTTCAGCAGTCCTCGTAATATTCAAAAAATTATATGAAACTCCAGGGCAGTTTCTGACCTCTATGCTCATTACTCGGCCACTCTACCCTGCTAGCTCCAGAGTTAAGACAGTAAACAGGGCATCTATCTCCACCTCTACCACCACAATGGTCATGTCACTATTTTGTTGATTCTTATTTCCAATAAAGAAACTTTTCAAGCTACTTCCACCTAAGACATACTTTGGACCAATGCTTTCTAAAGCAGGTTTTACTGATGCTTTAGAGAGCTGAAAAGTACAGTGCCTCGAGAGATTTTTACCTCTGCGTTGCAAAATATATAGGAAGTGCAACAGCAACACCCTGTAGAAATGAACATAAAGAAGTTCAGACAAAACGGAAAATCCCCCCTATTTATATATTTGTAGATGGGAAAAAAAGATCACGTAAGTTATAAATAAGTAGCTTCGTGTCTAAATACAGGGAAGTCTGGTAACCAAGGTTTTGGATATCAACCGGCACAATAGTCCGTGTGGGGACTAACCGCAAAAAATCCTGTGTTAGGGTGGATCCTAAGTACAACATCATAGAACTTTCAAAATAAAATAAAAAAATATATCCACTGCTCTAAGACAAATCTTGTCATAGGATAAATTGTGCATCGTGTCTACAAAACCAGAAAACAAACTTAAAACGCATTAATGCTGACAGCAGAACTCATCAATTTTTTTAATTCCAATCCATAAATATTTGGCACTGAAAATGTTTGAAGTTTAAAGGGACCAACTTCATTCGGGAAGGAAGCAACCACTTTGAAGAACCAATAGCATATGCAAAAAGGCAATACTACAGAATCAAAGAAAACATACCTCTGGAATGTTGTGCAAAGCAATTGCCAGAGCCAAATTAAGACCAACACGGAGGCCCTAAAAAAGTATCATTAAAAGAAGATGACAAAATTGACTTACCCAAGGATAAGAAATAAGCTTCCAAAACTCAAGACCCAAAATTAAAACAATCATAGTTAACTTCCAATTGCCAATTGCATTTAATTGAAAGAACATGCACACTAAGATTAATATCTAAAACCAAGTGGTACAAATTTGGTTACATCCAGGAACTGCCAAATATTGAAGTGTAACGTGACCGCAGGCAAAAGTATAGGAAAAAAAATCTTTGACATCTTAACCAAATATCCTTTGCTGTTGTAGTTTGGCAATTCATGATAATGCTTTGAAAATCAATGAATTTGTTTCTTTCAGATGCAGAGCAATTGTATCATTAAAAAAAAGGAACTGAATAACTGCTTGATTGGGTGCCCATTGAATAAATAGTGCAGCTGAATGTTTCAATTTTCTCATCTTCAAAATATCAATGTTGAATAAACAATCTCCATAGCACAGGAATATTTTATGACTTAACACAGTTAAAATGGCATGCAAATGCAACCCAGGAAACCAAAGAAAGCATTCAGGTAAAAATAGCGTGCATGTATAAGGAATTGTGCAGTACCTTAGTGCTAAATTGAAGCTCAAATTTGTTCAACAAAGTCACACATTAAGATTTTGAGAAAGACCCTTTGTGTTCCTTTTTTTCAGGATAAAGCTTGATGCGTATATTTCATTCAAGACAGGTGCATTTTAAGACTGACATAAGCACTAAAATCTATGTACATATGTTGCAGCTGAATTGAATACTGACACTACAGAGAGATACAAATAAGGCTAAGGCTACCTTAATTGATCCAAGGAACACTGCCATTCCCTCTGGAAAGTTATGCAAACTTATTCCTGCAATCCATGAAAGACAAGATTCAATCCAATCACACAAGTTTATGAACTTTTTCAAAAAATAGGAAGGTGCCAAATTTACAGTTTCCAACTATTGGGGGACTGAATTCTGATATCTCGAGGTTTAGTCAAAGAAAAAACAAGAAAAAAACAAGGCCTGAAAGCAAATAAAATTGAAGTTGGATAGTGATAGAACAGGATCAGAGAAGGTAGTTATACCTATTGCAGTGATAATTCCACTGAACAAAACTTGACGACGATGCTTTTTCATTATGTCCTTTCCCCCTTGGTCGCCATTTGTCTGTTCCCAAACAAATTGCCAAACTGTCACTCTACATTCTAATATTCTAGCCACATCGTGAAAGGCACAAAACATTTAAGTATTAGAAAACTGTATCACCCAGAACCTTTTTACTTTTAACATCTGAACTTGGGGCAAATGTTGGCTCTGGGATAAAATTGGCAATGATACCAAAGAATACAACACCTCCAAAAAACTGCAAAGCCAATTAATAGAAGAAAATGACAGGTATAAATGAATAAATAATGTCTAGTAAGAAATGCAATTGGATTTGATGAAAAAAAGGAAAGATATAGCTAACCCAGAGGTTGCCTTTTAAGAACCCAATTGAGTTGATAGCATTATGAGCAAGATCAAGGAATGATATGCTCAGCATCAGGCCTGCAGCAAAACCCTGCATAGAGAAGTTTAGAAAGTATTAATGCAAAAACTTTCCCCTGGAATTTAAAATCACGTTAGGATCATTCATGGTAACTCCATGCCACAACATTCTTTCATAAACATGCGAAGAAACCACTATCCTTTCATAGGGTGATAATACACTAAAGTGGGATTCTTTTCCTTGCAACTACTTGTACCTGTAATAGTCCAAGCATCTTCAAATTGGGAGCCTGAAAAAGAATTACAAAGAGTGCACCTGTTTCATAATCCAAGAGATATAATTAGATTAAAGAACATGTAATCCCAAACTAGCTTCATCTGATTAACAGGCATGATGGAGGAAAAAATAGTATCCCAATAAAGAGTTAAATCACCTTTTAACTTAAATCAGATTTGCAATAAGATATAGAAAAAAAATGCTGGTGATTTTTGTTTCTGATTGAGTTTGTTACAAATTCAATATCACATAGTGATCATTACAACTCAACTGAAGAGATTCTTGATCTCAGCAAAACCTCAACACCAAAAAACACACTACCTAAACCTTCAATAGTAGTATTATTTTTCCTTTCATTCAAATATCTGAAACCATATAGGAAACAGGAGAAACCAGTGTCCATACACAAAGTCGGCGAGTAGCCAAAAGCAACTATAGTTACTACCAATGCAAAATAATCAAAACTTGAGTAAAAATATTAGTCAGTAGTAATATTTGAATTTCATGCCATATCATGTAAACAAGTGTTATTAGCTAACCCAATGAAGTACTCAAACCACCCAAAACAGAAACACCAAGCACGATCATCATGAAACTGTCCATGGAGATACTCTCACTTGGACCAAAATGTTAATAATATAGAAAAATATGAGGTGTTGGGACTTGGGAGGTGTAATGTATGCTGAGTATTACTACTATGGATTACATACATCCGCGTACACCAGCCTTCTGAAAGAAAGGAATATAACAAGAATGAGATGGTTTCATAAGGTGATTCAATAAAAGGAGAAAATAAGTTGATCGTTCCTACCACTGCATTCTATACAGTCAACCTAACTTTTAATTGTCCTCTTGTGCAGCATTTGATGAACAGATTATTCCCTCACTTATATTGGGTGAAAATAGAAAGTTTGCCTCAACATATCTCTTACTGTCCCACACTTGTCAGTTACTACCTCTCCCTGTATGAGCTGCTTAGACTTGACTAAGTAAATTAGGTAATAACCACTTTCAATAGAAGCTTGAGTATTTGCTTTGTAAACTGTCTGGAAATTACGAATCAGGCTAATGAATTTATTTATTGACTACAATAAAAAATCAGTGTCCATTCCTTGATGATCATCTTTACTGAAAAAAAGAATCCCTCCATTCACCAGTTCAAAAGCATCCTCAATAATTAACTTCTCTCTATATATAGCTTTTGGTTTTGGACTATTATAGACTCCAAACATACACACACGCAGCCTTCAAAGAGAAACAAAATATAGAGAGAAAGAGATGGTCTCTTAAGGTGATTCGATAAATGGAGATAATAAGTTGATAATTGTTATACCACCGTCTACAGAACTTTTAATCATTCTATAGAGCAACACACTGAATTGAATTGATAGTTCCCTCACTTATACTGTGCAAAAAACAGAAAATCCGCTGCCCAATTAATCTCTGCCTGAATCGTACTAATCAGCCACTGCCTCTCTCCATATGAGCTGCTTACACTAATCTTAGTAAACTAGCTAACTTTAGAAGCTTCGACAGAAATTAAGGCTAACTGGTTTTGTTTCTTTAACTTGATATTCAAAAAATCATTGTCAACTAACTCCATTCGCAAGTTCTGAAGTATTCTTTACTAGTTCAATCACTAGTCTTCATTATATATAACCAGAAACTCTCAATCAACTTCTACATTAACATCCCTAAACTTTTAAATTTCTCCTTGTTTATAATCCAGATTCAAGAAATCACTCGCACAAGTAAAAACACAAAAAAATGTTTCTTTTTGAATAACCCATCATAGAAAAACACAAAAAGTTGCAAGCTTTTATGCATAACTTACCTATAGAAGTGCTTAATCCACCCACAAGAGAGAGAGCCAAAGCTACCATAACTTGAGAATCCATTGAAAAAAGATGCTTCTTTTCGCTATATGACAACGACCCAATAACTGATTAGAGCTGATATATATATATATGACCACTCCAATGAAGGAGTGATTGTGTTTAGAGGGAAACAATATAAAGAGGAGAAAGGAGATTGTGTGATAATGAGTAACACGACGAGTTTAAGGAAGAAGACTTTCCTTACAGTCGATACCAAACTCATTATTGTCGACTACGTTGTTATTAGCATATTTATAGGAATAGGAACCGAACTGGGTTCGAGATTTAGGTTACAATTGTTCATGCGATTTAAATTGTATTTAGCTTGAAAAAACATGAAAATATTTTTTTTTCAAGTTAAACAGAGTTTAAACACACCATTATCACATAGATAAACAGGGATTTAGATTAAAAATTAGATGAATGGAGTTAAGTTGATAATCTATATTTTTTTTTTAAAATCATGTTTTAATTAATCATATCCTAGTCAAGTCGAATAAGGCTTATCTTGTAATAGTAGTTACTAATATATAGACAAGAATTTAATTATTGAATTAAATATGAATTAAATAGAATTAAGTTAGATGTGGATGATCTCACGTTAACTGATATTCTTTGTACTTCAACTACAATGAAAAATTCTGGTTAATTACTCTACATAAGTTTTGGAAAAGCGTGTAACAAACCCCTAGAAAACTTTTGGTGATAAAGAAATAACTCGATGGTCCAATGAAAGCATCAACAAAAAAACCTTCTTAACAATTTGCTGCAACAAAAAAAATGATTACCTGCGGATGGAGCAATGAGGAATGATTCATGCCACAAGGAAAAGTGGCATGGCAGGAATTGCAACACGGCATTTTAGCCCTGGATTTTGAAGGCTACTGTTAGCTGGCAAGATATTTATAGATCCCAATATTATAGAAAATTTGTTTGTTTTCTTCTAAAAATTGTTGTTCGATTTATAATAGATTCTAAGTAAAATAGAATTCTAAGTGGAATAAGTTTTTTTTGTTGTGCTGTATATATAGCTGCTGAACAAGATAAATAAAATAAGTTGCAGAGAATATTTTACAGGGCTGAAATTCTTTATTGTATGTCTGCTGAAATCAATATGGTATCAGAGCAAACCTGAAAACAAAAATTTTTTTTCTCTATTCTTTCCTGCATCTCTCCTTGAACTTTGTATTCTATGAATTTTCTCCTGCAAACAATGACAGACCACGGACGAAACCTAATTGTTCCAGTAACCCCAAACAACCCCCTGTCAAACCCAATTATCATTCAACAGGACATCTCTGGCTTTCCTATCAGTGTTATTCTCAATGAAACAAACTACACATTATGGTCTCAGTTGATGGAGATGCGTATTGGAGCTCGTAACAAGGTGGGATATCTCACTGGAACAACGACGAAACCGACACTTAATGATCCGAACTATGATACATGGATTACCGAAAATCATAAAGTAAAGAGTTGGCTCATCGAATCAATGAGCCCTCACCTGACGCAGAGATTTATCCGTCTGGTTACAGCAAGAGAAATCTGGGAGGTAGTGTCATGGACTTTTTATGATGGATCTGATGAAACACGATTGTTCGAACTGAATCAAAAATCTTTTTCAACCACTCAGAATGAGAGATCTTTATCTTTATATTATAATGAACTTGTTGCAATCTTCCAGGAAATCGATCATCATAGCACACCCCAAGCAGAATCTATTGAAGGAATTGTACAACTTCATGCAACAATGATGAGATTGCAAATACATATTTTTTTAAGCGGTCCTGATCCTGAATATGATCAAATCTGCGGAGAATTCTTCGAAAAAAACCGAAACTGGACCTAGAAACAGCCTATACATGTGTGAGAAGAGAGTCACAGCAGCGCTAAGTTATGGGAGTTTCTCGCCTGGTCTCTAAAAATACAGCCATGATAACTAACCGCCACCAATGAGGGACAGGTTCTAGTTTTTCCAAAGAAAAACATAGTCCAGGTTCAGGAAAACCGAATAATTATGTCTGCACCTACTGTGGTGAAACTGGTCATTCCAAGTTGCGTTGCTACGAGCTTATTGGATATCCTGAATGGTGGGATTTTTCGAAGAAACCACAAAAGAACATTACTGGGAAAGCTGCGGTGGCCACATCAGGTGCAAACATTCTAACTCAGGAGGGGACTTCGATGCCTACTGCTAATATAACTTAGCCAGGTAGCATTAGTAAGACTAGTGTTCTTTTTGCAATTACTATAGATAATATTTGGGTTATTAATACTGGTGCATCCGATCATATGATTACAGACTCTCATAAATTACAAAACCTTCGCCCATCATCCCAACAGGTCATATCTACAGCCAATGGTGGTATCTCCCCTATTATAGGGAAGGGCTCCATTGATCTCACTACGACCATAACTTTTGATACAGTATTGGTTGTTCCTAGTCTTGAATACAATTTGTTATCTGTAAGCCAAAGCACTTTAACACTAAATTGCACTGTTACTTTTTGGCCCTTTTTTATGTTTTTCAGGATATTCTCACCCGGAAGACTCTTGGTTGTGGTGTTAAATGGGGCAACCTCTACTACTTAGAATTGAAAACAACTGGCGAAGGGCAGTATAACAAGGTGTGTTTTGCAACGAAGGGTGATTGGACATTATCTGAGGTGTGGCTTAGGCATAAGAGGCTAGGATATCTTTCATTTAGCTATCTCAAAAAATTGAAACCAAATTTGTTTACAGCATTGCAAAATTTGGATTTTCAATGTACCACATGTGAATTGGCAAAAAGCCATCGTAAACCTTATTTTTCTTCTTCCAATAAATGCTCTAAACCCTTTATGGTTATTCACTCTGATATTTGGGGACCTGCAACCATTTCATCTATATCTAAAGCCCGTTATTTTATTACCTTTATTGATGAATGCACTCGGATGACGTGGGTATCCTTACTTCATAAAAAAGTGATGGCAGTACTGCTTTTCAGGAATTCATCAACATGGTGAAAAATCAATTTCAGAAATAGATTCAGGTATGGCAATTTGACAATGCCATGGAATTCCTTGAGAACGCACTTGGTGATTATCTTCGACAACAAGGTATTAGACATCATACCTCTTGCACATACACACCTCAACAAAATGGCCTTGCAAAGAGGAAGAATAGGCAGATTATGGAGATGGTACGCGCATCACTCTTTGGAATGAATATACCCCGCTTCTATTGGGGAGAGGTTGTCAAGTCTGTTGTATATATTATGAACAGAGTGCCTTCCCAGGTGCTTGAATTTCAGACTCCATACTAGAAATTACAAACCTTCTTTGACACACCCCATCAACCAAACTTGGAACCCAGAATCTTTAGTTGTACCGTGTATGTTCATATACCCAAAGTCTTGCGCAGCAAACTTGATCCTTGTGCCCAACGTTGTGTCTTCGTTGGCTACTCTGATTTTCAGAAAGGGTACCATTGTTATTGCCCTCAAACACACAAGCTCCATATCTCCATTGATGTCTCCTTTCATGAAACGAATCCGTATTATTTAGCAGGCAACTTGGGCTCTCCTCTTCAGGGGGAGACTGTGTGTGAAGAAGAAGATCTTTGCGATGCTGTTTCTGATAAAAGTAAGGGTGATGGTGCTAACTCTGATAAAAGTAAGGGTGATGGTGTTTTTATAAAGCTGGAGACATTTGAAAAACAAATAAGTAGCAACAAGCAGAATGCAACCTCGCTCACTGCTACTCAAACTATTCCCGACGAAAGGAATTTATCATTGGACAATGGTGACACATAAGCTGTAAATCATGATGGGGAAGAAGCTGAGATGATTGAATACTGTGCTGGTGACACAGAAGCCGTGAAGTCTGATGAGGAAGAAACTACGAGGTCTAACTTTCCTGCATCACCAACCAAAGAGTTTTCTGCCCAGAATATCCTGGATAATCCAATCACTGAGGAGACACCTCAACCAGCTCCCAGGTATTCACAAAGACCCAATAAAGGTGTTACGAAGAAACAATATGAGCCAGACATTAAAACCAATGTTAGATATCTTATCAATAACTATGTCTCTTCTCATAGACTTTCAGAACCTTATGCACTAACCATTAATCAATTATCCCAAGTATCCATTCCTAGTAATGTGCAGGATGCATTGACAGATCCAAGGTGGAAAAAGGCAATGAATGAAAAAATGAAAGCCTTGCAGAAAAACTCCACTTGGGAACTTGTTGCGTTACCAAAAGGAAAAAAATTGATTGGGTGTAGATGGGTAACACTGTTAAACTTAAAGCAGATGGAAGCCTTGATAAATATAAGACAAAACTCGTAGTCAAGGGGTATGCCCAGAAATACGGTATTGACTACCAAGAGACCTTTGCACCAGTAGCCAAACTCAACACCATTTGTATTCTCATACCCATCACTGCAAACAGAGATTGGCCTCTATAACAATTCGATGTAAAAAATGCCTTCTTAAATGGTGATCTAGAAGAAGAGGTATACATGAAACTCCTGCCTAGAATAATAAAACAGAGTTCTGAACATGAAGGCAAAGTGTGCAAACTAAAGAGGGCTTTATATGGATTGAAACAGTCTCCTCGAGCTTGGTTTGGGAGGTTTACTCTAGCAATGAAAGCAACCGGCTATCAACAGAGCAATGCAGATCATATGTTATTTGTAAAACATAAAGATGGAAAGGTAGCGACATTGATTGTGTATGTAGATGACATGATTTTGACAGGTGATGATTTTGAAGAAATGAGGACACTGCAAGAGTACTTATCTGCAAAATTTAAAATGAAAGATTTGGGACAACTAAAGTACTTTCTTAGTATTGAAGTAGCAAGGTCCAAACAAGGAATTTCCCTCTCACAACATAAATATGTATTGGATCTTCTAAGTGAGACTGGGATGCTCGCCTGCAAACCGGTTGAAACACCGATACAAATAAATCATCGACTTGGGATCCTTCCAGATCAAATCCCTACAGATATAGGTTGGTATCAAAGACTTATGGGTAAGCTAATCTATCTAACCCATACCAGGCCGGATATAACATATGTTGTAGGTATTGTGAGCCAATTTATGCATGCACCAAGTGAGGAGCATATGGATGCAGTCTATAGGATCTTGAGATATCTTAAAGGTGCGTCTGGCAAAGGTTTATTGTACTCAAAGAATGGTGTCTCAAATATTGAAGGCTACACTAATGTAGATTGGACAGGGGATCAAACAACCAAGAAGTCTACATCTGGTTATCTGACCTTTGTGGAAGGGAATTTGATTACTTGGAGAAGTAAAAAATAGAAAGTTGTAGCAAGATCTAGTGCAGAAGCAGAATTTCAAGGAATAGCTCAGGGAATATGTGAGTTGTTATGGATCAAAAGTGTTCTGAAGGATTTAGAGATCAAATATATGGATCCTATTAATCTGTACTGTGATAATAAGGCGGTAATTCAGATTGCACACAACCCTGTTCAGCATGATCGAACTAAACATGTCGAAATAGATCGTCATTTTATCAAAGAGAAGCTAGATCAAAAAATTATATGTTTCCCGTTTGTTAACTCTGCAAATCAACTAGCTGATGTCCTCACCAAGACAGTATCAAACAAGGATTTTTATCATATGATTGGCAAGTTGGGCATGATAGACATCTATGCACCAACTTGAGGGGGAGTGTTAGCTGACAAGATATTTATGGATCCCAATATTATAGTAAATCCGTTATAGGAAATCTGTTTGTTTCCTTGTAAAAATTATTGTCCGATTTAGAATAGGATTCTAAGTAGAATAGGATTCTAAGTGGAATAGGTTTTCTTGTTGCCCTGTATATATAGCTGCTGAACAAGATGAATAAAATAAGTTGCAAAGAATATTTTATAGGGCTGAAATTCCTTATTGTATGTCTGCTGAAATCAACAACCCCAAAGAAGGACTGACTTGGTTCCGGTTGGTGCTGTTTCTTTCATGTTGTTTAGCAAGTGCTCCAGAATAGAGGTGATCATTTTCGGTTTGATTCGATTTTTATTAAAAAAAATAGCCAAATCAAAATTAAAAAAACCAAAACAGGTTCAAACCGGCTGGTTCTGGTTCGGTTCGGTTCGATTCGGTTTTTTCAAAATTTTAATCGGTTTTTTCACGGTTCAGTTTTTTCGGTTATTTTTTTTTTCCGGTTTTCTTGGTTTTTTGGTTTTTTTACTCACCCCTACTCTAGAGCAATACCTTGCTTGGACTTTATTTTTTTCAGTTTGCTTTGAACTTCTTGATGTCCTGTGTATTGGAAATTTTATTGATCAAGGATAAAATGGATACCTACAAAAATGGATAAAATGGACAGTTGGCAGCTATTAACAGGTATGTAAACCAACATGGTTGATAATTTATACCTATAAAAGATCCTCTTTAATGGATATACTCTCTGGTGCTTAAGTCAACAACTTTATAGAGCGAGGAAGTGCAATGATATTTTAGAAAGATAGACTCTGAAAATATGAATGCTGAAAGTGTTATGAATGAAGAGATTGTAATCCTTGAGTTTAAAGGATTCATGGTATATTTATAACCCATGAGTTTTGTCATTTTATGGTGAGTAGGGGCTGAAGTGTAATTTTATCTTTGTGATATTTTGAGTTGTATTATACTCAAAATAATACGTATTAGATTAACAAAACACTAAGAGACCTGTATGGGGTCCAAAAAAAATCTAAATGAGTGGTGGGCTCAGGCAAGGTGCCGGAGAGGTGAAAAATGGATCCAGACACTCTACCTGGACCCAAATATGTTAGGCTTGGGCGTGGTAGCCCGAGCTCATGGGGATGACGGGTGCACGCCCAGCAAGGCTAGGCATGTCATGCCTAGTATGTTGGGCATATGTCCAAATGGTGGGCTCAAGATTCCATGTTCGAGCTCGGGCATACGCCTAACATATGCACCTTAGTTAAAGTTGGGTTCAAGCATGGTAGCTCGAGCCAATTGAGATGTTTTTGGACCTTTTTGAGGTCTTTTGGGCTTTTTAGGCCTGATAAATTTGGATCCATCAATAACTCCTCAAATATTTATGTTATTAATCCGCAATGACTTTAAAAATATCAGGTTACCATGACAAGTTCATCGTACTTTCTTTATATGAGAATAGAGGTGAAAACCCTAAGTAATATACCAAAGAGCCTATATGGAGGAGCATGCACTATAAATGAAAAAAAAAATCTAAGTATGTAAAGGGGAAATCATGAAGTGTAAGCCTATACTTGAAAGATTTTCTAAATGAATAGCGGAAGGATCCATGTCGACACCTATACTTAGAAAAGTTTCTAAGTGATTGAAGAGATGAGCTCATGTCAACGCCTATACTTTAGAAAAAAAAACTTCTAAGGGGAGGAGAGGACGGGTCCATAGAGGATCGTGTTATTGCACTAGAGAGACTAAGTTCATCCTTTGAAGAGTGGTCACATTGGAGTGTAGAAGGTATGTGACCTTTCTAGGATGTTATGAGGCATTAGAGCCCTCCGCTAAAGAGTGGTCAATGAAGTGTAAGAGGTATATGACCTCCCTAGGATGACATAGGACATGAAAGCCCCCTACTGGAAAGTGATATCAGTCCGAGACTATATTGAAGAGGCAGGAGATCCAAGATCAATCCCTGGTGAATTGTTGAGGGCCATTTGACATCACCTGAAGAATGTGCTAATCCGAGACTGCACGAGAAAATGAAGGATCTAAGATTAACCTTTGACATATTGGTAAGATGCCTTTAATCATCACCTAGAGAATGTGTTAGTCCGAGACTGCACTGGAGAATATGGGATCTGAGATCAATTCCTAGTGAATTGGTCAGAAGCCTTTAGACATCACCTAGAGAATATGACAGTCCAAGAGTGCACTAGAGAATAGGAGATCTAAGATCAACCTTTGGCGAATTGGTGAGAGGGGCTTAGACATCACTTGGAAAATGTGTTATTGCAATTGGGAGATCTCATACCTACCATTTGAAGATTGTGGGGATATTGCTCTAGAGAGACCAAGTTATTGCAATTGGGAGATCTCATACCTACCATTTGAAGATTGTGGGGATATTGCTCTAGAGAGACCAAGTTAATCCCTTTCAAAAAGAGTGGTGTTATTGCACTAAAAAGACCAAATCAATCTCTTCCTTGGAAAGTGTCCAGAACCCCTCACTAGAGATTTGTAGTTACGAAATGTATATCAGAGAAATATTATTTTTATTTTAAAATAAACTTACATTGCTATTAAGGATCATGCATCCTATCACACCTGAAAATAGATATTTTAGAGACATAGACTTTGAAAATATTTATATTGAAAGTGTTAAAAATGAAGAAATTATGAACCTTGAGTTTAAAGGATTCATGATATATTTATAGTCCATGAGTTTTGTTATTTTGTAGAGAGGATGGGCTAAAGTGTAATTTTATCATTGTGATATTTTGAGTTGTATTATACTTAAAATAATATGTATTAGATTAATATAAAATACTAAGAGACTTACATGGAATCCTGATAAATTTTTGTAAGGAAGTGGTGGGCTGGCTTGGGCAAGATACCTGAGCCCATTAGAGGTGAAAAATAAATTCAAACATATTATTTGGACTCAAAACCCAAGCCCACGAGGGTGCTGGGTATGCGCCCAGATAGTGAGCTCAGGCTTACATGCTCGAGTCTATGCACCTTGGGTATGGTAGCCCAAGCTCATGGGGATGTATTTTTGACATTTTGAGGTTTTTTGGTTTTTAAGGGGCGGGGGGCTTGGAATAAATTTAAGCATATATATGTTTCGTGTCTTGTAATAACCAAAACTTGAAACAAGCAAATATTGAAATTAAGTTCAATGGTCTTATCTTACATGAGACCAGAACCAATCATGATAAGTTGGAAGTTATAAACTAGCTAGTTTGGTATGCAAGCACAATGTGCATGGATTATGGTTTCTGCTTCTCAGAGTAGTTCATGAAGAACTCCTTAATGAGCCTTATCAGCAGCCAGAACACAGAAATTTGACAGCCTATTTTATACACTCTCCATATCAGATCAAGTAGAATTAGCTAGTTGAATTATCAGAAATTTCATTGCTGAGCTGCTCCATTGCCTTTTTTGTGAAGTTTCATGAGGCTCTTTGTCAACCAAATTGCTGTTTCTCTTGATGATACAGCTTCTTCACTGAAAGGTCTTAGTACTCCTGCTAGCTCCTCGTACCTTTCCTGTCTAACCAAAGTTGCACAAATCTCTAGTAGTGATTCCAGAGCATCTGCTCTCTGCAGGCTCTGAGGATTCCAGTTAATCTTTGTTTCATCACCATGTAGAGAAGTCAGTGAACTCACTGATGAGATGTCACTAGGGGATCTATTCAATTCCTTTTGTCTATCTCCGTTTCCGCGAGGTAGTTTCGATTTACTTGGTGTTGATTGCATGTCTGTCACTGTTGGGGGTTTGCAGAATTCGGGTTCCAATTCAAGATCATGTCTAGTTTGGTCATCCATTGCCAATGCTGATGCCTTTTTGTAATCAGCAAGACCAACATAGCCTGTTGAATCCGCAGACAGCTTTTCCATTCTTTTGCTATTCCCTGAACTAGCACTTTTACATTCCATGCCAGCTTGGCCAACTCCACGGAGCTTCTCTTGAACTATTTGTGACTTCTCAGAAGCAATTTCTTGTTTCTCTTCATCATGGTGAGTCCTTGCAATACTTGCTGAACTGGTTCCTGAGTTGACCTTTTCAGTTTGTTCTGCACTTTTTGGCGAATCATTTGCTGCTACTCTTTGTGCAAAAGCACCAAATTTTTCCTGGTTAAAACATTTGCACTCCTTTGATGGACTTGCTTTCAACGCTATGGCATTCTTGTGAACACTAGACTTGTTAGGTAATCGGGTTCCTTTTGGTTTATCTGTGCAGCTGTATTCGGACGTCACAGGGAGAAAAACAGGAGATAGATTTTGGCATTGAGCAAGATATGGTTGTAGATGGGGGTGCCTCAACAACTCTGCAGCCTAGTTGTGGAAATGCAAACATTAATAAAAATCATTTTCTGATCAAGAGAAGAGAAGGAGCAAGAGCAACTCAGACTCACTGTTGGTCTATGCTCTGGGCTCTTCCGCAGCATGGTTTTGATCAATTGTTTTCTGGAGATAAAAAAAGCCAACCTATTCAGTTGTATTTTCCTTATATAGTGCAAATGCATTGGGAGGTTGCAGAGAATATCACGTACAATGTGGAGGAATAGGCAGTTGGGAGTGGAGAAATGGAGGAGCGATTTATCTTGTTAATCAGTCCAGCCATATCCTGTTCATAAACATTGTAAAAGTTAGTGACCTTCATCAGGACTGAAAAAACTTGTTCAATTTTTGTCTGAACAATGCCGACGGGACACATACAGAAGCTCTAAATGCAGGTTGATGTGCAGCAATCTCAAACATGCAGCAACCTGTAAAATTATAGCAAAATGTGATTTAAAGAGATTCCATGCTAGCAGGCTGGAAAATTAATGCATAAACATATAACAGGGTTTTCGTTACCTAGAGACCAAATGTCCGATTTGTAGCCATAAGGTATGTCTGCAAGAAGTTCTGGACACATATAGTTCGGAGTGCCTACAATCTACAGAAATAACAAGCAGCATTAGTAGCGTTTTCCAGGAAAATTCAGTTAAACAAATGATCGTCCTTGTTGTGTCACCAATGCCAGAATTAACAATATATAGGAACACATCACAATCAGACCGAATCGACAATTGAATCATTACCGTGGATGCAAGATCCTCCTTGTTCAACAATTTTGCAAGTCCAAAGTCACCTGGACATGTACTGTGAGATAATACAGTTTCTGTACAATCGAAGCAAATAAAATGTAAAAGAGTTCTGTGTATTTGCATCCTCACCTAGCTGGATGTTGCCATCTTTCGCGAGGAATATGTTGGAGCACTGGCATTAGAGAGTATATTCATATCAGAATGATATCACGAACAAATTTTTTTCAAATGAGAATTGCTACTGATGCATACTTTCAAATCTCTGTGCAAGACACGATTGGAATGGAGATAGTCCAAAGCAAGCAACAGCTGCGTCAGCCATCTGCAGAGCATCTGGAGTAGAGTAGGAAAATAATTGCAATAGATGCAAAACTAACATGAGAAACAAAATTGTCTTAAAGGACTTAAGTTTATTGCAGAAATTTCATATGTCCATTACCTCTTCAGGAAGATATGTCCCTCTAGCTTTCTTAATCATTTGAGCCCTGTAAAATCAAATATCAGATAAACAAATGGATAAAATATCAACATGGTTGCCTTGAAAAATTAAGCCAGCTACAATGGTGAGATGTTATTGGCAAGGGGAATGCTTTGCGCAGTCCTGACCGTGCAGATCCCCACCTTCAATGCAGTGCACGTGCCATGGGAGCCAACCGTGCGTGCAGTGCATGGATGGTGGGGATCCGAGCATCCACACAGTCTCAACTGCACTTAGAAATAGTTGGTATCCTGCATGCCAATTCAAGATTGAACTCAAAATTTTATACTGAATTAACTTACATGTCTCCTCCCTCACAATAACTTGTTACAATGCATACATAGGATTCCTGAAACATATATGCAGAGAGTGAAGATACTATTTTTGTTATTGGGATAGATGATTTTCTCAATAAATTTTCTTTTTTTCCTCAATTGTGAGGTAAAACCACATGAGCAAACAAGAACAGATTGCTAAAAGCTACCTTCTCCACCCATGAATCTTTGTACTGCACAATGTATGGGTTATTAAGCTTTGATATCAAATTCATCTGCAGCATATACAAATAGTAGCTAAGTTATACTCCTCAATGCAATACATGAACATCATAGCAGAGTTAAGTAATTGATGAATTAAACAGTTTTCTGGAGGCTAATTACCTCTTGGTAAGCAGTTTGCTTGAACTTTTCTGTTTGTTTAGCCAAACGAATCTTCTTCAATACATACCTAAAGAATACAGATAGATTTCGTTTAAAAATGTGCTGAAACCAAAATTAATTTTCTGACAGTTTGGTTTGTGTTTTACAACCAAAAAAAAAACGTATTTGGTTGAAGCAACAAAGAGGAAGATATAAAAATAAAGTGACGGAAAATACAAAGAAGATATGTCTTTTCTGTCGCAACTATCCCCGTGTTTTTGTTCCAGAACATTAACCACACACTGCCTAAATCTTCCAAAATAACTTGGCTAAGCTGGATCAATGTCATGTCAGGTTTCTGAAAACAGCTGTATATGGCAAAAGCATATTGATTCAGTAACAATAACAGCAGGAGGAAATAAATGGCATATGTGGGCCTAATCACACTTCATAAACAAGAAACCGATCCTTTCAATTATCACTCAAAGGACAGTGCTAAGAACTTTATTTGGCATTTATTAACCCTCCTAAAGAATCCTCAGTAACATTCAGCTCTCTAGTTTAGAGAGAAAAGCTTGCAAAATATTAGGTCAAAAAAATCAACTCTAGTCCTTTATCCTTCCCAACTACCTCCTCCTCCTCCTCCACCTCGTCCTCTCTCTCTCTCTCTCTCTCTCTCTTCTTGCTGGTTCTTAGTGCAGCAAGACAGGACTCAAATTGAGTCCTACCCCTTCCCCTAACTTGCGAGAGAGAGTTCTTCTACTGACCCCTTCCTAAGTACAAGTAGACATGATATCTAAGCTGAAGTGCAAACACATCCTATACAAAAACCTGAAGAAATTGGGAAGAGAAGAAGAGTTGGGAGAGATTTTTTTTACCTCTTATTCTCAAATTTATGAAGAACAAGAAATGCAGCACCAAAAGTTCCTCTTCCAATTTGCTCTATAACTTCATAATCGTCCATCTTAGATACCATTTCTTTGTTCTTAGTCTCCATGACTAACTTCAAAGCTCAGAGAAGTAACAGACCTTTCAGCTATATATCCACTTATCCACTAGCCTCTCCAAGGGGAGCTCCTCATTGACTGGTTCATGTCAAGCAAGCCATTGTATTATATGGCTACAAAAACCATTAAATTGAATTCAAGACCACAACAGACACATTAACTGTTTGCAGAGAACAATGTCACAGTAAAAGTTGTGTGGTTCAGAGATCACAAACAGGAATCATGCAGCAAACATGAAGACAAAGTGCGATAAATTCTTCATTTACACATACATATAACTACTCAAGAATCACCCCATAAAAAATATAGCTAAAGAAGCAGAATTCTTTGACTTGTCATCCAAACTCAAGAAAAATGTGAAGGGATGAAAAGATATTACAAGCTTAAGGAAAGAAACTGAGCATTTTGAATACTAATTTTAAATTCAAAAGGAAGAGCAAATTTGAGGCAAAAGCAAAGGAAAAAAGAAGAAAAAAAGGCAGAGGTTCTAGTTTCCTACTGTGACAGGTGTGCCAACCACAGTTTTGAAATAGATAGGAAAGCTTAGCAGTTTAGCATTACTTGCATTTTGGGATTCCCTACATATCATTACTGCCATATGTGGTGGGTGATGATGACCGAAATAAAATAGGAGGTAAACAAAATATTTTTTTATTATTTTCATGTTTTTTTTTTAAATTTCAGGATAGGAACCAAATATTATTTATATATTATTTTTTAAAAAATAAATTTTTATATCAATTTTATTTTTTAAATTTCAAATACATATTTGATGATAGATTTCATAAAATTATACCTTTAATATTATAAGAAACATCATTTCACATTGAACTTCACGTTTTATGTTATGAAATTATAAAAAATCAAGATTATTCGGAGATAAAACTTATTTGGAGGTAAATTTAACACTAAAAATATATTTGTTTTCATGTTCAAAAAATATTTTTGAATGTTTTTATGTTAAATTAATATTTTATAATTTTAAATATTTTTAATGTGATGAAATTAAAAATAAATTTTAAAAAATTAAAATATTATACTAATATATTTTTAAATAAAAAATACTAAAAAACAAATGCTATTTCAATTGAATTACTATATACCTCGATAATTAGAGAGTCAGTTTTTTTTTTTTTTTTTTTTGACTTGGTTGGGACAGTACAAGATGTCTTGTCTATTTTCTTTTCCACCGATGGTGCATTATTTACACAGTTTTTAATGGCTTTTATGGACAGAAAAATCTCTTTTTTTTTGACGAATTCTCGAGACATCAATTCAAGGTTGTAATTTCTTCGTCCATTTGGTAGGGCCATAGCTAATCATTACGAGGAAGGTGAAAGCTGGATGGCCAGACCATACCCACCAAGCAACTGAAATCTAATTATAAAGTTGGACTCTGAATATTTTCCTTTTGTATAATAATTTCTTGGTATTTGGCATCACCATACCTTGTTTTAATATCCATGAAACAGATGTTCCATTGAATTGAGATTACGGGAAAAAAAAAAGTTTTCGAGGTTGTTGTGATAAAAAAAAAGTTAAGATATTCTGGAAAAACTTTGTAGCTGTACATTTAAAAATATTATTCATTGAATAATATTGTGATAATTTTATCTGTTTATCCCAAAAAAAATTAACATTACTTATCAAATACGTGTAAGTCTTTTTTTGGAGTATTTAGCATAGCTTCTAGTTCTAGTGCTGCTTTTAAATATATTTTTAAAAAAAAAATTAATTTTAAAATATATTAAATTGATTTTTTTTTATCTTTACTCAAAGTTTTCAAGGTTATTGTGTTTTAAGGAGTTCAGATATTAGAAAAACATTGTAGCTATACATTTAAAAACATTATTTGTTAAAACAATGCAATGGTGATTTTATTTATTCATCCAAAAACTTTAGTGGTTGTTTGATTACATGGCTGTGGTTATTTTTAAAGCAAATTATAATGAGTAAATGTTTGGTTAAGAAAAAAAAATTACTTAATGTGCATGGATCACATAGTTAATTGCGTATGGAACACGGGGAGAAGGAAAGCTGTTTTTTTGCGTGGATAAAAAGTTCAACCATGCTACAATGTTCAGTGAACAGTGAAGGCATGCTACACTATTCACTTAACAGTGGAGCATAGCTCCACTGTTACGGCCGGACGTAGTCCAGTCCAATGCCCAAAATGGATTGAATCGGGTCCGACCCAGTAAAATAAAAAATATATTTTTTATTTTTTTAATTGTGTTTTATTCATTTGATGACGTAGTATTTGCAAAATTTGATTGTAATTCTAATTTTGTTCCTAATTATATTTTATAAGTTATGTTGTTGCGCGTTTAAGAAATCAAAAAAATTGTCGGATGTATTTCAGACGTGATGGAAATATAGATAGTTGAATGGAATAATAAAAAATATTTTATATAAAGTATTATTTATTTCATGATGTAATAAAAACCATTAATATTAATATATATATTTTTAAAATTATTTTATAACCTCAATTTCAAAAGCTTTCTTAACCAAACACATTAAATTACTTTTTATTCGACCTCAATTTCAACCACAGTCTTAATGAAATATATATTTTTCCAAACCAACTTCAACTAAAAATACTCTTTATGAAACAACTTTTTTCAAACCAAAACCACAACAGCAACCGCAATACCAAACCACAACCACAATAGTATTTAGCATAGCTTCTAATTTTGCTTTTAAATATTTTTTAAAAGTATTTTTGGGTTTAAAATGTATTAAATTGATTTTTTTTAGTTTTTTATGGTGGTTTTGATATGTTAAGGTTAAAAATAAAAATAAAAATAAAAATAAAAATAAAATTATTTTAATATATTTTTAAGCGAAAAACTATTTTGAAAAACACCCTGCACCATGATCTCAAATACCCATAAAACCTGTTTGTCATTACCAAATTGACCGGTGACAAATAAATATTTTCTCATTTTAGTTGGATTTAAATGTTTAAAATACATTTGAAAGAAAAAAAAATTAAAATTAGCCTTAAGGAACATTTTTGAATTTACACAATGGATGTTTTTGTTATTCTAATGTCAACTTAGAAGTAAATTGGTATTTGACCAACTACAAAAAAATAATAAACAATTAAAAAATATAATGAAACAAATGAAATACCCTTTAAACAACTAAAATACCCTTT
>Ga0325414_1000734_pt1 | contig 28652 bp, 21 predicted proteins | sample PopdelMetagenome_8_FD_206183 | JGI IMG/M metagenome (GOLD analysis project Ga0325414, IMG submission 206183) | Populus deltoides microbial communities from Bellville, Georgia, United States - Leaf-PdKOR-R3 | ecosystem: Host-associated > Plants > Phyllosphere > Phylloplane/Leaf | place: USA... | reverse complement strand
CAAAACACGCATCGAGGGCATGCGGATCATGGTGCAGGCTATCAACCTCTTGATGAACTAACCAAAAGAATGAAGGTTGATGTGCCAGATTTTCTTGGAAAATTAGAACCCAATGCTTTTGAAGACTGGTTAACGGCTATTGAGAATTATTTTGACTGGTTTTCCGTTTTAGAGGATAGGAAGGTTCGTTACGTTCGGATGAAATTGAAGGGGCATGCACTAGCGTGGTAGGGTAGCGTGGAAGAACAATTACGCTGAACACACAAACCGACAGTTTCTAATTGGGCAGAGATGAAAGAACGACTAATAGAAAAATATTTGCCCATTGATTATGAGCAAATGATGTTCGAGGAGAAGTTGCAACACAGGCAAGGGTCATTAAGCGTTGATCAATTTACGGATCGCTTCCACGAATTAACTATTCGCAGTAAGGTTGTGGAGACTGAGCAACAAACCTTAGCTCGATATCTCACAGGACTACGCAGCGAGCTGCGTAAAGAAATGTGGACTACACGCTTAATCAATGTGGAAGAAGCATATCAATTGGCACTCCGTATTGAGAAACAAATGGGACCGTCGGTTGGAAGGAGAGTGACATCTTTTGATTCAAGGGCAGAATATGCCCTAGCATCTGCAAACCAAAGGCCTCCATTGCTGAAAGACTAGGCTAGAGGAGGGATAAGTGGGGATTATAAGGGAAAAGCCAAAGCTACAAACGAAGGACCACAATGTTATAAGTGTAAAGGTTTCGGACACTATAATGTGGTGTGTCCTATGAGAGAAAAAAATTTGCATTCATTTGTGAAAAAGAATTGATAGCAGAGGACATTGTTGAAGACATGGAGGGGGAAGAAATCGATGGAAGTGGGCACAATGAAGAAGAACACTTGGGTGCATTAGACCTACCCAGCTATGTTATCCATCGAGTGTTGATAGGAACGAGGAAGGAACTTCAAGCTAATCCTGAGTGGTTGCGCACTAATATTTTTCACACTCGCCAGGAGCATAATGGCCGGGCTTTGAATGTCATTATTGATAATGACAGCGGCATGAATGTGATCTCTGGAACTGCCATTGAGCGTCTGGAGCTGAAGACTGAGAAACACCCCACCCCTTACCAGATTAGTTGAGTTAATGAAGCCAATTCAGTCTTAGTGACACAACGTTGTTTGGTTAAATTTTCATTAGGAAAAAAAATATATGGACGAAACCTAGTGTGATGTCATTCCTATGACTGTTTGCCATATGCTACTGGAACGCCTATAGCTCTATGACCGAAGAGTTTCCTATGATGGGTATGCTAATACTTACTCTTTTACTTTTAAAGGTAAGAAATTTGTGTTGGACCCTTTATAGATTTCAGAATTTGATACGAAAAAAAAGATTGTCCCAGTCTTGACAATGCGACAATTCTCTCGAGTTATACATGAAGACAACATGGTGCTGTTAGTAGTGAACCGTGAGGTGAAGCAAAAAGACGGCATTATTCCAATAGAATTTTAAACACTGTTGGAAGAGTTTCAGGATATCATGCCTCATGAGGTTCCAAATCAACTACCACCCAAGAGAGAAGTGCAACATGCTATTGATCTAATCCCAAGATCCACCTTGCCTAATCTACCACACTACCGCATGAGCCCAACAGAGAATGAAGAGCTTAGTCGGCAAATTCAGCAATTATTAGACAAAGGGTTCATTCGAGAAAGTCTCAACCCGTGTACTGTTCCGGTTTTACTTACACCCAAAAAGGATGGTAGCTGGAGGATGTGCGTCAATAGTCGAGCAATTAATAAGATAACTGTAAAGTACCGCTTTCCCATTCCTCATCTTGATGATATGTTGGATTTATTATATGGCTCTTCTGTTTTTACTAAAATCGACCTTCGAAGTGGCTACCACCAGATTCGTATCCGGGTGGGGGACAAATGGAAGACAACTTTCAAGATGAAAGATGGTTTATTCGAGTGGCTAGTCATGCCTTTTGGATTAACCAACGCGCCAGGCACTTTCATACGCGTCATGACGCAAGTTCTCAAACCATTCTTGGGAAAAAATTTTATTGTTTATTTTGATGACATCTTAATTTTTAGCCAAAGTGTGCAGGAGCATTTGGGCCATGTCAAGCAGGTTCTGAAGGTCTTGAGAGCTGAACAACTCTGTATCAATAAAGACAAGTGCTCATTTATGAGGAAAAGTGTCAAGTTTTTGGGTTTTATAGTTTCTAACCAAGGTGTCGAGGTTGACCCTATAAAGGTGCAGGCTGTCCAGCAGTGGCAAACACCCTAGAACCTCTGTGAAGTCAGAAGCTTTCACGGACTGGCCACGTTCTATTGGAGTTTTATTCGTAACTTTAGCACAATAATGTCCCCAATCACCGAATGCTTGAAAGAAAAGAAATTTTTCTAGAGTACAACAGCTGCCAAAGCATTTATAGAAATTAAAGAAAAGATGGGTCAAGCACCAGTGCTCAAATTGCTAAATTTCTCTAAAATTTTTGAAGTGGCTTGTGACACATCGCATGTTGGCTTCAGGGGTGTACTAAGCCAAGAGGGCCATCCCATTGCCTTCTACAGTGAGAAACTTAATGACACCCGCCGGCGATATTCGGTATATTATATGGAATTCTATGCTTTAATCCAAACACTCAAGCATTGGCGTCCTTATCTAGTCCACAGAGAATTCATCCTTTTTATAGACCATGATTCCCTGAAACATTTAAATTCCCAAAGCAAACTTAATGCACGGCATGCTCGTTGGATGGATTATTTACAACAATTTAACTTTGTTATCAGACATAAATCAGGGACGGAAAATAAGGTGGTTGACGCCTTAAGCAGAAGACCACACCTGTTGCATATGTTCTCAGCCAATGTTGCAGGTTTCGAATGTCTGAAGAAAGAGTATGCCAACGATGAAGACTTTGGTATAGTGTGGAATGAAATCTCCACTCATGATCATGCATCAGTGAAGGAGTATGTGTTACGCGATGGATTTCTATTCTACAACTCACACTTATGTGTCCCGTGTGGCTCCTTTCGAGAGTTCCTAATAACAAAACTCCATGGTGCCGGGCACTTCGATTATGATAAAACCTTTGCTATTGTTGCTGACCGATTCTACTGGCCTCAAATGCGGAGGGACGTGCACACAGTGGTTGATCGATGCCGGATTTGTCAATTAAATAAAGGAACCAAACAACCAGTAGGGCTCTATACGCCGCTTCCCATTCCAAGCAAACCGTGGCAGCATCTGAGCATGGACTTTGTCTTGAGATTGCCAAAGACGTTGCGGCAACATGATTCAATTATGGTGGTCGATGACCGTTTTTCTAAAATGGCTCATTTTATTCCATGCCACAAGACGTACGATGCATCAAAAGTTGTTGCCTTATTTCTACAGGAGATCATTCGTTTGCATGGTATTCCAGTATCAATTGTGTCTGACAGGGACATCAAGTTTGTAAGTTATTTCTGGAAGACCTTGTGGGCAAAAATGGGGACGAAGTTGATGTTCTCTAGTGCCTTCCGTCCCCAAACAAACAGCCAAACAAAGGTAACCAATAGAAGCTTGGGAAATCTATTACACTGCCTCGTCACAGATCATGTGACCAGTTGGGATATGGTGCTTCCACTCGCTGAGTTTGCCTTCAACAACTCTGTTAACCGTTCGACAGGCTGCACCCCATTTGAAGTGGTTTATGGGTTTCGACCCAACACCCCACTTGACATTATTCCATTACCATCACCACCTAGGCCAAGTGAAGCTGCACTAGATTTTTCCAACTATATGCGAGATGTTCATGAGGAATGCAAGCGACGTCTGACCGTCCACACAAACTCATGTGCAGCTATAGCAAACATAAAACGCAGAGATCAACAATTTATTCAAGGTGACATGGTTCTGGTTCACTTGAGACCCGAACGTTTTCCTCCAGGAAGCTTTACCAAGCTTCATGCGCGAAGAGCAGGCCCTTTTCAAATCACCAAGAAATTGGGTTCTAATGCCTACGTCATTGACTTACCTACTGATTTCGGTATTAGTCCCATATTTAACATTGAAGATCTTACAGAATTCAAGGGTGATTTTGATAATGTTATGGCATTACCAGTTCCAGCAGTAACGCCAGAATTACGAATTCCAAAAACTACAGCACCACAAGATGAGATTGCTGCCATCCTTGACCATCAATTTGTTACCACTCGTCAAGGAGGCTATTATAAATTCTTGGAACAATGGAAAAATCTTCCAAATTCAGACTCTGACTGGCTGCAAGCTTTAGAAATCAAATGGTTACACCCACAGCTATTTACTGAGTATCTTTGTCATAACTTGCCAGAGTCAAGTTCTTCAGGGGAGCTGGCAATTGATGCAAATCTGGAAAAGGGACCCCTATAGTGCCGTGACCAAAAGCCTCCACAAACATTAGGAGCTGCTGCAATTCTATTTCTTTCCTGATAGTATTTTCCTAGTTTATTATTTTCCTAGTTAGAGTTAGAGATTTAGTCTACTATTGATTTCCTAGTTTCCTAGTTGAAATCGGATGTTTAGATTAATATTTGAAGGCTGAATGAAAGGAACAGAGGATATCAATTTTTGGCCAAATAACGACTTTGAATAAAGTTTTCATTGGATTGATTCCAACAAACACAGAGAGATTTTGTGTCTTACCCTGTCCTTGGCTTTAACGTGAGGTTGATTCAAGGATTGCACCAATAAGAACTCACAATTCACAGTACTTATTTGATATATTTGAATTTATAACAATTTGATTCTTGGCTAATATTTTATTATTGTTTGATGATATAATTCTAGTTCTTTTCAAATGTTTTTTTCTAAAAAAACCATCAAACTTAATGTATTTTTAGATTTTTTTTGATAAATTTGATACAAGGATATTAAATTTATATATTAATATAAAAAACACCAAATTTAATATCTTTTCAGGTAAATAATATTTTTTTAAAATATTTTTAATCATATTACCAAATAAACACTTACCGAAATCTTTAACTAGACTATATAGTGTCGTCCATTTGGTTTTGAGGTTGCATCTACAGTGCAACCTCAGTTTCAATAAAAAGCATCAAAATGATGTTTTTCTCAAAAATACATGTTGTATGTCATTTTCAAACGGATTTTTTTAGGCTATTTAAAATCTTGAATATTGAATTCAATTTATAAGGTTGAATCAATTATTTTATTTAAAAAACTTTTGAAGATATTGATTTGAATTTTAAATAAAATTCATTTCATAAAAAAAATAAAAAGAACAAGAAGTAAATGGAAACCCCTTGATTTGCTCTCCCATCTGATTTGCTAAAGGGTCAAGCCCTGTTTGTTTTTAAGTTTCAAAAATATTTTTAAAAAAATTTAAATTTTATTTATTTTTTTCTATACTTCAAATTAATATTTTATTGGTATTTTTAGATCATTTTGATGCGCTGATTTCAAAAATAATTTAAATAAAAACATATTTTTGATACTATTCTAATTAACTTTGAAAGCTATTTTCTAAAATACTCCAGTTTTTTTTTTTTTTTTGCCTTCTAAAATGTTCATTGTCTCCTAAATTCTTTGGAGTGCACTTTTGTTGTGCAAGCACTTGTAGTTTTTGCTGACATAAAAATCATAAAAGAATTTACTTGAAAGAAAAACCTAGTTAATAATAGTTTTTATGAAAGATAACATGTGAAGCAGCCAATAAAAATAATCATCGATAAAGCTCTCACACTTACTTTTTGTTGAAAATTTGAAATTGCATGCTACCTTGTGCTTGGCGTAACCTCCTTGTTTTAAATGTAAATGGCAGAAGCAAGATCCAGCCAGATATAATTCTAGTCGAGAAGGACACGTGGATTTTTTTTTAAAAAAAATAGCTTTTAAACAATATAAAAGATGATATTTCGTCATGTTATCGAAGGGTCTAAAGATGTTAGCTTCTAATAGCAGAAAAGCTATGCTAGGTGATGGTGATAGGTAATGTCTAAAGATGTTGGGTCCTGTGGCAGCAAAGTTTAATTTTTTAATTTTTAATATCAATATATTAAAATAATAAAAAAATTATTTTTAAAAATAATTTTTAAAAAATAAAAAAACAGTAGCACTACAATGTGTAACTAACACTAATATTGGATTTTTAATTTAGAGTTCTGTTCAACAACTTATGCTTAATATAGAATAATTATTTTGGTAATTCAGTCTTTTTATTATTATTACTCAAACTCGTTTTTCTATTTAATAAATATATTTTTATAAATACACCTAACTCCAAATAGTCAAAGGAAATTCTAAACAGTTTATCTTTTTTATTTGTATGGAAACTAATCTACTTCTCTTAACATTGAAAATCAAAATAAAAATAATGATAAGGTCTAAAAAGGAGGAAGAAGAATTGTGAAGATTCAACAAAATTCTAAATACCCTTTAAAATTACAAACTCGAATTCAATTACCCACGACCAACTAATATAATCCACACCCGCGGAATTTATCTTATTAATCTATAAAACCTTATATTTCAAGAAATTAAACTTTAAATTTATAAGTAACAATATAACACATGCAACAGACAAAAAGGAATACTAATAAATCTTACACTACGAGGCAAGATTCAAAGCTCATTTAGATCCTCTACCTGTCAGGATCCAATTGGATAGTGGATCCTGCATAAGCAAGACCCACAATCCCTCTCGGTCTAGCTAGGTGCAGGACCCAAAATCCCTTTGGGTCTCCTGCACCGTCAAGACCCAGATGGATTTTGGGTCCTGCACCCGGCAGGACCCAACACCCAATTAGGTTATGCATTATGTCAGACTCAAAGCTAATTTGGGTACTGCACCCTACAGAATCCAAAGCTATTGCAGGACCCAACACTCAATTAGGTCTTTTATTTATGTATTTAATAATATATATAATTCAAAACTACTGCATAAAAAATCTAAAGACAATAAAACATTGATAAAATCTTGATTCTCCTACACTAATGCTATAAAATTAAAATTATCTTCTATTACTCAAAATAAAATCTCTTATATAATACCAAAAATTTATAAAGTATATGATGTGAATCAAAAATTTATTGAGTTTATCTTCTTATAGTATGAAAAAAAAAATCAATAAGAAAAAAAAGAAAAAATTCAAGAGAAAAAAACATAAAATTGAAAATACCTTAAAATATTTTTAAAAAAATATATTAAGATAATATTTTTTATTTTTTAAAATATATTTTTTATATAATCACATCAAAAAATAATTTTGAAGTAAAGAAAAAAATTTAAAATTTTCAAATTTCACGGGTCTTGCTTCGTAGTCAGGTACAATGTCAATATATTTTTTTAAAAAAAATTTATTTTGAAGTAAAGAAAAAAATTTAAAATTTTCAAATTTCCTAGGTCTCGTTTCGCGGCCAGACACAATCTCAATATATTTTTAAAAAAATAATATAAAAAATTTTAAATTTTTTCCGTTATAATTATTTTGAAGTCAGGTACAATGTCGATAGAATTGTTAATCAAGATTCGTACAATAACAACGTTTTGAATCCATTCAAATTGAATTAGTATTTTTTTCGTTATAATTATCATCATAATTATTTTGAAGAAAAATTCAGAATAATTAACTTGGGACACTTTATTTTTTCTATCCTGGATGACTAAAAAAGCTCTTTCTACTATCAGGTACTGAAGGCTTTCTTCTTCTAGTGGTAGTAGCCCTCCACCGTGATTCTCATCCTCTTCTTCCATTTAGAAGCTTGCTTACAGTCATTGTAAACCCGGAAAAAAAAATAAAAATAAAAATAAATAAAGGTTGCTTAAATTGAAAACTAACTACATGAGAAATAAAAGTCAAGAAATTCATGCGTATGTTTAAATAAAAGACAGGAATTCATAAATTTAAAGGAAATGGGGCCTAAATGCAAATAAGGGAAAACATAGAGTATAAATACTCTCTCCTCACCAAAAATGTGCAAGAACCATAAGGAGAGCACTAAAATATTTCACAGTTTTACCAATGAAAATATTTTGTCGGTGTGTGATTAGCAGTTCGTTGGTGATTTATTTACCGACGTCTTCACCAACGGATTACGTCTGTCAGCTTTCCCTTCATCGATGATTCCCCATTCCATCGCTATATCGGTCGGAAAAACAAAAAAACTATTTGCCGATGGTTTTACAGACGGAATTTGCGTGCCAAAAAATAAAGGTTTCCCGCTTGAAATATACCGACGGATTTTATTCCATCGGTGATATCGTGATTTACCGACGGCTATATACCGTCGATAAATTTGTCGGTTAGTGTTTGAAATACCAACCGAATATATTCGTCTGTAAATTCGTCGGTAATTGTGGCAGCTACTGTCAAATGCCGATGAATTCAGTCCGTCGGTAAAGCTGTCGGTTTATGTTTGAAATACCGACCGAATATGTCCGTCTGTAAATGCGTCGGTGAATGCTACTGTAAAATACTGACGGATTTGTTCCGTCGGTAAAACCCTTTGTAATAGTTTTTTCTAAATTTGCTTTTAAAAGATTATTTAGAATTCATAATATAAAATTATATAAATTAATGGTAATAAAAACCAATTATGAAAATAAAATTTATATACAGCTTGGTTATCAACGAACTGTTGCGCCCCCTTTTGGCGGTTTTGACTCCACACGTGCGTCTTCACAAACAGCTCCATCGGGCTCGGTTCACGTTCAAGAGACGTAGCCTATAATGAAAAAAGATTTATTACCAACAACTTAATTTAATGATATATTTCATTTAAATTAATCTTACCATCCGTTTCGCATGTGCAGCAAACAGAACGGAGCCGCCAGTGTGCGTTGTCACCGAGCCATGAGTTGGCCGATTCCGGTTGCCAGCACTAGACTGTGAGCGTCGTGTGAACCGCTCAGACGTCACGTGCTCAAGATATGCGGCCATATATCTTCCGGGATGTATATCGGTTTGAAATCCCTCCAAACCGCAACATCGTTCGAGCCTTGGAAACCCCTATCTCTTGCGGGTTTTTTTGCCCTTTTTTGTGCTTCATACGAAAAATCACGCAACTTACTTCACGCAACCAGAAATTACATTTCGAAACATAAATTTTTGTCTAAAAAAAATATTGTATTGTTTTCGATGTTTCCTAGTTGCTGCGTGATTTTCCACACCCTCCTCGCAACAGTGTTATGCTCACTGTCCCAGCAGAATTTGTCCTGTGTATAAATAATTAATTTTAAATAAAAATAATAATTTATTTACAATTATATTAATAATTTATTAGAAATAAGCTGAAAATTATAAATTAACATCAACCTCAAATCTGTCAAACCATGCATTAATTTGAGGCACCTATTCAAGATGCTTGGATATCTGACTCCATTGAAACAATGGAATCTCCATCGACGATTTAAATGCTGATGATATTACTCGGGCGGCCTCAATGTTTGTGAACCTGAAAATAAATGAAATAAATTTAATAGTGATTACTTCATAAATTATGTTGTAATTTTTTTTAAAAAAAATTAAAACCTTAACAAACTTACATTGAAAGGTCGCCTTCCACTATGTCTCGTACTTGCGAGTAAATTGATTCCGCTGTGAAGGCACGCCGCCTCTGCGCTGTAAAGTAGCGCTGGAAGAGGCAGCATCGGTTGACGGCGCAGGTGGTGTAGTGTCTCTTCTTGAGAGGCACCTAAGGAAATATCATCCTCGTTGTTAGACGAACTAGCTACGATCATACGTGAGCGACCAGCTCTGATTTTCATTCTACGCATCTACACAATTTTATACAAATAATTATATAATTAAATTCAAATGTTAAAAAAAATTCAACAGCACCTCCTCTATACTAGATATTACCAAATCCATAAACCTGCACATATTAACAATAGTCACAACCAATTGACCCAATCTATACTAATTATTCCAACATATTCAATTACTAATCCTAAGGTAAATTCAACATTAAGAATTACAATTCAACAAATTATTCAATAATTATGCCAATACAACAATAAAATATATTCAATAAATATATAAAAAAACTCTAGACTAACAATTAAAATTAATGGAAAAAATTAAACATAAATCATGCAATAATAGAGTAAAATTAACAATTATTCCAAAATATTCTATTACTAATACTAAGGTAAATTCAACATTAATAATTACAATTCAAAAAATTATTCAATAATTATGCCAATACAACAAAACAATAAATTAAAAAAAAAACTCTAGACTAACAATCAAAATAAATGGAAAAAATTAAACACAAATTATGCAATAATAGAGTAAAATTAATAATTATTCCAACATATTCAATTACTAATTCTAAGGTAAATTCAATATTAACAATAAATATTCAACAAATTAACTAATAATAATAATACCAATACAACAATAAAAAATATTCAACAAATTCAAAAAAAAAACTATAGACTTTAGGAATCAAATATGCTTGCTTTAATAATATGTTGAATTCAATACTTTATCTACATTACAAAAAATACACGAAAACAAATAACATAACAAAAATGGAGGAGGAAAAAAAAAACCCCTAAAGTAAAATGAAATAGAAGAAACACATACTTTTTAAACTGATGAAGATTCACAAGAAAACTTGCTAGAGATTGTAGGTGAAAGCTTTAAAGAATGGAGAGAAAAAGAATCCAAAATTTAAGGTGAAAAACGGAGAAGAAGAAAAAATGAACTGAAGGGGCGGTCGTTGGAACTTATATGACAGTTTTACCGACGGATATAAAATTAATTATTATTTTAATTTATTCCGTCGATGAAGTGTCAAAAATCCATCGGTGATTTTTGAATTTCGCACCAAATTTTTTAAAGACCTTCCATATTTTTCATGGTCCGTCAGTAATTACGTCGGCAGGATGACGCGGTTAGAGATGCATTTAATGCACAACCCTTTGGAATTCGCACAGTCCGTCGGTAATTTTGTCAGTAAAATTGACCCGCCGATAACTTACCGACGGACTTATATTCGTCGGTATTTTCCTCGGTGATTGTGGCATTTCAAGTAATTATTTTTGAACTCTATGAAATGCCGACGAACTTATTCCGTTGGTATGGACGTCGGTGATTGTGTCATTTCAAGTAATTATTTTTGAACTCTCTATGAAATGCCGACGGACTTATTCCGTCGGTATGGACGTCGGTGATTGTGGCATTTCAAGTAATTATTTCAAGTAATAAATATTTTGTGTTATAAAATATATCATCCATAATCTAAATTACATAAAAAAAGGGTTTTACACAGGGCTTCATTTTGATAGTTAGTCAGAATTTTCTTCTTCTTCGTCATCAATTGAAAAAGTCATCACCTTCATCGCAATCTTCAATGTGGATATCATCTTCTTCATCGACATTTGCTTGTCCGCTAGAGCTCAAAACAACATTCAACTCCTCTGCATGAATATCAACAAGACTATCATCGAAAACATGAAAATTTGAATTTTCTTCCAATTCAATCGAAGGAGCAACTCGATATGGTTCAACCAACTCACTAACTTGAAAGACTTCATCTCACACACTTGTGTCTTCGTTCTCATCCTGAACAACCTCGACACGACCCCGGGGTTTTGTTTTTAAAACGGACAACCAATCCACTCTTGATCGATCCTTCCTAAATGAAGGGGTGTATGTGTAATAAACTTGTTGACATTGCTTTATGAAAACAAAGACATTGTTTATGTTGCGGAGTCTAGCTTTTAAGTTGATTTCGACCAGACCATAGTACGGATCAACTCTGATTCCTCTGTCAGTCATGTCATACCAATAGCATTTGAATAAAAACACTATATTCTGCTCGTTATGATATTGCAGTTCGACGACCTCTTCTAATCTACCATAATAGTCAACTTCTAACTCACTATTAGTGGATCCCTTAACACAAACACCGCTGTTGTATGTCTTTCTTCTTTGCCCGTATTCTTCAGTATGGAAAACATATCCATTGAAAAATACCCGTTGTAGCACTTAAATTTTCTTTCAAACCCCAGGCTTAGTAAAGACAATGACTTAGGCGCACTCCTTCCCATTTGATAAACCTTGTATGTAATGTACATCAATAAACAGTAAATGAATGAGAATCTCATAATGACATGCATACATACAGTAATTTTGCAAGTTAGAATGAGTTTGTGATAGTGCTTACATGTGTTCTGAACCACGTGGCAAATTGTTCATCTTGTAATTGAAAGATGTGGGATTCGGTCAGTTGTGAGTTATTGGAGAGCAAATATTGTCGATGTTGCCTGCAAGTGATAATGAGTGTATGATATTACAATATATAATTAACAGTATATTACTAACAAAGTTTAATTAGTATTACACACACACACACTCACACACACACACACACACACACACACATATAAACTTACTAAATAAAAGGTCTCAGCTTATCACAGTTAAATAGAACATAGTTGTGTGTTTGTTTGAACTCTATTTCCGACAAATATCTTCCTCTTACAACATTTTTAGGTGTGGGTCGTCCAGTATTGGAGAATATTGACAAGTTCCCACTAGAAGGCACTTCACCGCCATCATCATGTCGTGGAACGCGATTGATTCTCGTTCTCAGATGAGGTTTGAAATAGTACGAGATAAATGTTGAGATCTCCTCAACAATATAGGCCTCACATATCGAAGCCTCAACATGCGCCTTGTTCTTAACCTTTTTCTTGAGATTAAACAAGTACCTGCATTGAATAAATCAAGTATTTTCAATAAAGAAAAACATAGAAAATACTTTTATATATGAATTACATTACAACTATAATATCTAACCGTTTGAATGGGTACATCCATCTATATTGGATCGGTCCTCCAGCTTTTGCCTCGAACGGTAGATGTATAGGGAGATGCTCCATTGAGTCAAAAAATGATGGAGGAATATCATCTTAAGTTTGCATAGTGTCTCGACAATATTCGTTTGAAGCCTCTCAATGTGCTCAACATTCAACTTGCTGGAGCATATATCTCTGAAGAAATGACTGATCTCCGTGAGTGCATCCCATATTTCCTTTGGCAACAAATCACGAAAAGCTAATGGGATGAGTGTTTGCATAAACACGTAGCAATCATGACTCTTCATTCCATACAATCTGCAGTCCTCTATAGTAACCAGCCTTGATATGTTTGATGCATGTCCATCCGAAAAACGCAGATTCTTAAGCCATTTGTAGACTAGCAGTTGTGCGTTTTTCTCTAACACGAAGCTTGCTCTTGGTTTTGCGACTCGTGACTCATCATAAACCAACTTCATATTTTTATGGTTATAGTATAAAGCTATATCCAATCTAGCCTTGATGTTGTCCTTTGTCTTCCCCTTCACATCCATGACAGTGTTGAAAATGTTCTCAAACATGTTCTTTTTGATGTGCATGACATCAAGGTTATGGCGGAGCAGATTGGTCTTCCAATAAGGAAGCTCCCAAAAGATACTTCGCTTTACCCAATTATGGGTCAAACCAAAACCAGGAAACTTTTGCTTACCTGATTGAAGGCCAAACACAATGTCACCGTACTCTGATACAACATTATTCAATTCTTCACCAAAAAGACGCGGGGATGCAACATCTTTTTCAACTCTGCCACCAAAGAAATCTTTTTTGTTCTTTCTGTATCTGTGATTAAGTGGCAAGAAGCGACGGTGACAGTCAAAAAAAGAAGCTTTACCTCCGTTTGTTAGCTTGAATGCCTTGTTATTTTCCATGCAGTATGGACATGCAAGTTTCTCATGCGTCCTTCAACCAGAAAACATTCCATAAGCTAGAAAATCACTGATAGTCCACATCAAAGTAGCCCTCATAAGGAAATTTTGTTTCCTCGATATATCATAAGTCAGAGCTCCGAAGGACCACAACTGCGCCAACTCATCAATCAACGGTCGAAGACAAACATCTATATTCCGCCCTGGGCTGCTTGGACCGGGTATGACAGTAGATAAAAATATGAACTCCAGCCTCATACACATTCCCAGTGACAAGTTATAAACTGTGAGTATGACCGGCCAACAAGAATAAGGAACACCAAATGACCCAAATGGGTTGAATTCGTCTGTACACAACCCAAGACGAACATTCCTTGATTCAGCTGAAAAGTGAGGATGAACACTGTTAAAGCATTTCTACGCTTCACCGTCAGAAGGATGCACCATCACTCCATCAACCGCATCATGTGCTTGGTGCCATGTCATGTGCTCAGCAGTCCTTGGTGACATGAATAACCTCTGCAATCTAGGTGTGATCAGGAAGTATCTAAGTTTTTTATATGCCACTAAAGACTTTCCCCTGCCAGTTCTAGGTTTGTAACGGGAATGCCCGCATGTCATTCACTCGATCATCTCAGCATTTTCAAGGTAGTATAACATGCAGAAGTTAGGGCACATGTCAATTTTCTGGTATCCTAAACCGAGGGGTTTCATCATGGACTTTGCAGTATAGAAGTTCTCTTTCAGCCTGCTCCCTTCAGGTAAAATGCTTCTCGCCCATTCAATAATCTTGTTATACCCGGCCTCACTCAACCCGTGATCTGACTTGATGGTGAACACCTGTGCTACGGCCGATAATTTAATATGGTTCGAGCAGCCATCCCATAATGATTCGTCAGAATCTTTCAACAAATCAAAAAACCTAGCTGCATCTGCATTAGGTACTTCTTCTACGATTGGAAATTGACTGACATTACCTTGATGCATTCTCATTGCATCCATAACCATATTTCTATAAGGATTAATGTTGTCATTTGCCGCTTCATGCACGTTGCTAACACTAGAAGTAGACCCAACCATCGTTTCTCTCATTCTCCTCTTACTAACAAATACTTCTCCATTTGCATACCAACACTGGTAATTCTCAATAAACCCTTTTGCGTAGAAGATGCATCATTACAACATCTGGATACAGATTTTTTTTATTTTGACACTTCCTGCATGGACACCTAATACCGCCCTTCAGTAAAATTTGTAGGAATAGATGTTGCGAAATTAATAAAACCCTGAACCCCGTTACAATAATCAATCCTTCGCAATCCTTAGGGTGAATCTCGATACATCCATGAACGATCATCCATGACTTATATCGAACCTCTATAAAATTATAATTAACTAAGTTAGGTAAATAAACTTGCAAAAATATTACTTTACCTTGAGATTATCCAACAAACCAATCACAACTTCTCATAAATATTAAATATTCATTATCATTTATTAACGTCCATACAAATTAATATATATAAATTTACAGAAATTACCACTCTGCAATACCATTGATAAAACTTTAAACGGACTCATTAAACAAGCTATTAATTATTTCAAAACAGCACATGTAATTCGGTAATTCCATAAAGTTTTAATAATTTACAAACAAATACAATATTACAAAATTTAAAACAAATCATAACAGGGATAGAATTATACATTCATATACTACAAGTTTATTTGAGAAATAACAATAAAACATGTACATCTACTAACAAAATACATGTACTAAAAAAACAATAAAATTGACATTTAAATGTTAAAATTTAAAAAGATAGAATTACTTACAAAAATTGATAAAATCCATCGGTAAATCAGAACACAGATGTTGTGACCACAAAACTTCAAGAAATATAACTTGTTTGGGGTGGAGGGGGGCTGGTTGTTTGCAGATGAGGAGAGTTGGGATTAGGAAGAAGAAGGAGAAATAAGGGAGCAAAAGGTCGGCAGATAGGGCATATATTAACTTTTTCCAACGATTTCACCGACGGAATTATCCGTCGGTGATTCCGCCGGCTATTCTGACGGAAAAATCGACACGTCACCGTATGGATCTGCCATTTCGAATCCCTCGGTGATTCCGTTGGTATTTCAAGCGGTGAACCGGTCACGTCACCATATGGATCTGTCATTTCGAATCCCTCGGTGATTCCGTCGGCATTTTAAACATCGAATCGATCACGTCACTGTACGGGGTTGTCGTTTTGAATCCGTTGGTGATTCGATCAGTAACAATAACCCGGCCAAAACCTCCACATCAACGACCCGCCTTTTTTTTAATTCGAAAACTTTTCCGTCCGTAATTCAGTCGGTAACTACCAACGGACACTTGCCGTCGGTAGTTACCGACTGAATTATGGACGGAAAAGTTTTGATCGGTAATTTCAACCTTAAATTATCGACAGAAATATTTCATCTGTAAATCCGTTGCTATTGAGCGAATTTCTGGTAGTGGAGAAAATAGGGAGTTTTATACCCATTCTTGCGAAATTAAGAGAGAAACACTAAAATTTCAAGAACCCAACCAGGATTAAGGGTTTATTGATGGGATAAACCCTTGAGAGCAAGGGATTAATAAGAAATTGAACAACATTTGTTTCCACTGTTTCACCCAAAGGTGTCCCAATAATAAATCCTTTTTCTACCCTTTTTATTTCCTTACTCAATTTGATTACATTTTTATTTGCTATAAAGGAGTGAGCGGCACCAGAATCAAACAAAACATGCATTTAATAGTCATTCATTTGCAGCATACATGCCACCACATTTGATGTTGGTCTAACATCCTCCTAGGTCATATGAAAAACCCTTTCTTGATCCCTTTCATTTTGCACTTTAGGTCGTCCCCTATTTGAGTTAGCTTCTGACTGAGTCGACCTTTCCGGTCTGTTTACTATGATGGACTGCTGATAACTCTGACTTTACTCCCTATGTCTCTAAGACTGTTCAGTGTTTAACTGGGGGCATTCCCTTTTTAAGTGACCCTTCTCACTACAGTGGTGACATCTTCTTCCCAAGTACTAACAGGTTTTCCACTTATAACCTTCTTCTCAACATGTATAGCATGGTCCAGGAGAACATACAACTCCCGGGGTGTCTTTGTTCACACTGAGCAAATCGAGGGTAGACAATTTCCTTCTCATCATTATGCCCCCTCACAGTTATAGCCCTGGAGCGGGTCTAACCACTTCCCAACCTCCCACCGATATCCTATTGGAAGCTAGTTGATGTCCCCCCCTTTCTTTTTTAATTAAAGGAACTATTCACCTCTACCTTTCTTTGGAAACGATGGCCTGCCTAAAAATTCCATATCCTTTCGTTTTCCTGCACCCCCATAACTCTGTTGGCCTTCTTCCATACAAGCCTTCAAGGCCTATACTGCTTCAATCAGTTCCTTTACTGTCTTGAATTGTAAAATAATCAACCCCTGGTTCAATTCTTGTCTAAAGCCATCCCTTAACTTTTCTATTATGTGTTGTTCTGATGGGACATAATGTGGTGCGAATAGTGAAAGGTCATAAAATCATCTCTCGTACTCGAGTACTGACATTCCCTCCTGTCTCAAGGCTCTTCTGATCCGTGAAAATTTGAACTTGGGATCCGTATAAGTAGTGCCTCCATACTCGTAAAGCAAAAACTATTGCTTCCAATTCTAAGTCATGAACTGGGTAGTTGATTTCATGAGTCTTCAGTTGTCTTGATGCATAGGCAACTACTTTTCCATGCTGTATTAGGACACAACCCAGTCCTTTTTCTTGAGGCATCACGATAGAGTACAAAGCCTTCTGTTCCGGATGGAAGGGTTAGTACGGGGGCAGTAGTAAGCCTTTTCTTCAATTCTTGAAAGCTCTCATCGCACTTCTTTGACCACTCCCATCTTATGTTCTTCCTGGTGAGTCATGTCAATGGAGTTGCTAAGGATGAAAACCATTCGATAAACCTTCTATAATACCCTACCAAGCCGAGAAAACTATGAATTTTAGTTATTGTAGTAAGCCTTTCCCATCTCAAAACTGCTTCCACCTATTGAGGGTCTATAAAAATGCCTTCTAAAGACACTACATACCCTAGAAAGGTAACGTTTTTTAACCAGAATTCATATTTATCCAACTTGGCATACAACTGGCGGCTCCTCAGAGTCTGTAGTGTCTATCTCAGGTGTTGTTCATGCTCCTCATAGGATTTGGAGTAAACCAAGATGCCATCGATGAATACAACAACAAACTTATCAAGGTATGGTTGGAATACTCAGTTCATTAAATCCATAAAAAGTGCTGGAGCATTAGTTAATCCAAAAGTAGCACCAAGAACTCAAAGTGTCCGTAGCGAGTTCTGAAAGCAGTTTTCGGCACATCTTGCCCTTTGATTCGCATATGGTAGTATCCTGATCTTAAATCAATCTTTAAAAATACTTTAGCACCCTTCAACTGATTGAACAAACCATCTATCCACGAAAGCGGATATCTGTTCTTTACCGTCACTTTATTCTTCACAAATAATACGGTAATCTATGCAAAGCCTCAACGTTCCATCTTTCTTCTTCACAAATAATACGGGTGCCCCCCAAGGTGAGTTGCTTGGTCATATGAACCCTTTGTTTAAGAGCTCCTGCAATTGAATTTTCAACTCATCCAATTCTTTTAGGGCCATTCTATACGGTGGTTGGGCTATAGGAGACACCTCAAGCAATATGTCGATGGTGACTTCAACTTCTCTTTCTGGGGGTAGTCCTGGCAATTCTTTCGAAAATACATATGGAAATTTCCTCACAATTGGAATGTCAGATAGTCCTATTTTACCCTTTTTTGAATTTATCACATAGGCAAGGTTTGCTGTACAACCTTTCTGTAGCAGTTTTCTCGCATCCATAACCGAGATTATATTTGTAAAGTTGGAAATTCTCTCCCTCTTAAAGACCATTGTTTCACTCTTAGCCCCTTGAAAGGTTACTGTTTTTGTAAAGCAGTCTAGACGAGCTTTATTTTTGCCTAACCAATACATACCTAGAATTATATCAAAATCACTTAAATCTAGGGGTATTTTAGTGTTTCTCAAAGATTGACCTAGGGGTATTCTAAATAAATTCTAGTGTATTTATAAGAATACCTTCAGCTAATGGCATCCATGATAGGATTGCCGGGAAATGAATATCAAGATTAGCTTCGACTAATGGCATCCGTGATAGGAGTGCCAGGAAATGAATTACAAGATTAGCTTTGGCTAATGGCATCCGTGATAGGATTGCCGGGAGATGAATTATAAGATTAGCTTCGACTAATGGCATCCGTGATAGGAGTGTTAGGAAATGAATCTTAAGATTAGCTTCGGCTAATGGCATCCATGATAGGATTGCTAGGAAACGAATTACAAGATTAGCTTAGGATTGTCAGGAGATGAATTATAAGATTAGCTTTGGCTAATGGCATCCGTGATAGGAGTGCTAGGAAATGAATCTTAAGATTAGCTTCGGCTAATGGTATCCGTGATCTGATTGTCGGGAAATGGATCACAAGAATAGACTTTGCAAGGTCACCCGGTTTATACAAGTAAATAAGGGCATTCAAATTAAGAATATGCAAATGAGTGTTAATTTGGTTTAAAAGATTTACAAGTAAAATATAAGATGTCTGTTAGAATCCTTATGGATCCGATAGAAAATTAATACTTCATTCAGATACATTATATATATATATATATATATATATATATATATATATATATATATGTCTTTTATCAACATAATGATATGTTTATTTATGTAATAGGTCCATCAAATATCGAGGGAGATCACTAGTTTAGGACTCTACTTTGTCAAGCTTATGTAAATATTTAACTTAAACAAAAAGGAATTAACGCATTTATGTAGTATGCTTTTGTGAAACCTTGATATATTTATAAAAGTTCAGCTTAGCATGTAGTACTGTAGTTATCTTGTAATTAACCCTTTTGAAATGGTTAAGAACACTTGCTATGTTGTAATGCCTTCTTTGCATGTTAGCATTTCTTTTTCTTTTAAATTTTATGATATGATATGTGGGCTATATTGATATTGAACTTACTCGTAGGATATATTGTGTGGATTGGGTAAGTTGTTGAATTATAATGATTAATGTAAGGTCCGAATTTATGGGACCTTGTGATGATGGGTTGATTGAATAAATTGATAGTGGTCGATAACTTGGGATGTCCTAAATACAAACGAAACTCTGCTGAATTTTTGGTAGATAAAAAAAAATTATCCTCAGGCTAAGAGAATATGTTGGGATCTTTTAACATTGATCAAGTCATACAATCGGGTCTGTTACAATCATCTAGTAGTATCGCTTGCTTACTTGCTTACAGAATAATAAGATTGGCTAAGGGTCCTAGTGGAGGGAGGGCCCAACATTGTTGGGTCATGGTGGGAGGGAGGCCCCAACGCTGTTGGGTTCTAGTGAAGCAGGGTCCAACGCTATTTACACTTTTGAAAGTGTTTTGGGTCTGGCTTGTCAACCAGACCCAGCAGCGTTAGGTCTGGCTAACAAAGCCAAACCCAACAGCTTGACAGGACCCACATTGATGGGTCTTGCTCGCAGGAGGAGCCAAGGCTGATGGGTCCAGCAGCAACAGGACCCAAAGCTATTTTGGGTCTTTCTGGAGCAGGAGCCAAGGCTGATGGGTCCAGCTGCAGCAGGACCCGAAGCTAATTTGGGTCTTTCTAAGGTAGGAGCCAACTCAACTGGGTGCTGCTTAGCCGAATCCAACTTAATATATTCTCCTTCGGTCTGGCAGCCCAGCCGGACCCAATCTTTATATTTAAAAAATATACAAAAATATTAATTTAAAGTAAAGAAAACAATAAAAAAAATCAATTTTTTTTCAGAGCATTTTTGAAACGCAAAAATAAATATGTTTTAATAAGGAAATTCAACCCAACCTGAAATGAGAAAAACAACTATCATCACTCAACTTTTATATAATATAAAAAAGGTCACGTTAATTATATCCTCTTTACAGTATGAAAAGAAAAATCAATAAGAGAAAAGAAAAAAAATTCAAGAGGAAAAAAATTAAAATTAGAAATATCTTAAAATATTTTTTAAAAAATATATTAAGATAATATTTTTTATTTTTTGAAATTTATTTTTTATATAATCACATCAAAATATTAATTTGAAGTAAAGAAAAAAATTTAAAATTTTCAAATTCATCAAATTGTTTTCATAGAATTTTTGAAATGCAAAATCATATATATTTTAATTAGAAAATTCAACTCAACCTCAAACAAAAAAAATTATCATCACCCCTAACTTTTGTACAATAAAAAAAAGGTCACGTCAATTTATCTCGTCTTTACAGTATGAAAAAAACTTCAATAAAAGAAAAGAAAAAAACATTTTAAGAGGAAACACTAAAATATTATTTAATTGATGAAAACAGTAAATTGTTAATCAAGATCCGTACAGTAACAACATTTTGAATCCATTCAAATTGAATTGGTATTTTCTCCGTCATAATTATCATCATAATTATTGTAAAGAAACATTCAGAATACTTAACTTGGGACACTTTATTTTTTTCTATACTAGATGACTATTTAAAAAAGCTCTTTCCACTATCAAGTACTAAAGGCTTTCTTCTTCCAGTGGTAGTAACCCTCCGTCATGATTCTCATCCTCTTCTTTCGTTTGGAAGCTTGCTTATAGTCAACCAATGGTATCGCTTGCTTACAGAATACTAAGATTTGCTAAGGGTCCTAATGAAGAGAGGGTCCAATGCTATTGGGTCATGGTGGGAGGGAGGTCCCAAAGCTGTTGGGTCCCGGTGGGAAGGAGGCTCAAACGTTGTTGGGTCCTAGTAAAGCAAGGCTCAATGCTATTTACACTTTTGAAAGTGTTTTGGGTCTGGCTTGTCAACCAAACCCAACAGCGTTGGGTCCGGCTACCAAAGCCAGACCCAACGGCTTGGGGTAAAGAAGGCCACACCCCGAACCGCAATTCTTGACTCAAAACACAGGAAATGAACGCCCCCCAGGGTGCTACAATGTTGTCCACAGTGCAAATACTCTATGGCCACAATGTCATCCACAAGGCAATGTGTCTGTATCCATAGTAAATCTATAGTGTTTCTACAATATTTTTTCAATACGTTTTAATATATAGTAAAACAACTATGTAGCCAAGTGGTTTGTTAATAAATATTATTTGTTTTTTTTCCATATGTTTTTCCATACGGTTTGTTAATATAATTATTTGAATTATAAATATTATTATAACAAATAATCAAGCGCCTTGGGGCTGCAGCCAAGTGCGCGGGTCCGCCCCTAGCGCCCAAGGCTGGCCACACCCTGTGTCAGGTGTTTGCATGTTATGGCCTCGGCCAGCCATAGAGCCAGGTGTCTGTTGCTTGGAGCTGCGACCAGGGGCGTGTGGCCGACCCCTACGCCCTGGCTTGGCAGCCCAAGCGCCAAGTGTCGACAGTCTGATCTAATTAATTGTCGCCTCTACTGCTGAGCTGCAATTCTTGACTAAAAACACAGGCAAGGAACGTCCCCCAAGGTGCTACGGTGTCATCTATAGTTAATTGTATCTTGGTACATAGTGCATATACAGTAGAAAATCCACATACATTTTAATACATAGCAAAGCAATTGTGCAAGTTCATAGTTAATTGTATCTTGGTCCACAGTGCATGCATGTACAGTAAATCCACAATGAATTGTCTCTTAGTTCACAGTGCATTCATGTCTAATAGAAAACCCATGCGTTTTAGAATTTTGTTAATAGGTGTTTAAGTTTTCTCAAATGATCCTTTTTGCCACTAATATTACCAACTCTAAATTTTATGGTAAATGAGAAGATGAATGGTTAATTCATGGTAGAAGATAGTACTAGAAAAGGCCTATGCCATATTCCAATAATAGCCATGACAGCTGACATGATTTATGCCACACATTATAAATTAAAAACAAAAAATTATTTTGATACATTTTTTAAAAAAAATATTTTAAAAAACAACATTTACTATAATCCTAAATACCTTCTAAAATGAGAGATGGAAAGATGTGTTTCAAAGCTTTTTGAAAAAGAAAACCTCTACCACTTAAGATTAATTTGATTGAAAACCTTTTTTAATAAATGTTTAATAAAGAACTAATATGAGATTAATCTATTTATATTTTTTAAAAAATATTTATATTTTATATCATTGTAAATAAATATAATGACCCTTGTAATAAAAATAAATGATTTTTAAATTAAAGATAAAATAGTAAAGATTGTTAATTCAATTTGTTTTAATGATATTCTAAATAGTATAATTGAATTCAATTATATAATTTGAAATTTTATTTTAAATATAAAAATTATAATAAGTTTAAATTAACAAGAAAGCTAAAACTCATGGTGATATTACTGTGCTCCAAGATACCATTTACTATTCATTATAATAGCATAATTACTATAGTGTCCCTTGTTCATTTTCTCTTTTACCTTTGCTTTGGGGGTAGGGTGGTCTTTTCCCTGTGATATAAATGTCTTTAGATAATCGAGTGAGGTTATTTTGGCAATTGCGTTTTAAAATGCATAGTAAAATAACTAATGTAACCCTAGAATAATAATCTAATGCCTTATATACAAGGGCCTTTTTGTATTTTTCATGTTTGCTAAAACAGTAAAATTATTACATTACTCATGTCATTCCAATTTTTTAGCCTTGGATTTAAGAGCTTGGTAGCAATTTCCTCATGGTTTGTTTGTTATTGTTGATTGGTCTTGAGAGCATTTTCAGTTTTGTACAATAAAAACAAAAAAGTTGTTAGCTTGTGCAAATTACGCACCAGCACATCAGTCACTCCGCCAACTTATGGTGGCATATGCAGCTAACACCGGTGGATGTAATGGTGCTTCTACCGTATCATTTGATTAGTCCCGGGGTCCTTTTTCTCCCTAGATGATGCATGTATGATGGTTCGGCGAGGTTTGGTCCGAAATAACTTTTCTTTTATTTATTTCTTTCTTTTACTTCTCTTTCTTCTCAGGATTACGCATTGGCTATGCAAAAAAATCATACCAACCCTTCAATTTATTTTTTCTTTGGATTCAGTCCCTCTTCTCTTATTTGCAATTTTTTAATTTACATTAATTATTTCTAATTGGATTTTATTTTTAATTTCATACCTAGTCATTTGATTTTTGAAATTTATTTTTAAATTTGGTTCTTATTCTTTTAATTGCTATTTGTTTTGTTTTGAATCAGTTTCTTGATTGAATTATTTTTTTACAATTCCACCCCTAGGCACTTATTTTTATTTAATTTTTGTGTCAAATTTGGTTATGCTTCTTTTAATTGCTATTTTTAAATCATTTTCTTCAAGGGTTGGTTTTTTACAATTCCATCCCTGAATATTTAATTTCATTTGATTTTTATGTCGAATTTAGTTCTAATTCTTTTAATTGCTATTTTTTTTTGTTTTGCATTGTTTTTTATATTGATTTTTTTTCTCAATTTCATCACTCAATGTTTGTTTGGTTAAGAATATAGCTTCTTTATTTTTTTGAGTTTGCCTTTGATGGGGTCACACCAGTGTCATGACCTGGGTCATATATCTAAAAGATTAACTCGAGTTGACTTCCTTATGTTTTTAAAGTATTTTTTAATTTTTTTTACCACTATTTTTTAAGCTTTTCTATTTATAGTGTCATCCTAGTCTCATTTCCTAAGTGTTTGATTTTTTTCTTAAATGTTTTGTTGCTTTTACAGGGTTTTAAATAATATTTTTCTAGCGATCTCATCTTTTAAAATTAAATTAGTTGAGAGTTATGCTTCTTGATTGAATCTGAATAAAAAATTTTAGTTTGCTTTCAACAATTTTTTTTTCTATTTCACCTCTTATCATTTTTTAATCTATAAATAATCTATCATATTACAAATGATTTTCAATTTCACCCCCTATGATTTTTTAATTTTTCAAGTTTGGTCCTGATTTTTTTAATTGTAATTTTTTGGGATAATTTAAAAAAAAAATTCAAATTTCATCCTTATTGAGTTTTTTTCCGTCAGATTTTATGCCCATTCTTTTTTTTTTTTGCTTCTCCTTTTCTTTTGCAAGTTTTTTTATTAATAGTTTTTTTAATGATTGCATCATTCAAAATTAAATTGGATGACATTTAAACTTTATAATGAACTCGAGTCATGATCTAACAAGTTTCAAGTTTTTTTAGATTAAATTAGGTTTAGGAAGTTCACTTTGGGATTGCTTTGTTTTTTCCCCTCTTTTTTAAAGCTGGTGTTTTTTTTTTTTTTAGTTTTCCTTCAATTAGGTTAGCATCGTATTGTTTGATAATCTGGATAGGCTCGGATGTGGTTATTTCTATCTTTTGTTTATTATTATTTTTATCAATTTATTTATTATTGTTGTTTTTTTTCGTATTATTTAAATTGTCACTTTAACTAATGATTTGGAACTTGAATTTTGTTTTTTAACCTATTATTGTTTTTACATATAAAAATTATTGTTCCATATGTGATGAGGTGCGGGCAATATATCTGACACGACCAAAAGATTGATATCTTCTCCCAAATATAGGAGTGTCGAAGTAATAAATAACCTGGTAAGACCGAGGTAGAACCACAGGGAGGTTAATTGTCTAAATTATAAACAACAACAACAACAACAACAACAATAGTAATAATAAAGAGAGCTTTGAGATGTGATATTGATATAAGGATTAAACAATGATAAAAACAATTGTCAAGGTTAGAGGATCCACTAATGGTATTTCAAACAAGTATAGTGTAAACTCTTATTATTCAATTGGAAACCACACACAAAGGAGGTTCCAATTGAATTATAAATTGTTAACATGATTACATTAGCTATCTTATTCGAATAATGTTAATACTTGTAAATGTTGTCAGGCATTCATGATTATAACTTATGTTAACAACAAATCAAATTCCTTTCATAGCACAGGTGTCGGTTATACCATATGATTGAGCTATGAAAGTGCCAAGTATTTGTTGTACCAAGGGTTATACAACATAAATCTAGATTAACCATTTAACAAGCAAAGTATTAAAAGTAAACAAGATAACAAATATCAAACATTAAGGTTCATGTTGAGTTTATATTATATTTATTCTTACATCATTAGTGTAACCTTTTTACCTTGACATGATAAACTTAGCTAAACATTATAAAAGAGAGAAACATAAATAAACAAGGAAAGGAAATGAAAAGTATAAGTAAGAGATTAATATAAGCAAAACTTATGCATTACAAAATATAAAGAGAAAATAAGAGCATGATCTTGATCTGAAAACCAAGATGCCTAAATACATGGCAAATGCCTCCTTTTATAGGCCAAAATTCGGAACTATTGATTTGTTCACTAATTGTTTAGTGGATGGCCACATCTTGACTTGGTGACAATCCTTATCTTCTTGTCTGCCAAAAACATCATTGATAACGTCATAATTTGAACAGACTTAAATCATGAAAGTTATAGGAAATTGTCTCAGCTTTCCAAAAAAAAAAAAATTGAGGTCATTTGGACTTCGAAAACTCGAGATATGGGCTGAACATTGAACAGTGTCTGGGCTGCATGACAGATTCGAACTTCTCTGTTGTTGCTACAATTTGGACTTGAAAACGACCTTTTTAAATCTTGGACTCCCATGAAAGTTTTAGGCCTATGTCTTAGCTTTCCATCCATATAAGGCAGACCTAAATCCAAGATCTACAGCTCCAGATATGACCCAATGACCAAACAGTGTTCCAGTTTGGACTGAACCAACATCTCTTTTCTAAGTTTGGCCATCTCTTTGTCCTTTCAATTTCTGTACTTAAACTCATCAATCAATCCTTTTATTTATGTGATAAGCCTGCATTTAAGATGAATATTTACCACAAATTAAAGATATCTTATGGTATCAAACTTGTTATTATAAAACATGCTTTAGTTAAGAAGTTATTGATACTTCAAGTGCAAAATGATAATATAAAACCTTGATAAAAATGTACTTTTAAGTACTAATCAATATCTAATATAAAAACTATAATAAATTATCAAATTAATTTAAATTTGTTTATAAATTAAATTAAATGAAATTGTTACAAACAGCCTTTTAGTAAATTTCAAACTCTAACGAGGCTGAAACTTCCTTTCTTGCTCACTAATTATTAAATTAAATAATATTTTAAAACGCGTGGAAAAATTACTGTTAGTTCCCCATATTTTTTTTTTTATCCTTCATTAGAAGGCGTCTACTAATCTAAGCTGTAACATCATAGGCCCCAATCTCTCTAATCTGCCAAACTCCAATTTGTTTTTGGCGTTGTCGGTCTAGCAATGCCTTTTGATTTGCTTTGTTCAGTTGTTGAGATGAGTTGTCCTTGAAGACAACACCTGGACGAACCAGATCAGATGCTTAAGAGTATTTTATTAGGATCCCATGACAGTGATACTGTTCAAATCCAGCAGAGTTTTTTTTTTTTTCGTTTCGTTTTGGTTTTTTTGTTCATTTATTTTTGTTTTACATGTTTTTTCTTTTCTGCCAAGATTGTTTTCTTATTTGTTTTTATTCTTTTTTTTTTATATTTTTTAAAAAATTATCTTTATCTTTTTTTTTAATATTGAACTGGTTGAAAATTTAATCATATAGTTTTTTTTCTTTAAAACATTATGAATTATTACAATGTTTCTCTACATGTTTTTTTCTTTCTTTTTAATAATTTTTTTTAAATGATCTTTGTCGATTTTATTTTTTTCATATTGAGCTGGTTGAAAATTTTGCTTAGTAGTTTTTTTATAAAAAGACACTGTGGATTACTATAATGTTTCTCCACGTAGTTTTTGTTATGTTACAGTGTTTCCCCACATATTTTTTTGTCAAAATTATCTTTGTCAAATGTTTGTTTAATATTGAACTGTTTTTTTTAATATTGAAGTAGTTGAGAATTTAGCTTTAACTTTCCCCACATATTTTTCCCCTTTTTTTCATTTTGTTTTTGCTTTTTTTTCCCAAAAATTGTCTTCTTCTTTTTTTCATTTTTTTATTTTTTGTGTTTTTTTTCAGAATTGTTTTTGTCGATTTTATTTTTTTAATATTGAACTGCTTGAAAATTTAGCTTTGTAGTTTTTTTTCTTTATAACATTGTGGATTGTTACAGTGTTTCCTCACATGGTCTTTTTATGATTTTTTTTGTTTTTTTTGTAGAATTGTCTTGGTAGATATTTTTTTCATATTGAGCTGATTGAGAATTTAGCTTCGTAGTTTTTTTTTCTTAAAACATTGTAGATTGCTATAGCGTTTTCCTATATAATTTTTTTTAATGATTTTTTTCAAAATTATCTTTTTTAATTTTATTATTTTTAATATTGAGTTGATTGAAAATTACAACTGTAGATTTTCTCATGAAGCACTATAGATTGCTAAAGTGTTTTTCTGTATGGTTTTTTTTCTTTTGTTTTTTTATGATTTTTTTAAAATTATCTTTGTCGGTTTTATATTTTTAATATTAAGTTGGTGGAGAATTTTAATTTTATAATTTTTTTTAAAAAAATTATGTATTGCAATAATTTTTTTCTATATATATTTTTTTATTTTTTTATAATTTTTTCCATAAACCTATAAAAACTCACATGTCACAGGTCCGCGGGATTACGCGGGCCTCCTTTCTTGCTCATTAATAGAAATCTCAAAGCCCATAACCGTTCATGTCACGTCGCGACAGCTACCAGACTAGCGCACGCTGCTCCTCTCCTCCGTTCTACCCCGCCATCAACTTTCCTTTCCTTCAGTCACAAAAACAAAATCCTCTGATCGTTTCAAGATGGACGCTCTCTTCGACGCAATCAATGTTCGAGACCTTCTCTCAACGAGTGATCTCAGGGACCCAA
>Ga0325414_1000732_pt1 | contig 28722 bp, 18 predicted proteins | sample PopdelMetagenome_8_FD_206183 | JGI IMG/M metagenome (GOLD analysis project Ga0325414, IMG submission 206183) | Populus deltoides microbial communities from Bellville, Georgia, United States - Leaf-PdKOR-R3 | ecosystem: Host-associated > Plants > Phyllosphere > Phylloplane/Leaf | place: USA... | reverse complement strand
GTATCCAACATTAAGGTCCATGTTAAGTTTATATTATACTTATTCTTACACCATTAGTGTACCCTTTTCACCTTGACATAATTAACTTAGCTAAACATAATGAAAGAAAGAAACATAAATAAACAAGATAAGAACATAAATGAGAAAGAAGTTAACTAAGTAAAGAAAAGGAAATGAAAGGCATAAACTAGATATTAATGAAAGCAAAACTTAAACATTACAAAAATACAAAGAGAGAAAGCAAGAGCATGATCTTGATCTGAACACCAAGATGCCTAAATACATGGCAAATGCCTCCTTTTATAGGCCAAAATTCAGAACTATTGATATGTTGACTAATTGATGAATGGGTGGCCACATCTTGACTTGGTGACAATTCTTATCTTCTTGTCTGCCAACAATGTTATTGATAACGTCATAATTTGAACAGACTTCAATCATGACAGTTATAGGGAATTGTCTCATCTTTCCAGGGTAAAAATTTAAGATCATTTGGACTTCTAGAACTCGAGATATGGGTTGAACACTGAACAATGTCTGGGCTGCAAGACAGATTTGAACTTTTTCATTGTTGCTACAATTTGGACTTGAAAACGGCCTTGTTAAATCTTGGGCTCCTTATGAAAGTTGTAGGCCTATGTCTTAGCTTTCCTTCCATACAAGGTAGACCTAAATCCGAGATCTACAGCTCCCGATATGACCCGATTACCGAACAATGTTCCAGTTTGGACTGCACCAATCATCTCTTTTCTAAGTTTAGCCATCTCTTTGTCCTTTCAATTTCAGTACTTCAACTCATCAATCAATTCTTTCATTTATGTGATAGGCCTGTATTTAAAATGAACATTTACCATAAATTAAAGGTATCTTATATTATTAGATATGTTATTATAAAACATGCTTTAGTTAAGGAGTTATTGATACTTCAAGTGTAAAATGATGATATAAAACCTTGATAAAAATGCACTTTTAAGTACTAATCATCCAGCACATGCCATTGATGACAGTACAGCACATGCTAACGGTAGAAAACTAGGGGAGCCTGAAAATGATGCTAGAGGAATACATGAATATTAGCTTAATAGAGAGTTTTTGAAGCAAGAAACCCAACCAACCCCTATCTCTGCAGTACCTGAATCTCCTACTTAGAACAGTCATGAGGTAAGCTCTCCCATTGTCCCTCCATATACTGTTAACTTAAATACTCATATAGAGTATGTGTTATCTTTCAGGCACAACAAAGGAAAGCCACCTAACAGGTACTCCCTGATACAGAAGAAAGACGATCCAAACTCCCCATCACTAATTATGTGAGCACTCAACATCTATTTGATCCGATTTAGAACTTCACCAAGACATTATCTTCTTGTCATACTCCAGATAATATAGAGGATGCTCTAGCCGATTTTAAATGGGCACAAGCTATACAAAAAGAGATGGAAGCCTTACAGAAAAATAATACATGGAAGTTGATACCGCAACCTGAAGGAAAGAAAATAATAGGGTGTAAATGGGTATTCTCCATTAAATACAAAGCTGATGGATCAATTGACCGATACAAAACAAGGCTAGTGGCGAAAGGATTCACACAGACATACGATATAGATTATGTAGAGACATTCTTTCCAATTGCTAAATTAAATACTATCAGAGTTTTACTATCTCTTGTAGCAAATCTAGACTGGCCACTACTTCAGCTTGATGTAAAGAATGTCTTCCTCCATGGTGACCTTGAAGAAAAGGTTTATATGGATATCCCACCAGGCTTTATATCATCTTCATGAACTAGAGTTGTGTGCAAGTTGGAGCGAGCTCTATATGGATTAAAACGATCTCCTCGAGCATGGTTTGGGAGTTTTAGCTCAGTTGTGAGAATGTATGGCTTTGTTCAAAGCAATGCGGCCCACACTCTCTTCCTGGAGCATCGAAAAAAGAAGGTGACAACCCTAATCGTCTATGTAAATGATATGATTATCACCGGGGATGACACTGAAGAAATTTCAAGACTACAAGAGCAATTATCAGCCGAGTTTGAGATGAAGAATCTAGGTGGACTTCAATACTTCTTGGGAATAGAGGTGACAAGGTCACGGAGGGGTATATTCTTGTCCCAAAGAAAGTATGTGATGGATCTACTTTCTGAGGTAGGATTATTAGAGTGCAAACCAGTAGATACTCCCATAGTTCAAAATCACAAACTCACAGAACACACAGACCAAGCACCAATGGATAAAGGACGATACCAAAGGCTGGTGGGAAAACTTATTTTCTTGTCACATACTCGCCCTGATTTTGCTTATGTCGTAAAAGTTGTAGGCCAATTTATGCTTAATCCAAGCGAAGAACATGTGAATGCAGTGATTTGAATACTTTGATACTTCAAATCCACACCAGGAAAAGGTCTAATGTTCTCTAAAAATGACTACTTGGATGTTAAGGGATACACAGATGCAGATTGGACAGGGAGTGTTCTATATAGAAAATCCACGTAAGGGTACTTTACATTCGTGGGAGGAAGCTTGGTTACATAGAGGAGCAAAAAGCAAAAAGTGATGGCTCGGTCAAGTGCTGAAGCCGAGTTTAGGGGGATGGTAAAGGGGCTTTGTGAACTACTAGGGCTTAGAATGTTACTAATGGAAATTGGCTACGGTCCCAATATGGAGATGAACTTATTTTGTGACAATAAGGCTGCAATTGATATCTCACAAAATCCTATTCAGCATGATCGAACAAAACACGTGGAGATAGACCAACATTTTGTTAAGCAAAATCTTATAAAGAAGATTATCCCTTTTTTTTTGTCAAATCAAAAAACCAACTAGCAGATATACTGACAAAGGTAGTTTCTAGTAGATTTTTTCATGACTCCCTTGACAATTTGGGCATTAAAGATATCTATGCACCAACTCGAGGGAAAATGTTAGTATTGTTACTCATTTTGGACCCCACGTGTTGAAGATGGTGTGTACCCCTTTTAAACCGAGTGCATGAGTTTAGCTCATGTTTGCTACAAGATTGACAAAAGCAGAGAAGGAAGAAATGTTTGTCGAATCTTGTTTGAGCTGTTTTTTGCTCTCTTTATCCTTCTCCTTTGCTGCCAAAATCATCAGGTTTCTTAGAGTGACTAGGAGTCTTCATAATGTTAAATTTTTTCCTTCTTTATCTTGTTTTTAAGGTTGGATAAATCCCTCGGAATTTACAGTAAAAAAAACTGATTTTGTTGTTGTCGCAATTTTTTGTTCCAACTTAAGCTCTGATTCTAACTTGGTTTCATACGATATCTGACCATCCTAGCTATATTTTATCACTCGTGACATGTTGAAGAATTGACCTACACCTTTATTGGGTCCTAGGACTCACTATTCTTATGGCAGACTCTCAGTCAGATTTAAATGCTCGGCATTGTCAGTTTCTGAATTAGATCAAGAGATCCTTTTTGACCAACCAGATTGCTGCCAGATTCTGTTCTCTAAAACGATTTTATCTCACTTTGAATCCCTCATCAAAGTTGTAGTCCTAGATGCATAGATGAATTTGGGCTTTTTAATTGCATGATTTCGATATCAGAAGCTCAAGATATTCCCATTTGAATATCTAATGTGAAAGCAGAGAATCCTACCGCGAGAAGGGTTTAGCCCAAGTTCGCAAGCTTGATTCGAAGGATTTTTTTTTTTTGACCAAGGACTAAATTGAAGTGCTAAAATGAGGTATTTAATTGAAGAAGGATATTGGAAGCTGGAAAGGGGGGCTAGATCATCATAAATGACGGGATTTCTACCACACCGAATAAGGAAAATAAGACTTTGCAGCATGCACCCTTACCCATCTGATTTCTTTCCTTTTTCTTTGCAAATTTCCTACTGGTTTCCATGTTTCTCTTGCTGGATTGGAAAGCTGCAGACCATGTTTTTATTGCCTCATTTCAAAGGAAACAGCTGGTGTCTCATGGTCCTAGCTATGGAAGGAAAGAAAGGAGTTGTACCACCCTCTTGATCACTGGAAACTAATTGCTGAAATCAGAATAGAAATCGAAATATTTTAGTTTTCTTTTGCGTTTTTTTACTACGAATCAGCAGGGATTTGCATCCTAAAATTAATGCATTGAATCTTTCCTAAATAAAGATATATTAAAACTAGATATAAGCCACCTCTAATAACCTAGAAAAAAAAAGGGGTAGGAGAAAAAGAGAGGCAGGCAGCAGGAAAAACAAGAAAGAGCAAAGAACACAGACTCCACCAGCACATCACAGCTTCAGCGTCATTTGTTTTCGTCCGTCAGTTACCAGTAACCAAGGAGGCACGCGTGAGCTGTTTCTCGGTCTTTTGTTTCATTTCCTGCAAAACAGGATCTGCAGTTGTTTCTTCCCTAGTGCTCCAGCTGCGAGAAAAGCATAGGCTTTAGGGACCCTTACGTTCTTTTCTCTTCTTACGCCTGCTGGAGGAAAGGTTAGCCGGCCATGACTTTGTCTTTTTTTTTTTGTAATAGAGCATGCTTCCAGTTATTTTTCCTTGCTGTCTGCGGGGGATGAGTAAGGCGGGTCTTAAGTTTATGAAAGATTGGGTTTGTGAGGTGAACACTGTCACTGGATTCTATTGAATAGAGCATGCTTCCAGTTTTATTTTTCCTTGCTGTCTGCGTGGGATGAGATAGACGGGTCTTAAGTTTATGAAAGAATGGGTTTGTGGCGTATGAACACTGTCACTTGAACGGTTGCTTTAAGTTTATTTTTCCTTCCAGTTTTTTTTTTTTAGTTGAGTTGGCTTTAAATTTTTTTTAGTTGCTTTAAGCTTCTTATAAATCTTTAAATATATGTGACAACTGGTTAACTTTTATTGTGATATTTATGTTTAATTGTGATGCTTATGTTTTGATAAATAAAATAAAAATTTTCTTGTATGTTACACACGACTAATACCCTAACATGTTTTGAACGTATTTTTTTATTAAAAAAAAACAAATATTTGAAGTTTCGAAAATGTGTTTTCGCATGGATTTCTTAAACATAACAAAAAAAATTATTTTCTTGCATTTCTGGATTTTATAACATGTTTGTAAAACTCCAAAGGGTATTAGCCAATATTCCAAAAAATACAAAATTTTTATATTGGGGGGAATTCATCTATTATTCACCATTAATGTTTGGATAAAGAAATCCCAAAAGGATGAATATCCAAAATATTTTTGGGAATAACTTGTTATTGTTCACTATTAATATTTGGATAAAAAAACCCTCAGTGGTAAATATCCAAAAATAATTTTCTATAAATAATAAGTCATCACACATTCTTGAAAGAAGCCTTGATTATAATGAAGGACATTTTAATTTTTTACTCCATGGTTTATGAGTCATGAGAGTATGAAACACTAAGGCAAAAATAAGCTTTTAAAGCGCCCTGAATTTCCTTATATTTCTAAATTTTTGTTCCTTTTCCTTGCGATTTACGAGTCGCAAACACTTGAAATAATAAGGGAAAAATGAGCTTTTAAAGCACATTGAATCTCCTTAGATTTCTATCTTACCCATCTCATAAATCATAGGTTATAAATTTAGTCTGAATCAAACACAGATTTTAAGAGATCTGTATTGGTTCTTCTTGATACTTTGTAGACATATCTAAAGGTGTGATCCATGTTGACCAAGGGTTTTTTCTTTTTAGATTTTGAGTCCAAGTTTGTTCATCTTAGCAAACTTATCCTAGGAAAACTGATGGGATTAGAAAACACCAACACCATAGCAATTATAAGACAAACCAAACATCAAGCAGCTTACCTTAAGTAGGGCGTACTAGGGGTGTTAATATCTTCCCTTTATGCAATCAGTCACTTACCTTAAAATCTCTGAAAAACCAGTTTAGGGTTCCTAGTGATCATAATACTAGGTAGCGATTTCTAAATATTAAAAAAAAATTCTAAAATCAATCGAGAGTCACCACGACGACGCTCTCCGCCGCGAGGGTGCGGCAGTTAGCATGAGTCATTAGAATTATAATGAAATAGAAACACCAATTGTATATATTAACTCCAGTATTTCCAAGCTTCAATCTAGGAGAGGGCTGCTATGTAGAGTGGAATAGTTAAAACATACCTCTCTCCCCTATATATATATATATATATATATATATATATATATCTTTAGGTGCTTAAGGCAATTGACGAGAGAAGAAACTCACAAAGCTGGTGAGGGGGCAAACCACATTTTCCATCCAAGCTATTGTCTTTGAAATGGAGGTACTGCATCTATCTCATGCTCTATATGATTAATGGATTTTGCTCGGTATAGTATATGCGATTTCCTTCTACTCCTGCACCTTCCGAGACGATGCAGTAATGGGCTGATATTTGCTCTTTCACTGCACTGCAATAAGTTGCTCTGTTACTTCTGCCAAGTAGCACTTTCGTTCATCATCATCACCAAAATAATAATCCCAGCAGGGGAGGTAGATGATTTGAGATATCTTTGAAGAGGTTGAGTTTAAATCATCAGAAAGACACAAATTTCCATCAGAGTCCATGAGGCAGAACCGTCCATTACAGTTTGCCATATCTTCATGCCGCCGACAACGACAAGATTCAATAAATCTCCAATTTTTGTCGTCTCCGATCTTGCAAAAAGTCACAGCTTCTACTTCTTCGTAATTAAGGATCATAACATAGCATGGCAGGTTACTCGAGGATGGAGTAGAATAAAAGAAAGCTTCCAGGGTGGGCCGGTGAGATTTGGAATTCCAGTCATTATAACCAGAATGATTAGTGGCAGGAGGGAGTGCTAGTTAGAACCAATATAAGCAACATTTTTTTTCTGAAACAAGGACAACGGTTCTAGTTTGGGTAGGCTTGAAAGGTATAGGGAGTGATCCATAGAGGAGAAGACTTTACCTGTGTCATGGGCGAGAAACGGTGTATTTGGGAACCACCATTACAGGAGCTCTAATCAGCAATCACAAAGCCTGAAATAATAGGTGGCTAGGTACTGCAGGACCTTGTAAAGGAACCGAATTCGAAGTTGAAGAATCGATGCTGCAAAGACTGAAATTATCTAGACTATTTACAGCTTAAAAGTTTGCAGGTCAAATCAAACAAGAGTTTGACGAAGAGTTATTGCTCCACATCAACGTGCGGGAGGGATCTAGCTAGGGTTTCAAGAATTTCTTACAGGTGGGGATACATTTATGGAAGTTTCCTTGTCAACAATACGGGTCAACAATTGCAATAAAGAGACTGAATTTCCTGATTAATTAAAAAAGATTAATTAGGAAACAGAAACTGCCAATGGAAGAAAGTCTACTTCTTCAACTTGTGTAACAATAGAAAAAGAATGATGTACATTTTAATTTAGGCTTCAATGAAAAAACTACTAGGCTCTGCCATCACCACATCGCTCGTATAACCAAACTCATCACAATTTCTCTGCTATAGAATTTTTGGATGTTAAATAGCCAGGAGCTAACCACCAAACAAAGCAACAACTATAACTCTAGAAAGTAATCTAACTATACCTCGTGCTGTTCCTCCTGCCCCACCACTTCTTTTTCACCCTATCAAGGGCACCTTCATCAGTTCCGAGCTTGTTCAAAATCAACTTTGTTTCCCGTAGTCTCGATCCATAATCCTTCTTCCAAGCTTCAAACATCTGCTTTAACCGTCTGAGCTCTCGGTCAGCATTCATACTTGCATCAACCTGACCAGATTTTACCTCTACCAAGAACTTGGCATCATCTCCAAAGACTTGACTCCTCTGCTCAAATTCTTCAGCTAAACGGCTTATAACACTCAAGCCCGCACTAATTGGTCTCACACCGTTATTTTCTTGACCCCTATGGTTACTTCCTGTATCCCAGCTAAAGTCTCTCTCTTCGCTTGCGTTGACTGATGCATCAGAATTTCTCTCAGAATCATCAACAGATAGGCTCTTCTTTGCAATGGAGAGGCTGGATTGTAGGGATCTCATCTGTTTCTGCCACATTTCTTCCATGGACTTCATTTTTAACTCATATTCAGACCAGCGGCTCTCATATTGTTGGAGCCGTTGGTGAAGGATGTCATTCTCCTCCTCTTTCTCTTTAAGAGCAGCCTCAGCTTTGAGAACTCGTCGCTGTAATTCAGCAAGATAAGATGCCTTCATGAGCACCTCATCTGACTCATTGCCCTGTTGAGAACTTGTAATTGTTTAATATCTCAACTGTAAGAATACAAGAGGCTCTAATATGAACAGTGTCTTCTTAGGAAAGAAGGACCAAAGCTAACCTAACGAATAATCACCAAAGATATTTACACCATTAAATACTGTTTCAGTCAGCCAATAAAGATCACCCTCTGGGTTTCACAATGGGGGAGGGCAACACAGTAGTGTCCTATAAAATTAAGCCCATATGATAGTTAAGTGACAGGCTGCATATGATCCATCCTTGGAACTGGATCCTCATCTTCATTATATACATGTAGATTTTACCAGGAATTCATAAAATTAAGCTCTTGGTGGGGGATAGAGCAGAGTCCTTAGGAGAAGCAACCAGACAGACTGGGATATATATCTACATCAATTTAATATAGTATACTCACAAATCACATGTATGGAAGATAGATACAACGATAGGTGCACATACATGAGACGAGAAATTATCAATCGCAATCTCATTTGATGCATTGCTCTGTTATGATATCCCTCAAGCTTCTTTTTCAATAGTAAAAGGTTGCAATTGAGATACATACAGATAGATATAGCAAGTTCAATATAAATAGAAAACAAAAAAATACAAAAACAAATCAGGATTCTATCAAATAGGGAACTAATGACAACAAAATTGGAAGCAAGATCAAATTAGCAAACGAGTGATAGTTATAATGGGTGCACAGGAAAAAGAAGATGGAATAGGTACCTTAGTTGCCCCAGATTTCAATAATCCTACATCACCTGAAAATCTTCTCACCAACCATCCACGGATAACTGCAGCATAGCACAGACAATTTCATGAATAACAGACAGACCATCTTATTAATAAAAGCAAAGCAGCTTGGTTTAAACATTTCCAAACAGAAAATGTACTGAAACCAACTAGACCACAACCTCCAGGAACCCAACCCAGAGATTGTTCCTTGCAAACTCTGATCTCAATCATTCAGATGAGCAAAGATATCTGACTTTACCGCAATAAACTCACAAGTCCAGGACAGAACTTATGAATACCTGATTGTATCAAGATTGATGCTTGATGCATGTTTTTGTATTTTTTCCTACAGATTGTGCTTTTGATGTGTCTTTGTATAACAACAGCAGCTCTATGTCTTTGTTGTAAGACTGCATATTCCTTTCTGAATTTCTCTCCACGAACAACTGTAAGAAGGAATAAATAAGTCATCATCACAGGCATACTTACATATAATTTATGTTTACTTTTACAAGTATGACAATGGCTTAAAGTAAACAAAGGTTCACATTAGAAAAGAGAGGGTAATACATGACTGAAGAGCACAAACTCCTCTTCTGAGCACCCTGAGGTAACTGCGAGCTTGGTGCCCTCTGAAACAGCTTTGAACACATAAAATACCATGTAGAGTGCGGTTTCTTGTATCCTCAAGCACACCAATCTGCATAAAAAGTACGAGATGAGCATAAAGGTTTAACAATCATGTTTGAAAGTAGGTTGATAATAATCCATGGTATTTATCCCAGGAAAAAAAAAAGTTCTCAAAACCATCTAAAGAAGCCATGTATGATAAACATCTAATAGTTATTTGTATGTATGTCTGTTCGTATGCATGTAGGTTTCCATGTGTTTTGTGTGCATATGCAGATTCTCCATTTCACCTGTCCTGTTCGGAAAAATAATTTTGTGTAGCCAACTTGATACATCTCTGGCATGATATCGAACTGATGAAGAATTGCAACTGAAACACTGAGTGGATCTTGAGAAGCTATATTTTCCAGCAGAAGAAAACCATATCTGATGCAAAAATCGGGTCAGGCAATAAGCATCCCAAAAGCAAAATGAGATACAAAACACTATGGAATCAGACAATTCTGGAAGTTGTCACATAAGTTGAAAGAGTAATTTTCTTTACCTTCTGGCAAATTTCTGATGTGACATTCTGGTAGGAAATCCACACCTTGATATACGAACTACTTCTAGAACTCCGCAACATCTCAGTTGCTGCAATACAAGTCCTTGCTCATATGACCCAGGAGAAGGAGAGTTGTTAGGCTTTATACAACGTATGAAATGGGGTGTTGTGTTCTCTAGACGTTGCATCAATTGGAACAGTTGGCCCTATACACCAAAATGCTAGGTTAATAGAATTATTGGGACAAGCAGAAGCTAGATTGTTACCTAGCATTCACTCATCTGTGCTTAACACATCAAATATAAAAGCCTAACCATTCAGATGTAAGGGGAAACATGCAAGAGAATAATGATAATCCCTTTTTTTACCATTAACAGCAACATACATCTGATTTACAGGAAACTTTTCAAAGCACTACCATCAATAATACAAGTGTTGATTAAGAACAAACTCTTTCTCAACTGATCCAAATTAAAAAGAAACAAGTTTCCTAACTATCAGGATTGAACAGTTCATATTCTTGATCATCACAAATCAATATCTGATAAATAATGGCTTACAAAACCCTTTTCTTGATAGTGAACAAAACCTTGTATCATTAGGCAACGAAAATAAAAGAAAAATAATTCATGGCCAATGTAAACCTTAGGGCATCCCAGTTTTAGGTTTGGGTACAGACAACAGAACGTAATATACCTTAAATTTTGTTGCAACACTTAGCTTTTGTGAATCTGCTCCACCTGCTTTATATAAATGACCAACTATAGGTTTCTCAGTTTGTGTAAGCATATTGGAAGCAAAAATCTGGGGGAGGTGGCATGAACATGAAGAGAGAAGCTGGATAGAGTCCAAGTGTAATAAGTCTCTATTCTTCTCCAGAAATCCAGTTGTATCATAAGTAACCTGAAATTCAACACAGTGACAGCATTAAATGAGGTAGCCTTTTCATAACCAAAAGGTCATGGCACCTACATTGTTAAATCACTTTAAACTTAAGGGAAACTAAAAGAATCAGAAGCACAGTCGTCCACAGCTGGCTGGGTCACACTAACAGTAAAAGGGATCTGAACAATGGCATTCTTTCAAACAGTGCCATATCAAATTTGTTGGTCAATTTTGACCATTATAAGCACTTGAGTCACAACAAAAGGAAAGCACAATGGACTATTTGTTGACTGAAAGGCCAATACCTCGCCAGCATAATGGCTGACACTGAAGGCCTTGCCTCGCTCTCCTCTGAAACAAGAATTAGAGTTCAAATGCTGTTTAAGCTTGTTGGCAAATGTCAAATCTGTGCCATTTGGAAAGGTGGACTCCTCATCCAGTAATGATAATAAGCCCAAAGGTTTCTGCATAAAAGATAAAAGGTTCAGGTTGTACAAATTCAAATTTCAAAAACAGATGAAATTTGAGAGAAGTCTAGAAATTCCTGCATAAAAGATAAAAGTAAAGTTGTCTAAACTATGAAACTTGAGCATTAGAACTAATGCAGAAAACAAATTTAAGAAACCATTTTTACTGTGCACGATCATCCACATTTGTTAATTTTAATTTGTCAAACAAAAAGAAGAAAGTCTCATTGTATCAGGTTTTCTATACCTCTATTACACAAACTAGAAAAAAAAATATATGAGAAATACACTCGTGATAAGAAGGGAGTCCGCTTAAATAGCTTTTCTTGAGAGTTTCTTAGAACTCTAAAAAAAACACGTTTTGTATTTCTTTTGCTGACCACGTCAAGAAACTATCCCATTTGCACCTCAAGACCTCAGCTGACTTGTAAGAAGACAGGGTATGAAACTTGCATTCAACATTGATGGAACCCCTATCCTTCTCAAGATATGCAAAATTGGTTAACCATAGAAATAACCATCAGGTTTGAATATAGTCCACAAAATTGGTTAACCATAGAAATAACCATCAATTTAATTATCATATCAAGGTATATTCAACAGGCTCGAAACAGCAATATTACAATAGAGGTACATGTTTCTATTTCCAACACTACAATTCAAAGAAACAAATAAAAAGCACAAATGAAACATTCTAGCGAGTTACTCTGTACCTTTTCAAAAAGATTGAGACAGTCTTGGTTATCTTCAAAGTCAACCTTGGCCCAGTCAATGCCATCTTGTATGTATTCCTGGAAGACAAGAACATCTTGTAAACACATGCACTGAAAATGTAGTAATGCATCCTAATTTCTTAGGCTACAGAAGCTCAAAAGCCTAGTACTGTGTCATGTATAGATGTTGAAACCACTACTAATCCATCATAATGATATGTCAGAATTTTTAACCTTTTTTTCCCCCAAGAAGACAGAAGTTTTGTTTTTTAACAAATAGGAGAATTCCAGAACTCACTTTTGGATATTGAGGATCAATGAGTGAAATTTTAAGACATCCCTCACCCATTATTGCCTTGAGTTCAACTATGAAACCAGGAGTATTGTAAGATGTTTCAAGATACTTACCTCCTGCTCCAACTTGAATAAATGACGGTTGAAGTGTTGCTGTAATCTCTCATTCGCATAATTTATGCAGAATTGCTCAAAACTATTTCTCTACAGGTACAGTAAATAGCATAGAATGCCATATATCAAAATTCAACTCACAAACAGAGAATATCACAGTAGGATGATGACTAAACTCACTTCAAACGATTCAAATCCATAAATGTCAAGAATGCTGATGGATCTGCCGGTTCTCCTTTTACCAACTGCAAGTGATTTGTTGACTTGTTCAACAAGCCAATCAAACAAGCAAGAATATATCGACTTTGCCAGAGCATCTCTTGTATCAATTGCCTGAAAAGTAGAAGAAAAAATTGCTCATAACTGAATGTCTTTATGCACTCCATGGAAAATTAATATTAACAGGAGCTCAAGTAAAGACCTTTGCATTCATGCATATCTATATGTTTTTAAAATTCAATTAACTTTCAAATAGATACCACCTCCAGACAGACTGCAGGGTGGTCCAATATTACAGTTTTAAAGGTGAAAGTTTGAAAAGGATGTTGGTGCTTGTTTAGATCCGTCGCTTATGAGAGGCAAGCATATACTTGTTGCCTTGCTATATATGCAAGTGTAAGTCAAACGCAACAGTGAGTTTCCCCTTAAATATCTAACTATAGAGAAGGCTGATTTTTGACATTTTCTCACCTGTGATAAGGTTAGCTTTTGGACAATTGTATCATTTCCAACCCTCATCTTGCGAGTAGATAAAGCCAGCTTAAGCTCCCCAACATTACATCCAATCAATTTTGCAACAGTGGTTAGACCTGAACATGATAAAAGCAAGCCTCAGTGCAACAATTTGACCACATGCTGATGACACCATACCAAATAATTTCCAAGGAAAAAGAAGAAAACGGAGTTTGATTTGCCTCTAGAAACAAGCACAATCACTCTTTAAGTATCAATAAGATCAAATATAAGATGCTGTTGGAACTAATACAACATATAATAGTTGCATTTCATCCTCACAAAATAACTAAAACAGAAAAATGAAACAAACAGAAATAGCATTATTGCAATTATTGCATGTTTCATTACTTGGGAGTTCAGCATTTTAATTACCATTGCCAGCCTGTTTTAATTACTGTGCGAAAATCTAATCCTTCATGACTATATTTTTCAAACCATCCATGACTAGCAACATAAGTTCAGCTGTTATTCATATTCAATGTCCATGTCGATGCAGGGTGGCCAATCAATCAAAGCAACTCTTCTCTAGATTTACTTCTGAACATTATTACTTTTTCAAGAGAAAAAGTCAAGAGAAATATTATTTTTTTCCTAATAGTGAGAAACAATGGATATGCTGAATTTAAATATGTTAATCATCCAATTTTTGAAAGCATCTTACCTTCATCTGCCATAGGTTCAACATGATTTTCATTATCAACAACAGAAAATGAGACATTTCCAAGCCACAGCACTGCAGCAAGCATTGCAAATACACTCTCTTGGTTTTCCTTGCTGACATGAACAATATCCAGAGCTTCCTGAAAAGTTGTAGCAGCTATAAGCAAGTTGGCATGCAAAACCTCTAATCTCAACATAAAATCGAAAAAAAAATTGACGATTAAATGCAACTATGCAAGAAAATGGGAAGCCAAAAACAAACCATAACAGCATGGAAGCGTTCAGCATCATCAACCCCAGTAATTGTGTAGCAATTGCTCTGCCTTAAATATTTATATTCACTTGCAATCTTCAAGTTTATTTTCTCTGTGCTCATGAAAGAAACAGCAGAAAGGAGGTAGGATCATTTGTTATTATTACATAGGAATCAGTATATTTGGATGCTTTTTTTAAAGAAAGGAACTTGGTGCGCTCTTAAAATATGCATCAAAATTTGAACACATTGAGAAAATATATGGCAGTACATACCTCTTAGTTTTGGTGAAGCCCCAGCACAAAGCTGATAAAATATATGATATGACCTCTCACCCTCCATGCATTGGACCACTCTGGACTGTTTATTTAATAGATTAAATTGGCAACTCAAAAAAATGATGAAGGCAATATGAAAGAGGAATAGAAAATTACCTTTTCCAGTAAAACTGTGCACCAAACAAGAACGAACATAGATTCATAACTCAGTCAGTAACAGAAATTTCAAAAAAGTGAACAGGAAAATATATCCAACATCATTGAAGTGCATCAGTAATCTGAGAAATCTTACATGTTTGAATTTTGGCACCTGATATTTTTCCTGTTTCACTAAAGTGGATTTCAATCAGCTTTCCCTGCAACATGTTCAGAACAAGTATTGATAATTAAAATTAAATTCGGGATGAAAATAATAACTGTCATCCCTCAATACCAGTAGGTTAACCTAAAGAGTAAAGAACACTGTGATGTTTCAAACAAAGAACATGGAGCTTACAAAGCGACTTGAGTTGTCATTCCTCAATGTCTTGGCATTACCAAAGGCTTCTAGAATAGGATTGGTTTTCAATATTTCATATTCTATCCCACTGCCACCACCAAGAGCAGCCAAATATTGCATTGCTATCTTTGCTGTCTCTGTTTTTCCTGCTCCACTTTCACCACTGAGGCAACAAACAAATGGAATCGAACTCAGATGTGTACAAGGAATGTTAATAAAAACACTATAAACTTGTGCTTCTTTGGTATGTCATGTTATGTGCCATTTATTGGATGATATGCATCATGTGTACTGTATCATTTTGAGAAAGTGATAAACTGGTTAAAAGAACACAAAAGGGAGGCACGTGCTAGTATAAATCCAAAACCATCCAAAAACTTCTAGATCATCAAAATCCAAAACACACAAGACAAATGAAAGTGAGAAGTACACGACCAAGCAGAGTTCAAAGGAAAGATAGAATTTCTTCCTCGATTATACTCCATCTGATAGCGTGAGTCACTCAAATAAAATAATCACAAGGACTTTGCATACCCAAAGAAGACAAGAGAAGCAATAAGTCCATGAGCAGACAATGAGGCTAGGTTAGCAGAATCTATAACCCATTTTTTCAGTGGATGGGCTATTTCTAACACCGCTGGGATGCAAGGAAGTTATCATAGTTAAAGTTCATTACGTTCTCCAGTAGCTTCACCCCTTTTTCATGGCCTTTGTTATATACTGCAAATTATTTAGTCTTGTATGTTAACAGTGAACACTATATCATATAATAACAAAAGCAGAACTCTGGTCACCACAAGGATAACGAGATGGTATCTCTCTAGATGTTATTTCCAGATGAACATCCACTAAACCTTCAACATGAACATTGACATAGGTGTGAAATACACATGGTTTCAACTTGTCATATAAACTATCTACAACATGCCACATTATGAGTCCCTACTCAAACTGCCTAGAAGCAAACAGCATGAGGAACAATTAATTGATAAGCTATTAATTGAAGAAGCACCTTCAAAAAAAAAAATTAATTACTCACACTTTACTAACCTTATAATGATAGATTGATTTACTTCATCTGGAGAGAGAGGAAAAAAAAGAATAAGAACTCTACAAAATATGACAAATTTCAGAAAGTCACAAACCACCAGAAACTCAATCTTTCAGAATATATGAAAAATTAAACCACCTCGTATCATTTCCCGGATGGCCGTGTCTGTAATGGCATACACATGTGGGCTCTCCATAGATTTATTCTTATATGCTTCAATGTAATTATTTCCATATAAAGGAACTTCCTTAAAAGGATTGATGGCTACCAGAACTGGCCCTGCTTTTGTCTAAATTGCACTCAAAAGAATTAGGGGAAATCAGTATTTCACTAACTGATTCAAAACCAAATATAATACTAACACAAACACTTACATAAATCATATCACGATTGTATCTATACTGAAGATTGTACAACACTGATGGCTCATTTAGGTAACTAAGTTGCATGAGATCATCTACACCATCAAGGATATCAGGATTTGCTGGCACAAGACTTTCAGTTTTCACCTTTAAAACCTATGATTTGAAACGCAAGTCAAATTAAAACATCCCTAACTATTTATACCACAAAAACATCTTAAAAAATTTTCTGAAAATTTCACTTACTTTTCCATCAGGGAGAGAAATAGTAGACTCAGTCCCTGAAGTTGATAAAATCTTCCCCAGCTCCCAATTCCCATTAGGAAGTTGAAACCAAGATTGAAGTTTCTGAAATGGTAAACTTTAACATAGGTAACAAGATCAATGAATTGAATGCTAATCAATCAACTTAAATCCGAATAGCTTCATCATAATTTAGTATCAACCTCCACAGCCTCTAGATAAATATGCATCCAAAACTGCAAGAATTTAGCCATAATCAGACCAAAAACTAATCCCATTCATGCAAGGGTACCTTGTTTGTAGCATAGGAGCTGGTATCAGACCACCTGCGTTCCCTGCGAGATGCTGATATCGAAGGCAAAGGCATAACCACAGTGTCCAAATCTTCATCACCCACAGAAGGCCTTTGTTCAATCAAGATAGCAGTCCGACTATAAGGTGAATCCTCACTGACATCATTGCCAACACTATCCTCAGCTCCCTCAACAAGGCCATTCCCTATATCATTTTTTTCTGGAAAACTCAAACAGACTGCATTGCTATTTAATGATTTCACATCCACAGATTTTTCCAATTGTTCAGATGTTGGCGAACCCATGAACATAAAATCAACCGGCAAAGATTTGATCGACTCTAGAGAAGGCAAGACCTGGGATTTCGGTAACATTTTCTCTGATCCTGACGATTGAGTTCCAACAGATGCCATAAGATAAAGGATCAATTAAAAGACTAACTTTTTAGCTTTTTCACCCTAAAAAAACGTCTTATCACAAGGCCACACTTTAAAACTTATTTGGATACAGCTTGATGGAGGGGACCATAGTTTTAGAAACCAGCCCTAGTGCTCCCTCGATACTTAGTCACCACCATTCACAAGCTGAACACCTTAAAAAATCTATCCAAGTCCTTCAAGTAACCCAAAAAAGAAAAATCAATACAACCCTTCACAAGCAGATACTTCTCACAGATCCTAAATAAATAAAAAATGGTTCAATTCTTCAAATTCCTCTCCGTTCTTCAAACTTGAATTACTAGAAAACCGCTCTAGTTTCTGCAAACATTAAGCAAGTTAACAAACTTTTATACCTTCCTTGACCACAAATTTCACTTACAAGGTTAAAAAAGACAACAATGCTTGTAAGACTTGACTTGTATATGCTTTTAAGCAAGGTACCAAAATTTATAATTAAAAAAAATAATGAAAAAGATCAAAACTTGAACATTGAAGTTTGAAGTTTCAATTTTTCTCCATTAGAGACCAAAAAACAAAATAATAAGTAAATCAAAGAACCGAACTTCTCTCCAATTTCCCTCATTTTCTTCCCACTTAAAAGCAAATAAAATGTGCTGAATCAAACCGATCTAATATCCAAACTCACATTTTCAACCCACTAACATTCACAGTAAGAACCAGAAATCTCAACTCCAAACTTAACAATTTGAAAATAAAAAACAGAAGGAAGCATCTCTTCGCGTACCTTGAAATGGTCTAAACTGGGTCTTGTGAGGAAACAAAAACCCTTCTCAGTAAAGCAAAGTAAGTCAAAGCTGGCAGATCGATCTCAAGAAAAAGAAGAAAAAAAAACCTCACTACATACAAAAAAAAGTGAAGTGAAACAGTGAAAAATGAAGCTCTCTTTTTCTATATAAAAAGAAAAGGCCAAAAACGTAACAGCTCAATAGCAGAAACAGCAACTGTAGGTAGAGAGAGAGAGAGAGAGTGTTGTTTGCTCTGCGAGAAAGTGAGAGAAATTTAGTAGCAAAATAGAATATTGAAATGGGAGGAGGAGGCAGAGGCAGGCAGGCTTGTGGAGAAGAAGCAGCTTTTTCTCTGCCTTTCAAATAAAATAAAAATAAAGAGAGGAAACCAAGAAAGCTTCTCTTTAAAAAAAAAAAAAAACAAATTGAAGTATTTTACTTGATTTTTGAATTATTATTTTTTTAATTTTTTCGTACCAAACGAATGTAATGGGCCTTTTGGCATGATTAGGAATACAGTATAGAATGTTTTGTAATAAAATAATATTTTTTTAATAATAAATTAAAATAATCCAAAAATATCTAAAATAATTTAAAACTCAAAAAAATCAATTTTAAAAAAAAAGCTCAATTTCAAACAAGATTTTTTAACCGTAGTTTTGAAATTCGGCCCGATTTAACAAGTCGATCTGAGACTCGGTAAGATCCAGTCAAAAACTCAGTTATAACTCGTTGATTTTTGTTCTTTTACTAAAACAACATCATTTTGATTTAAAAAAAAAAAGAAATTGACTCAGGCGATCCGGTGACCAGGTCAAAACCCGAAACCCGGGTCTTGAACCGGGCCGACCACCGAGTCGGGTCTGAAAACTATGCTTTTAACTACTCGTGTGGGTTTTTGTCGGTTACCGTTTTACCCTCCACTTTTCATTTATTATTAATTAGCATTTTCCTTTTATTTTTTATTTTATTTTTTTTTAAGATTAGTGAAGCATATCACAATCATTTGTATTTGTATTCCTTTGTTGTAAAGTCCAAGGGTTTTTAAAAATTAGTTTGTGTATCAAAACTAAATTTTCTTATGACATTTAAAAATAAATTGTTTAAAAATATTACATAAAAGATGTGAAAAATAAATTAATGCTCACAGAAAAATTAAAAGGATTATTTTCTTTTTTTCTTGAAAAATAGAATACATTGAAATGATATTGGGCATATAAAGAAATGGGCAATTGCCCCTACCAACCACATTTGTTTCATGAGTAATAGATCTTATTAAATTGGATACAAGTTTGGGAATGCTACAAATTATTTTTTTGTAAATTTCTCGTAGAAATAGCTATCATTTTTCTTATTTTTAAGCATCGTGGTTCTCAATAATTTTGTTTAATTATTTCATGCGTTTCTATATCCTGTTTATTTTTATATTTTAAAAATATTTTAAAAAAATTAAAGATATTTTATTTTTTTATTTTTTTCAAATTAATTTTTTTATATTTTTCGATTATTTTAATGTATCGATGTCAAAAATAAATTTTTAAAAATAAAAAAATTTATTTTGATGCATTTTCAAGCAAAAAAACACTTTGAAAAACAACTGCTACTACAATCAAACGGGCTCTAACTAGGTGATCTTTTTACCCCGTGGTCATTTTATCTTTTTGTCTTTGCTTCGGGGTAAAGTGATTTTTTCATCATGACATAAATGTCTTTTAAGGATTATGCAGGGTTATTTTAGTAATTGTATTTTTTAATACACGGTAAAATTACTAATATAATCCTTGAATAAAATAATCAAATTCCTTCTGCACAAGAGTGTTTTTGTATTTTTATATTTGATTGAACATAGTTTCTATGTCACTCTTACCATTTGAATATTTTAGTTTTGACTCTAAGAGCTTGGTTGTAATTCCATCATAATTTGTTTGTTATTATTATTTAATTCTAAGGGAAATTTTTGGTTTTGTAAATATAAAATAAAAAAAAAAAAGGTTGTTGACGCGTGTCTCGCAAGTTTAAACACGTCAGCCGCTCCGCTGCCTTCTGGCGACACGTGCGGCTGGCTCCGGTGGTTGTAACTATGATTTTGCCGCATTATTTGATTTGTCTCAGTATCCTCTTTCTCCCTGGGGTGGTATGTGTGTGTGTATGGTTGTTCGACGTGATTTGACCCGAAATTGCTTTTCTTTTCCTTCTCTTTCTTTCTCGGATTGTGAGCTTTTTAAGATTTTATCATGTTTGGGATGTTTGTTCGGATTTGCTTTGTTTTTATAGATGTTTTCAATTTCATCCCTTATGATTTTTTTTATCTTTAAAATTTGATTCTTATTCTTTTAATTGATTTTTTTATTTGGGATTATTTTTTATTTTTTTTCATTAAATTGCATCATCCTTTAGTTTTTTCTATCAAATTTTATCTTTATTTTTTGTTATTGCTTTTACAAGGTTTTTTATTAATATTTTTCTACCGATCTCATCCTTCAAAATTAAATTTGTTGAGAAATATGCTTCTTGATTGAATTCGGGTAAAAGATTTCATAGGATGCGGCTTTTAGAGATTAGACTAGGTTTAAGAAGTTTGCCTTGTTTTTTCCTCTTTTCTAAATTGATATTGAATTATTTTTTATCCTCTTTTTTAACTTTTCTTTTGTTAGTTTTTTAGTTTAATTCTCTTTTTTAACTTTTATTTTCTTATTTTTTATTAGTTTGATTCTATTGGTGTTAGGAAATGTTTGAAGGAGTCTTGCAGAATAAAAGTTATCCCTATCTATTAGGGATTGTGGCAGTCAAAGAAGACCACTTCTCCAGCCACAATATGTGTGATGTAATCCACGTATTAACAGTAGCTAGTTTTTCTCAATTTCTGTTTGTAAAAAGCTGTATTTAAGCAGCATTGATTTCCCAAATAAACATCAAGCATTTTCATCAATCTTGTGAGCTTTATTAATTGTTCTTAAGGTTCCAACAGTGGTATTAGAGCCCCTACTGGGTTACCTGACTGTAATAGACTTAAGCACAATAAAAGGGTGCAGCTCGACAACAAGGAGTGAAGAAAATGAGTGAGGATAAGAGCCTGACGAAGATCCCTCATTTCGATGGTCAACATTATGATCATTGGAGTGAGTTGATGGAAAATTTGCTGCGAGCAAAAGGACTATGGAGTCTTGTGGAAATCGGTATTCAAGAGCCGATTATTGGGAGTGCATTAAGCACCACACAGCAGGCACAACATGATGATGCAAAGATGAAAGATCATCAAGTGAAACACTATCTATATCAAGCAATAGATAGGGTTACATTTGAACAGATCTTAGACAAGCGCACTTCAAAGATCGTGTGGGATTCCTTGAAGAGCAAGTTTGGAGGAAATGCAAAAGTGAAGAAATCTCTTCTCAACACACTGAGAAGAGACTTTGAGATTTTGTAGATGAAGCAAAGTGAGTCCATCACCGAATACTTTGCTAAAGTGACCTCAGTGGCTAACCAAATGAGGAGTAATGGGGAGACTATGCCAGACACAAAGGTAGTCGAAAAGGTACTTAGAACCTTGACAGAAAGGTTTACTTATGTGGTGGTTTCGATAAAAGAATCCAAGGATGTGAGCACAATGACAATTGATGAATTGCAAAGTTCTCTTGTCGTGCATGAAGCCAAGTTCAAGAGGCTGGATAAAACTCGAGAAGAGGAGCAAGCACTGCATGCTTCAATTGGAGAAGGCAGAATCAACAGGGGTAGAGGAGGTGTCCATTTCAGAGGATTAGGCAGAGGGAGAGGAAGACAAACATTTGGCAGAACTACGGCAACATGTTATAAATGCCATAAACCAGGGCATCTTCAGTTTGAATGCCCTACCTGGGAAAGAAATGCACATTACGTGGAACTGGATGATGAAGAAGAGCTTCTACTCATGGCTCATGTTGATTTGGAACTGGAAGATAAAGAAGAGCTTCTCCTCATGGCTCATGTGCAGATGGGGGGATCCAGCAGAGAAGACGTTTGGTTCATCGACTCAGGATGTTCCAATCACATGACAGGCAACAAGAAGTGGTTTATTAGCTTGGATGAGAATTTTTCACACGCTATGAAGCTGGGAAATAATGCCCGAATGCAAGTTATGGGACAAGAAAGCGTGAAGCTGAGAGTACAAGGAAGAACACAGATTGTAAGTAATGTCTTCTATGTGCCAGACTTAACAAACAATCTGTTAAGTGTTGGGCAGCTACTAGAGAAAGGGTTGAAAGTGGTAATGCAGAAGGGAACCTGCAAGATTTTTCATCCAATGAAGGGGCTGATTGTGCACACTCACATGACTACAAACCGAATGTTTGTTATGCTTGTTGAACAACACAACAATGTCTGTCTGCAAGTAACACAAGAGGATCTCACTGGACTATGGCATAGACGTTTTAGTCACCTACATCAGAAGGGACTCCAGTGCTTGGAACACAAGAAAATGGTTGAAGGGATGCCGAAAATTAAAAAAACAAATAAAGTATGTGAAGTATGCAGTAAAAGGAAGCAGCACAGGGATGAAATGCCTAAGAAAGCTAACTGGAGAGCATCAGAAAAATTGCAGCTCATTCATATTGATCTTTGTGGACCAATCACTCCAACCACCATGAGTAACAAGAGGTATATTCTGACTTTCATCGATGACTTCAGCAGGAAAACATGGATTTATCTGCTTGCTGAAAAAGGAGAAACTTTTGAGAAGTTCAGGCACTTTAAAACTAAAGTTGAAAAAGAGACAGGAATGAGCATCAAGTGTCTTAGAAGCGATCGAGGAGGGGAATACACTTCCTAAATTTTTCTGGATTTTAGCAGTACTCAAGGAATAAAAAGGCAGCTTAGCACATCATACACTCCTCAGCAAAATGGAGTTGCTAAACGTAAGAACCGAACTCTCATGAACATGGTTCGTTGTTTGCTTGTAGAAGGAAGAATGCCAAGGAGTTTCTGGGCAGAAGCAGCAACTTGGTCTGTGCACATCATCAACCGAAGCCCTACTGCAACAGTTACAAATAAAACCCCAGAAGAATGCTGGACTGGAAACAAACCAAATGTAGCACATTTCAGGATTTTTGGATGTGTTACATACATGCATGTACCAAATGAGAAGAGGATCAAGCTAGAAGATAAAAGCTATAAATGTGTATTCTTGGGAGTCAGTGAAGAATCCAAAGCCTATAGGCTTTATGATCCCGAGAGCAAGAAGATTGTCACAAGTAAAGACGTAATTTTTGCTGAGGAGGAGACATGGAACTGGGGGAGGACAAATGATGAAGAATTAACATGGGATGATACAGATTCTTTCAATGGAACAGACAAAGAAGAAGGAGATGGCATTACAACAGACAAAGATGAAGTGGAAATACCAGGAGAACAGACTGCTGAACAGACTGCTACACAAACCGAGGAAACAAGGAGACTAGCTTTTATCCCATCCTCTCAAGAAAATCGAAAGGAGCAGACAAGGAGAATTAGCATACCTCCAAGACACCTACAAGATTATATAACTGGTGAAGATCTTGCAGAGCAAGAAGAAGAAGAGCAATAGTTGGTGCTCTATGCTGCTGAAGAAGATCCAATGAAGTATGATGAAGCGGTGAAGGACATCAAATGGAGAAAATCCATGGACGTCGAAATACAAGCTATCGAAAAAAATAATACATGGGAGTTAGTAGCGCTGCCTAAAGGGATGAAGAAGATCGGAGTGAAGTGGGTTTTTAAAACTAAGTTGAATGAAAAGGGCGAAGTCGACAAACATAAGGCGAGACTGGTTGTGAATAGCTATGCACAAAGACAAGGAATAGACTACAACGAAGTATTTTCGCCAGTTGCTAGATGGGACACTATCAGAATGCTACTATCTCTCGCAGTGCTGCGAGGTTGGGAAGTATTCCAGCTGGATGTAAAAAGCGCATTTCTTCACGGAGAATTGAAGGAGGTTGTTTATATTGAACAACCTGAAGGATACATTCGAAAGGGAGAGGAGCAGAAGGTATATCAACTAAAGAAGGCATTATATGGACTGAAACAAGCTCCTATAGCTTGGTACAGCCGGCTAGAGGACTACTTTGCTGGTGAAGGTTTCGAAAAATGCAGCTATGAACACACTTTGTTCATGAAAAAGGAAGGAGGAAGATTTTTGGTGGTAAGCCTTTATGTGGATGATTTAATATTTACCGGTAATGACTTGAAGTTGTGTGCAGAATTTAAGGCTTCCATGCAATCAGAATTTGATATGACTGATCTAGGGAGAATGAAGTATTTTTTGGGTGTTGAGATACATCAAACAGAGGTTGGGATCTTCTTATGTCAAGGGAAATATGCAAGTGAAATACTTGCAAGGTTCGGAATGGGCAGCTGCAATGCAGTTAATAATCCAATGGTTCCAGGAACTAAGCTATCATCTCAAGAGAAAGGAGAAGAAATTGACAACACCAAATACAATTGGCAGCCTTATATATATCACAACAACTCGACCTGATATAATGTATGCGGTAAGTTTTTTAAGCAGATTCATGGCTGCATCGAAGGAAGGACACTTACTAGCCGCAAAAAGAATACTCAGGTATTTGAAGGGGACAATGAATTTTGGTATTTTCTACAAAAGAAGCTCGGATAACACTCTTAAAGGATATATGGATAGTGACTTTGCGGGGTGACCTAGATGGAGGAAAAAGTACATCCGGATATGTATTCATGATGGGAGATGGTGCGATGGCATGGAGCTCTAAAAAGCAACTAATAGTTACTCTATCAACTACCGAGGCAGAATATGTAGCAGCCACAGCTTGTGCATGCCAAAGTATCTGGATGAGGGAATTTTTAAACAGCATTGAAGAAGATCTTTGCAAATGTGTTACGGTGTTCTGCGATAATAGTTCATCCATCAAATTATCCAAGAATCCAGTATTTCACGGGAGGACAAAGCATATCAACGTAAAATTTCATTTCATTCGCGATCTTATCAAGAAGGGAGATGTAGAGCTCATTTACTGTGGAACTAAGGAGCAGCTAGCAGACATCATGACAAAACCACTCAAACTCGAAGATTTTGTAAAACTTCGAATGCTCTTAGGAGTACAAGAGAAGAAGAATTTAAATTGAGCATACACATAACATGCTCAGTTTCGGGAGGATATGTTAGGAAATGTTTGAAGGAGTCTTGCAGAATAAAAGTTATCCCTATCTATTAGGGATTGTGGCAGTCAAAGAAGACCACTTCTCCAGCCACAATATGTGTGATGTAATCCACGTATTAACAGTAGCTAGTTTTTCTCAATTTCTGTTTGTAAGAAGCTGTATTTAAGTAGCATTGATTTCCCAAATAAACATCAAGTATTTTCATCAATCTTGTGAGCTCTATTAATTGTTCTTAAGGTTCGAACAATTGGATTAGCCCTTAATAATTTTTTTTTCTATTCCATCCATGTTATTTTTTAATCCATAAATAATCTATCATATTACAAATGATTTTCATTTTCACCCTCTTATGATTTTTTAATATTTGAAGTTTGATCCTAATTTTTTTAATTGTAATTTTTTATTTGCAATATTTTTTTTAGATTTCATCCTTACTTGTTTTTCCTTTTAGATTTTAGATCCATTTTTTTTTTGTTTTTTTTAAGTTTGACTCTTTTTTTCTTGGTTTTTTTTAGTTAGGTTAGTATTGAATTGTTTGATAATTCAAATAGACTTATACATGATTTTTTTTTGTTGTTTTTTTATTAGTTTTTTTAATTGTTATTTTTTTCATAAATATTTAAATTTTCAATTTAATTAATAACTTGAGACTTGAATTGTTTTAACCTATATTTTTTAAAATAAAAAAATTATTCACCCTATGGACCGTGCGCGGGCAACATATCTAATTTCTCTCTATTTCTTAATCCATATTAGGTTATCTTTTTGTAATTTTGTGTAGAAGGAAAGGATTGATGCTACAACTTTTGGCAGGAATATCGATCCTCCCACTTGGCTGGCACAACTCAATCGCTGCCAACCCATTGATGAATTAAATTTCCTAGTTAGTTAGGATTAGCCCTAACCCGATTGAATTTAAATATTTTGGTAATTGTTATTTGTTACAACCCAACACCCACAGGCTAAGTGGAAAATGAATTAAAAGCATTAAGATAGTAGGTTGTCACCTTAAAATTTATCGTTTTCATGACACAGTAGAAATTCACAAAAAAACCCAAGTTGGTGGAAATTTAATTATGCTTTAAATAGAAGGTAAATGCCTTGGATGTGTCATCCAAGATTGTTAAAATCACGATTTTGACATGGCATGAAAAATATAATACAAACTCGGATCGTAAAATCGTAATGTATTTTAAAATATATTAACAAAAAATTCATGCTTCAAATAAAAAAATTATAATACTGATATGGAATCCTAAAATCATTAATTCAATTCAATCCAATTAATTCAGTCATATAATACTGAAATGACATTCAATTCAGTCCAATTAATTCAGTCATATAATACTCAGTCCAATTCAACAATTTTCAGCCCAATTTTCACCCCATTAATTCAATTCAATTCAGTTCAATTAATTTAGTCCTATAATACTGAAATGTCATTCAATTCAGTCCAACTCAACAGTTTTTAGTCCAATTTTCACCTGATTAATTCAATTCAATTCAGTCCAATTAATTCAGTCAAAATATATACTGAAATGACATTCAATTCAGTCCAATTCAACAATTTTCAGTCCAATTTTCACCCGATCAATTCCATTCAATTCAATTCAACATTATAAATATACAAATTACAGGACTAGGCAAAATCAAAACTGTACTTAACAATTACAGGGCAACAGGGAAAAATCAAAATCTATTACAGGGGAATATACAATTACGATTTACGGAGCAAAATCAACTACTGCGATGATGATGATGAAGGCAAAATCAACTTACGGTGAAGAGCCGTTGATAATGAAGGCTGAACGGTTGCCGGTGAAGAGGCCCGATGTCGCCTGCTGCTGTTGATGAAGAGGAAGCCGTCAGCTGTTGATGATGGGAAAGAAAGGAGATTGTTGTCGGCGTGTCGCTGTTGATGAAGATTGAAGAGGAAGCCCGAAGCCGTGAGTTGTTGAGGAGATCGTCGTCGCTATTGATGAAAAGGAAGCTGCGATCGTGAGCACTAATGACTGGACTCTGGAGTGAAGAATGGAGTGAGGAAAGAGAAGGAGTGAAGACTGGACCATGACCGTAACCGTGACCATTTTTATGGAGATCGTCGTCGCTGTTGATGAAAAGGAAGCTGCGACCGTGAGCACTAATAACTGGACTTTGGAGTGAAGACTGGAGTGAGGAAAGAGAAGGAGTGAAGACTGGACCATGACCGTGACCGTGACCATTTTTGTGGAGATCGTCGTTGCCGCTTTTGTGGTTGCCGATGCCTGGTTGGTTAATTAGAGAAAGGGATTAGGGATTTGTTCGGTGAAAGAGAAGGAGTGAAGACTGAAGACTTTTTTGTGACTGAATAGTGAAGACTGCGTGGCGTGACTGTGCATTTCCACAGCCAATAGGCGCCTGACAGCTGAACCATGGAGGGACATTTTGTTTCAGTGCATGCATTTTGCTACAATAGTAAAATCGGTTCTTAAATCGTGATTTTGTGCGATTTCATCCGATTTTAATGATTTCACCCGATTTCAACCCGATTCCACCCATTTTCGATTTTTTCAAACGATTTAGCACGTAAAACATGTTTTGACTCGTAAAATCATATGATTTTACGAGCCAAAACGTGATTCTAACAACCTTGGTGTCACTTAAACACCATCATTTTGAATACCATAGTTATCAAACCCGACTCGGCTTGGCAAGTTGACCTGTGGCTAGACCAGTCCGGGTTTAATAAAAGACCGGCCGGGGCAACAACCCAGTACAACCCGGTCGATCCATGACCCAGACAAACTCGGACGAGACCCGGTGTTTTGGAATTGGATCTGCTTGAGATGATTGCAAGTCAATCTGAGCGAATGTCGGGAAATACTGTGAATGTTGTGTTTTAAAGTATTTTTTACTTATAAATATATTTAAATAATATTTTTTATTTTTTACTCAATTTTTTTCATATCACAAGTTCAATAAATAAATTTTCATTAAATGTTGGACAAAGATGGGTAAAATTGATTGATATACCAACAAAAACAGAGCTTATTATATCATAATCACATCGCATAATATTGAAATATTGATTAGATTTAGCATCTTCTATGATCACATCCCTAGAGGTAATCATTTTGTCCATGATTATCCACAATTTCTGGAATCATAAAACTAACACACAGGGATGATAGCTACACAAGAAAGGAATAAGAGCACAGTAGATGGCCCCAAAAATAAAATAAAAATAAAAATAAAATAGGATGATGACACAAAAGAGGATATAAGGGTGATTATGTCAATTGGCATGGAGGAAAAAAAGAGTACAAAAGTCAGCAAAATTGGAGGGAGTCATAAACTAATGTGCTGCCGTTGGATCGAAATCGAACGGTTAGAGGCGGCAAAATGTGGAATTGAGAGAAGGAGCTTATGACACGTGGAATCCTTTTTAAAAAAGCCGGCAAATGTTGACTTCGTAAGGTGTGATGCACTGATACTGGATTC
>Ga0325414_1000731_pt1 | contig 28734 bp, 8 predicted proteins | sample PopdelMetagenome_8_FD_206183 | JGI IMG/M metagenome (GOLD analysis project Ga0325414, IMG submission 206183) | Populus deltoides microbial communities from Bellville, Georgia, United States - Leaf-PdKOR-R3 | ecosystem: Host-associated > Plants > Phyllosphere > Phylloplane/Leaf | place: USA... | reverse complement strand
AAATGAGCTTTATTACTTGAGCCAAGGACATTGCATACAGTAGACAACTTATTGTTTGAGTTAAATTTCATGACATTATGTTAGATTTTTTTTATTTATGATTATTGAACATGATATTAGCTTTCTTCTTGATAATGCGTGTTAATCACTTTGGATTAATCTGATTGATTATTTTGGTTATCGTGTTTCCTGAATTGGGCTTGTTTTTTGATTTCTTAACATCAATTTGTAGGTGTAAACATGGGAGTGAACTTGAAAGCAATTCTGGGGTTTGTGTTTCTTTCATTTCTGTTGTTTGCTGTTGTATCATCCGCGTCGAATGATGGTTTGCTTAGAATAGGATTAAAAAAGGTGAAACTTGATAAGAACAACCGAATTGCTGCACGGCTTGATTCCAAAGAGACCTTGAGAGCTTCTATTAGGAAGTATAATCTTTGCGGTAATCTTGGAGAATCCGAGGATACTGATATTGTTGCATTGAAGAATTATCTGGATTCTCAGTACTATGGTGAGATTGGTGTTGGCTCTCCTCCTCAGAAGTTCACTGTGATCTTTGACACTGGTAGCTCCAATTTGTGGGTGCCATCATCTAAGTGCTATTTATCGGTGAGTTTATGTGCCCTTAATGTTGACGAGTGCATACCAATTGAAGATTTTTGATTGTTTAAGAAGGAGATTAGGAATTGATTGTTGGAAATTTATTAATGGTTTAACTTTGTTACACAGGTTGCTTGTTACTTCCATTCCAAGTATGACTCTGGAAAATCAAGTACCTACAAGAAGAATGGTTTGTTTTTCCTTGCTAATATCAACAATTTCTTAACTGCATTTTGTTATTCATTCCATGAGAAGACAGTTTAGCTTGTTAATTTGTATGTGGTACATTGGGCGTTTATCTAGAATGTTTAGGTCCAAGTAAATATGAAAATGCTGCATATTAATTTATTTTTTGATTAGGTATGTGGTTGCCATGATGAGCTATAATCTGTATAGATACTAACATTAGTTAGGAACTAATGATACCTTCACTGTAATCTTAAACCACACAATGCATCACTAGCTATGATTATTTAGTCTGAATTGCTCGTCATTGCAGTTGCATGAGCTGTATGACAGAGAAACTATCATATGGGTTTTCTTTTTCTTTTTTTTTTCAGGAAAAAGTGCTGAAATTCGCTATGGCAGTGGATCTATTTCTGGTTTCTTCAGTAATGACGCTGTCGAAGTTGGTGGCCTGGTTGTGAAAGATCAGGTAATGTTGTCTTTCAACTTATTTGCATGTTATTACATGGTGTGCTTTGCCAGTCTGTTCTCACTGCTGTTTTTGAATTTTAAGGAATTTATTGAGGCAACTAAGGAGCCTAGTATCACATTTTTGGTGGCCAAGTTTGATGGTATATTGGGACTTGGGTTCAAAGAAATTTCAGTGGGAGATGCTGTGCCTGTCTGGTATTTGTCTTATCTTTTAGTTCTCACTGACCATTTAAACATTTTTTATGGTTTGTGTTTGAGTGACACACGTGCTTTTTGAACAGGGACAACATGATTAAACATAGTCTTATCAAGGAACCAGTATTTTCTTTCTGGCTTAACCGCAATGCAGAGGATGAAGAAGGGGGCGAAATTGTATTTGGTGGGATGGACCCGAATCATTACAAGGGCAAGCACACTTTTGTTCCTGTGACACGGAAAGGCTATTGGCAGGTTGGTTGGCTGTACCCTTTTCTTTTCTTAAGAGTTCTCAATAAATGTTTTATCTTTATTTTTCAATTATGTTTCTCATTTTGTTTTACTGTAATTCTTGCTCATAGTTCAACATGGGTGATGTCCATATTGGTGATAAACCAACTGGTAAGTTCTCTCTTATTACCTTCACTTCTTAAATAGAAACTCAAATATACCAGTAGAGCAAAGCTCTGTAATAAGACATATTGTATGTAGCATGTATCCATGTGTCTTTATATATATGTGCTATCTTGCATATGATTCTACACTACCTGTCATTATATTGTCTTATCACCTAAGGATGCTTCTATTCAGGGTATTGTGCCAGCGGTTGTGCAGCAATTGCAGATTCTGGAACTTCCTTGTTGGCAGGTCCAACGGTATGAACAAAACACAAGAATGCTTCAGCTTGTTGGATGAATAATTGTAGATATCTTATTCAGTATACTTTGCTAGCTAACTGTTTAGCTATCCTATTTATTGACCTTGAGTTGAAGTTGTATGGATTGACTAGAACAAAAAGGATGAAAAAGTAAAAAGCTGTTGATATTTTTCTTCTGTTTGTTTGAGGATTTAAAGATGAGTTCATTCTCGTGTTTTGGTGCCCCTGTCTGGATACAATTATCTGATATGGATTCTGACTTTTAATTGTACTTGCATATGGTAGCTTTTAATTTGATTTTCTTGTAACCTTTTTATGTCTTCAACCTAACAGTGTAATAGACTTCTAGACTGACCTTGTCATAGGCTTTGAAATAATTTTTTTTGATATAAATCATTTAGAGGAAAAATTAGAATCTTCTATGATGCAGATCCGTGGTTCTGTTGTCAATTTGCGTATGCTTAAAATATTTGTTTGTTTCTCTCTCCTTTTCTTCCAGACTATAATTACCATGATAAATCAAGCCATTGGAGCCTCTGGAGTTGTTAGCCAGCAATGCAAGGCTGTTGTTTCACAATATGGGGAAGCCATAATGGATTTGCTACTCTCTCAGGTGAAAACTAGCTTTACTTTTATTTCAGTGTTCTCTATTAACCATGGCTGATAAAAATTTTACCTGAGAAAATGGTTGTGGTCAGCATTTAGAGATTTATTTGTGTTCTTGCCTATGTATTTACAGGCACAGCCAAAGAGGATTTGCTCTCAAATTGGACTTTGCACGTTTGATGGAACCCGTGGCAGAAGGTTGGGGTCTAAAGTGTTCTCTTCTTATGCTTAGGCTTTCACAGTTCTACTTGGATGCATTATTTTTGCTCCTCGATACTGGCCCCTTTTTTGTTTATAGGCCAAAGAAAAGTCATTAAAGTACACCCCTTCTTTCTGGATATTACCCCTTTTCATGGAAGCAAATTCTTGCTGCCATGCATGCTACTGCTTTTGTTACTAGAAAGGTTTACCTTGTGCTGTGGATAGGCAGTTAACTTATTGGTTTGTAATTTTGCTTAGCATTGGCATTCAGAGCGTGGTGGATGAGGGCAATGACATGTTATCTGGTGTTCTTGGTGATGCTATGTGCCCTGCTTGTGAAATGGCAGTTGTCTGGATGCGAAGCCAGCTGAAGCAGAACCAGACACAAGATCGTATATTGGACTATGTGAATCAGGTGAATTAAATGCATTAGTACTTTATATATTAATCAATGAGGTGATAATACATGCATTATTCCTTAATAATTTCTTGGGCCTTCGTGACATGCTTCTCTTGCTGATACCCACAATACTTTTGCAGCTTTGTGAACGTGTGCCAAACCCGATGGGAGAATCAGCTGTTGACTGTGAAAGTGTTCCTTCCATGCCCACGGTTGCCTTCACAATTGGAGGCAAAGAGTTTGAGCTCGCTCCAGAGGAGGTATTGTATCTGAACTCAAGTCTTACCCATTGATACCCCCCCTGTTTATTGGACTTGTTGCAATGCACAAGTTGGTGAAATGAAATGCAACCAGCTAATCATCTTAATAATGAGGTGTCAGTGACATTTATTTGTTTGCTCTAAGAGTTACAAAATTGTGTGATGGTTTGATTGACTGTCACTAAGTTCCTTCTAAGCACTGCCACTTGTATTAGGTTGATAGTCTTTACAGCAATTTTAACAGGATTTTAGTCTTGTCATTATGTTTGGATGCATTGCTGTAGTCTAAATTTGTATATCTAGTAGTAATATAGTCCATAGTCTGACAATAGGCTCATAAGGAACTTGGACACCGCCTAACTTTTCCTCCATTTACACATGAAGTGCTCCTATTGAATATGCAACACAACTTACTATTGCATGAAACAATACCCCTTTAACGTACTACATCAAGCATACATATTAATTCATAGAACTAATGCCTTTTTCCTGGTTTGTGATCAGTACATTCTCAAGGTTGGCCAGGGTTCAGCTGCCCAGTGCATCAGTGGCTTTACTGCTTTGGATATACCTCCTCCTCGTGGACCTCTCTGGTACATCATATTCTCAACAAACCTTTTTAATGATCCTAAAAACATGTTTCACTTGTTTTATAACCTTCATCCCATAGTCATAGATGGTCATATGTTCCTTTGAGTCTTACCTATTGATCTTGGGCAATTCAGGATACTGGGAGATATTTTCATGGGTCGTTACCACACTGTCTTTGATTCTGGAAAGCTAAGAGTTGGATTTGCAGAGGCAGCTTAAAGGATATAGTTTGGGGTCTGTCTCATATTTCCCCCTCTTATCAACTAATATGTAATGTACTTTTCAAAAGGTGATGGGAGTCACTGGTGAAATATGAAGGTTCTGGCTCCTACTTAAATTAAACAGATGATATTGTAAATATTCGTTTGCTCGCTTGCTTCTTATCAATTACAGATTGATACAGTATAAAATGGCACATGAATTGAATGCTGTGTAAGTGCTTTATGGCCATCTTTTCCCTTGATGCACGCTGTTCTTATCCAAACCCTTGTCCAGGTTATTTCCTATCTATCCTTAGAAAAGAGGGAGCCAAAGAGTGTTAGGTTATGTTAGGTTACATTAATAAATTTTCACTAGGTTCATGAAATGACTACTGCTCTTCAGGCATGTAATTAATAATTGTCATTTACAGGTCCACAGATTGGAAAGTTTTTAATCTGTTAGGTTTATGCTGTTATCAAACCTTACCTTCCTTTTAACTTCACCATCAGGATAATTGTTTCTAGTCGCTTTTTATTTAGTTAGTTTCACCAAAGATTTTAGGCTCAAATATAGCTCTGTGGGGGCATGGAAAGTGGGGGTCTAGTTTACATGCAATCTACTACTGGGTAGCGTTTGGTATATGACTTGACCAGTGCATTTGCATGTGATTGGTGTGCGTTTAGGATTAGCTAGAAATTTGTTTTCTACTCTTCCTCCACCACCTCATATAGTCATGTCCAGGCTTATCTACTCACCCACATATAGTTGTCTAGTCGTATTTGCTCGCCAATGTTTCTGTGCATCGTTATGCAATATAGTCTTATTTGCTCACTAACGTTTACTCGGTCCCTGTCACAGAAAAGTCTCTAGTGTCTTACTTTATGCTTGACGTGAGTTGCCCACCTTCATTTGCATATATTCTTTTGGTCACCAAACAACTGAGTGTCCGCACTTGTGCTTCCTCCTCAACAGCCAACTTTGGTGGCTCTTTTCATGGTAGTTGAGAAATTGGCCGGTGAAGACGGGAATGGTGCTAGGAGGGCAAAGAAAGGCCTGCGAAATGCGTTTTCTAACAGTTAATAGCACCAGCACCTCCTGTGGCCAATGAATAGTCCAAGAACGAAGAATTAAGATCATTCGCATGGAAACCACAAAAGGCCAGTTAGTTCCCGTTACTTTCTTCTGGCAAAAAAAAAAAAAATAAAAAAAATTCACATCACACTGCCTTTTCATGGTCAATTAAGAACAATGATGCACCATGCACGTTTAGTTTAGTTTAGTGTAGTGTTTTTTTGATGGCATGTATGATGATAAGGGAAATCTTTAATTTCTTATTAACTAAAATTAAATTCTTTTCATGTTTAGAATGAAAAAACAAAAAGAAATAATGCCTTTTCATTTCAACCACAGTTTCAATGTAGACATTGCCGCATAAACAAATGGGGCATTGATTTAATGATCAAAGGTCAAGTGGATCTCACTCGCATGCAAGTGGAGAACAAATTATACATGGATATTCAATTCCCTTTGGTTTGATGACAATGACATGATCAACAACAGAAGGAGAGATGACATATTGATGTAACTTTTTGAATTTTGTAATAAAAAACATGGAAGCATAACAGAAGGGATACATTAGTTAATGTAATTTTCTTGTCTAATTGGGACCAAACTTCCATTCTAAGCATGATAGGTAGCAACATTGTTTGTGGCTTGGTTTTAGTGAAAATTATTAGGAGCATTGCCAACCTTACATTTTCCTACCATTCCATAAAGAAATTTAAGAATTAATCTTCTTCCTTAAATTTTATATCATAGTTTTAAAACCTAATAACCAATTATCTCCAAAATCTTTTTCCCAAAAAAATAATAATCTAAATGATATTATTTTAATTGAAGATATAAAATCAACTAGTTGATAATTGAGTTCTGATTAGATTAGACTCGGGTCGATCAGGCCAATTCAAGTTTTTGATTGGGTCACCAAGTCAGCTAAAGTTTTTTTTTTTTCTATTTATACTTTAACTCGGATAACTCTAAGTTCTAGTTCAGCTAGGTTCCAGGTTGACTTGCCAGATCAGTTAGTATTTTAAAACAATCATTTATATCAGTAAAATGTTATCCCTTATTGGGATAAAATAATAAAAAATATATATCAAATGATATATTTAAATAACTTATTCAGTTTTAGTTTGTATTTAGTAATTTGATAATGATTATTTTTTAAAATATTTTTTTGTTTAAAAATAAATGAAAATAATTTTTTTAAAATTATATTTAATATTAACACATGAAAAAACAATTCAAGTGTATATATATATATTAAAAAAAATTTGAATTAGGGCCGCAAACGAGGCGAATCATCTCCTACCTCATACTTTATTCTTTCGCTAGCTTTTTCACTTTTTTCCTCTCACCAAAAGCATGTAATGTTAAAGACGGGCGCCGGCTGTCCCGCAAACTTTGTCAGCACATAAAAACTAGATCTGTGTGATCTTTACTATTACCAGTTGTTAGCTCTCTATCTCACCTTCGGCAACAACTTGCAAACAATGTAACTAACATTCTATCAGCCTATTTTAATTTCTCAATATTTGATCTAAGAAAAAACCCTAGTGAAAATTAATAATCCCTCCTGGGAAAGAAAGCAATCAAAATCTTATGTCTTTTTCCAAGTGGGGTTTCAAAGTAGCAGCAGCAGGTAGGAAGAGTCCAAATTAAATATGTCACAGTCCTGAACAATCAGAGTGTTTCTTCAAGAAATTCAAATGTATATCCTTGTTGTTTAAGGATATTTTACTCCACTTTATGCTACTTTACACCGATTATCCATTCAACGCACCGAAGTGTTTGATCTTTGCATCAGAAAGAATGGGTCCCAAACCTTTTACCGAAAGCCAAACTCGCAGAGGTGAAAGGGAGTGAGTGAAGCCAAGGAATAGGTGGCTGGCACATGAAGAAAGCAACGTAATAGTTTGTGTTACTTGAAAGGAACGTCGGATAGATAGATTCTTGGCTTTTCTTGGGAATTGGTTGCGGCTTTCATTCATTCTTTTGCATTTGCTTTTCTTAGGTGCCTTGAACAATGCCTTGTGAATTCTTCTTGTATACTTCACCTACAATTCTAAGCTAGGAAAGCAACAAATTGCTTCGTCTAGAGTTGTAGGTTTTGGCAAAGGCTATATGATGCTTTAGATCATCCATTCAAATAGCCTGGTGATTTCACTCAAGAGCTAGCAAAGCAATTTCTTTTCTTTGGAATGAATATGGTCATAATTAAGAATAAATTAATTAATTGATGGAAAATAATGAATTATAACCTTGATAGAACTAGCTAAAATATGTTAACTAAATATTGAAATATCCTATCAACCAAATTAATTAAATACATAAAATGTAAGATTTTGTTACTGAACACTTCATATCAATTAAGTGATTTTAAACACTATATATTACTTTAAAAAAAAAAAGAGTAATGACAAAGGAATTGTTGAAAATGCCCATATTTTAATCTATCATTCTTAATTTTCCATGAGGATCTAGTCATCAACAATGCATTTACAAGTTATCTAAGTTTCTAACATGAGTTTGACAATATACGATAATTCACTCTTGAAGTTATCTAAGTTTCTAACATGAGTTTGAAAATCTACAATATATAATGTACTTTTGAACTATTAGATTGTGATATTCTAACAATTCACATAAATTAATAATTTTAACAACCACCACTTTGATCCTTAGGGGGTGTTGTTTTTATAGTTCAACATGTTTTTATTTAACAAATATTAAATTGATGTTTTTCATGTATTTTTTTAATATTTTAATATGCTAATACTAAAAAAATATAAAAATCATCATTATTATTTTATAAAAATACTTTATACCACATTATTAAACACCTCTTAGTAGTAGCATACAGTCATGCTACTATGTAATTAAAGAAGAATATTTCTTGACCTAATTGGCATTTAATCCATGAGTCGACAGCCATTATAAGTAAAGCACTATAATTGACTTTTACTTCAAAATTAATAACAAAACACAACTTGTTATAGCTAGCTTGGTTCAAGGTATCCATATCATAGCATTATTAGAGGTTTACCTTCGCACATTCATTGTCCACTACGTACCATTAGAGACTTTCAAAAGTCAATTAACAATGGAGATTAAACTAATCTACTCTGTATTACAAACTCTTATGGCCACTAGTTAACCTCTCTAAAGTATGGAATATACCATCCATTGTATGATCCCACGCTCATCAACAAAAGATGTCAACACAAAGCATGCATGTGCTCACGTGATATCTCGTGAACAAGGCATCATTCCATAGCTAATTAAGCTAATGAGCTCAGCGTTAAGATTAAGCAACTGGCCTCCAAAGCCGGCCAAATTTGCTTGCAACCCACCAGCTTTTCGACACCTGGAATAACGGCGGCGGCCCATTGACCACGAAATGTGTAAAAAATAAAGTTGAATGAAGAAAGCAATGTTTCTTGCTTTAAAGCCAAACGTCCCAAGCCAACCACATAACTGTTTTTATAGGTGCTATATATAGAAGCTTGCAATAGCTAGCTACCATAACAAACAATTCAGCTTAATACACATCCTTTAAATCTTTTACCCCCCCATTCTCTCCAAAATGGACTGGACTAGAGGCCAAACCATTGGCCGTGGCTCATCAGCCACCGTCTCGATGGCCAGGGCCAACCAATCCGGTCAAGTCTTTGCGGTGAAGTCAGCTGAGCTATCAAAATCGGAGTCTCTTCAAAAGGAGCAAATTGTTCTTTCAACATTAAGGTGTCCGCAAATTGTAGCATATAAGGGGTGCGACATTACTAATGAAAATGGTAAGGTCTTGTACAATCTTTTCTTGGAGTATGCATCCGGTGGCACGCTTATCGATGCAATTCGGGAGGGTGGAGGTTGTCTTGACGAGGAAATGATCCGATTGTATGCTCGGACAATTTTGCTCGGCCTCGAGTATCTTCATTGTAATGGCATAGTGCATTGCGACATCAAGGGTCACAATATTTTGGTCACTAGTGATGGGGCAAAAATTGCTGACTTGGGTTGTGCTAAGCGGGTTGATGAGGTGTCAGAAGCAAATTGGGGCACGACAACAACAATTGCAGGCACACCACTTTACATGGCACCTGAAGTGGCGCGTGCTGAACACCAAGGGTTCCCTGCTGATATATGGGCTGTTGGGTGTACCATTGTCGAGATGGCCACCGGACAGGCTCCATGGGTGAATGTCTCAGACCCAGTTTCAGCTCTTTACCAGATTGGGTTTTCGGGCAACGCGCCAGAGATTCCAAGCTTCATGTCTAAGCAAGCAAGAGACTTTTTGAGCAAGTGCTTGAAGAGGGACCCGATGGAAAGGTGGTCAGCCAGTGAATTACTTAAACATGATTTTATTATTGAAGAGGCAAATCTTATTTTAAAGGAAAACAATAGCTCAAAAGCGGACACTCCAACATGTGTTCTGGATCAACTCTTGTGGGACTCAATGGAGAAGTTAGAGACAACTTGGGATTCGACCCAGAATACTTCTCTGGTCTCTCCAATCGAAAGAATCAAGCAATTGACTGAAGGCAATGGAAAAGCACACAGCTGGTCGACATGGGGTGATGCTTGGGTCACAATAAGAAGCAACAAAAGTAGCAAAGAACAAGAAACGGTTTCTTGCAGTGAGGATTATAACATGGCATATGCCAATGAATCCATTGAAAATAGTGGGGCGGAGATAGCTTCGCTTAGCATGGAATATAACCTTGTCGTTCTTAACGAGCCCACAAGCATTAGTGGGAATAATACATGTAATAACACTAGCAGTGGTGGTAGCTGTCGTGATGACGGAAGGCATAGAATATTGTTGATGCCTTGTGAAGGTAGAAAAGATGCTTTATGTAAGCAATTCGAATTTTGTGAAGGAAATAAAGTTCTGTTTTCCACATCGCAATGCTTAGCTTGCTTATCTTCATATACTGTAGCCATGGCTGTTTCAAATTACATATCTGGTCATAAGAAACCTGCTGGATATGAGGTCCAAGCTAGTTAATCAGGCTTGTGACTGGAAATAAGAAGCCAATTGGACCAAATCTTAACTAACCAAATTGTGTTATCAGGCCACTTAACACCGGCCTCCAAACCACAGCCTTTCAATTGATAAGACATAGTTTTAAAACCTAACTTTATATGTCATTTAACTCAATATTTTTTTTTAAAAAATTTAAAATAATATTATTTTAATTATAAAAAAATATATTATTTTTAAAAAAATAACAGTTTTAGTTAAGTTAATGAGACTGTGAGTCAACTTGAATTTATAATTGGATCAATTTGTTTTTTTATTTTTTTTTCTTTAAACTGAATAGGTTTAGGTTGTAAGTTAATTGGATTCTGGTTTGATTTATTAAACCAATTTAAATTTTATAAATTATAATTTATAAGGTACGACTTAGAGGTTGGTTTAAATAGTAAGTGAACTGTTTTTTTTTTAATGTTGATAAATGAAAGGGATAACGTGATGTTTTTTTAAGTAAATGTACTGAACTAATTATCACATGAATTTGGGCAAGAATAGAGGTAAGAAATCTGCAAATCGCATGCATCCAAGCCTTTATTTAGTGGACAGATCTTAAATTTCCATTAACACATGCTATCAAAGCATCTGTAGATCAGGTCATTCTACAAATGATCCCACTTCTCCATTTCCATTAGGATGTGTTTAGGCAAGAAATTCTCCCGACAACCTAATACCTAATTATTGACACTGACTTCATTTACCACTATAGTTTAAGAGTGGTTATTCTAAGAATAAATTATATCTTTTCCTAAAGCTTGCACCAATGGTGTCCCAGCAGAAGATAGAAGAACAGCACTTAGTCATTTAAGCTATCTCTTTCCCTGTCATCAGCAAATTGCAACACCATTGATACTTGTCACAACCCACCATGAAAAGCTAGCTAGATTTTATATAATTATGTTAAAATACACAAAGGTTCTATAATCAACCTAATAACTTAATAGTTTAAACTATTAGATGTAAATTTCAAGAATAATTTTATATTACACTATCTTATATTTAATTTTATTAATTAAAATAGAATGATAAAATTCAAACTTGAAATTGCTTGATCAATAAAACTTTAATATCATATTAAAAAATCATCTCTTAAGCTATTAGATGAATGTTTCAAGAATATTCTTACATTATTCACCAATAATTCTCATTTTTAGTATGTTGATGTTGTGTATCGCATTTTACTTTACCATTGCCTAGTTGCAGAGTATTAGTCCTTGGATGTGTCAAACACTAGAGCAAATATATAGAATGCATTGCTTGTAGAAGCGATGCACCTTCATTGCTAATCCTGTAATTAAGCTAGCATGGTTTCTACTTGGAACGACATGACATTAGTTCTCTACTTGATTCCCAACTTTCCCTTCCTTATTATGCTCATATATAATTCTGTTGACGATAATCTAGCTTGATCTCAGTCATTAACCACTAGTCGTTCAAACGTAAAAAAATCTAATAAAATTGGGATAATGGCACGCATTTCATTTGTGTGGTGCTTGTGGAAAGGAAGCCAACGAAAAACCTTATCAAGCACTCACAACAGGATATGATATGACATTAATTTACGGTGGAAACTTGCTTCTTGTTTTCATTTCAGGTCTCAGTGGTCAGCTACCTATTTATATATATTTTGGAAATAACTTTTAATATATTGTTAATGGTAAGACATTGTAGAGTCAACTTCCATACTTCACACTACACGTCTCTCTAGGTTTTAAGCTTGTTATTCACGTATAGAGTGGTGCATTCAAGATAATCTTTCTTTCTCATAGCCTCTCTAACTGATCTGTATGAGATCTTGATCATTTGCCAAATAATTAAAATAAAAAACACTTGGCAATTTATTTTATGTCTTTATTTTGTTTTTTTAACTCAATAAGTTTACATCTTTTCTATATCTACACTTTCTGTTATTGAATGCTAACCAAACTATAGGTTAGGGGATTTTCCTTTTATGCTTCTTCTTTCAATTTCTGTAAACCGCCCCTCGAAACCAGAAAGATCGGCTATAAGCTTTGTGCTTGGAGTTCTCTCAATTGTGAATACTGAATACGAAACGTTAGAAACATGAGTGGACTCCATAACCAGGAAGACTTGGGAGTGAAAAGCAGGAAAGCAAAAAAAAAAAAAAAAAGGAAGAAGAACGATCCCTTTTCTATAGTCAGCTGCAGCTCCTCCAATAGGGATAATATATACGTCCCATGCTTTATGGGGATTCCCATTTTCTTTAGTAATTTATACTTAGTTATCACCTTGTAACCATTAACATTCTTTTCTAATCTTTCTTTTTCCTACTCATCTTCAAGTTTCCAACGCAGATCACAAGTAAAAGGGTGCTCCCTTTTAATTATACTCTTCTTTTAGAGCTATAGGTCGGTATTTATTCAACGCCAAAATTGTTGTTTGATAGCCACCAATTCATGCATCCTCTGACATCTATGGTGAATACACTAGTTCAGATTTAAATAACGTTGACATTTTTCTGAGGATCCTCTGACAGTTAAGGAAAGAAAAGCACTTGAAGGATAATGTTAAGCACTTCCAGTGATATCTTCACTTTAACTGAAATATGCCTTGCCAACCCACCTATAGTACTGTATCCTAGTACTTATTTTACGAGAACAGACTGTATGTTCCAAGAGTTAATTTGATTCATGGATTGGTTTCAGCCATGGAACTTTCAGGTTCGTTATTTTTTATTGTTGTACAATATCTCTGAACTCTTATGCTGGCCCTAGAAGGAACATTCTTAAAATGAAGAAGCAGGCGGTGCCAAAAAATTTATTTTGCGTGTGATATAAAAAACAGTAAGGCTTTTATTTATTCATCCCATGAACCACTGTTTTCAATGAATTTTGCTTCTTTTGGTGTTGTGAAGTGGTATGGTTAGAAATATTTTTATTATTTAAATCTGTTTTTCATCTTAATTTTATAATTTTTTTTAAAATTATAATCATAAAAACTATTATAATATCAAAGACGCATGAAGTTAAATGAGGGTATCTTCCAAGATTTTTTTTTTCATGTCAACAAGCAAAGCTATGTCCTCCACAGAATATGGGGCATGATAGCTTTTACACCTAATACATAGTTTTCCATTGATTTTTGTCTTGTCTCACGCCTATTTCTCTACCTATATAAGCACCCATATAGCCTGATACTGAAATTCAGGGGTTCTTATACTCATGAGGCCACTTCCTTCAATATAGATAAATGGAAGCAACTGAGATGTACATGTTAAACCAGAAATTGAGATCAAAATCGATGCTTTGATCATCACCAGCAAAGAACAAAATGGCTACCAAGCTGAAGTTGACAAGCCATCACAGTCTTCCATTTTAACGAGGACACATGCAGGCTACTTCAGGATAAGCCTGTCTTTTGGTACACAAGCCTTGCTACGGAAGGTCCTTAGTGAGCCTAACAATAATGGTTCACAAGATGTCTGGCACGTATTTCGTATGCTTCCTTCAACTGCTTTTCTTTTGCTATGGTGGCTTGCACTTCTGATACAAATTTCCCTCTCTTATCTATGTTCTGAAATGTTTCTTTCACTTTAACTTGGTGATCAAGCTAGAGTTCTTGCACTATATAGGAGTAAACTACTTGTATGCTCCTTGGATTTCATGGTTTTTGTTGCTTCAATCGTCACCTATATCTGTTACAGAAATTGTTCCCTATTAGCATCTTTACTGTTCCTATTGTGATGCTTGATATAAAACTAGGCCTGTGATAATACCATATGTATTCTGAGTGAGGGAAACTTTGCTCTCATCTAATTAATCAATCTGTATACTGTGTAACAGACTTGTAGGCCAGCTCTTTTCAAGAAATCAATGAGAAAATTCAATGTTGCATGGTGAGCTTACTCATTCACATTAACATTCCTGGCACTCGTTTCTGTTGAGTACGCAAAAGAGATTAAAGGTCATATAGCCAGGATTGATGCTTTGTGTTATCTGCACTGTCAAATCTGATTTTCCTTGGCTTGATGGTGCTCACTGCGTTTAACACCGACAGGTTTCTCCACCAAAAGGACCCTGCACTGAATTTTTTCAGTAATTGAAAAACAAGAAATTCATGTTAATTTATACTCAACTGTAAATCAAAGTCTGTATTCTTGCCAAGCAAGAGAGGAGAAAGCTCGAGTTTGAGCCTCCCTTTTGTAGATCCACCACTAATCTAAAAATTGATGGTCCAATTCACCAGGTCGACCTACCTTTTAATTACTCCCATATGCTTAATCTTCATAGTCATTACAGGACATACGAATTCTTTTTTTTTTTTGCCTTAAAACAGGACATGGGGGTTCATGCACCACCGGGAGTGGTTTTTGTAGGTTCCAAGTTATATGTTTTTTGGTTGGTGTCATCTTCTCCCTCCACACCCTCTGGGTTTCATCAAACCACTCTCAAGGATGAAACAAACTCTTATCATTGACGTAGATGCAGGAGAGAAGATTGATGGTCCACCAATGTAAGTCTGGCAAGTGTTCTCCATATGCTATTTATGTGAACGGAAAAAATTGCATGTTTGAGATGCGGCTTGATCCTGAAAGAGCTCCAAACTTTGAGCTCTTTGATGGAGTGAAGCATTCATGGTCTGAACTTCCCTAACTCCCGAAACTCCCAGCAAGATTCTTGCCCTTTATGACTCAGCGAGACCACATCGTAGACGTAGATGCATGCATGCTGTGTTTATATGGATTCGACAGGTATATATTGGCTGTATAAACCGAGTGGGAGCATCTTATCCAATTTGGTGGCGTAGCTCATTTTCCATTTACTGGGTTTGGAATAGTTATCGACAATCTACGTTTAACATCAATCAATGACAGGAATTTTGTTAGTGTTAGTAGGGAGTTAAATATTTAGCAGGTAGGAAGGTTGTTAGAAATAGTTGGAGGGAAATCAAGTTCAGTTAGTAGAGGAAAAGTCTCTGTAAATGGATGGTATTTATTTCCTGATAATCAGGTAATGAATGCAGTAATTTTGCCGAAACTGCAGAATTCTCTCCCTAATTCTTGAATCTTTCTTTCATCTATTCTTCTCTCTCAAAGTCTATTTTCTTCTTCCCTCTCAAAACCTATCTTTTACTTCCTCAAAATCTATCTTTTTTCTATCTTGTTAAGGTGAAACCTTAACAAATAGTGTCGGTTCCAAGGCCTTAATTGTATCATTTTGGTTCAAAATGGTGAAAAACAATAAGATAAAGGCTGTGGAAAAACGTTGTAGGAAGCTTGATGAACAATTACATGATATTCGTCAAGAATTTCGAGAATCAATTTCTGATCAACAATAAAAGTGGCAAGATAGAATAATGGAGGGAGCGGAGCTAAATAAAAAGACCAATCAAATCAGTCTGTAGATCGAAGCACTGGCAACTCAGTACCAATCTTTTCTAGCTAATCAGATGGAAGGGAGGGAAGTTGTAGCTAACTCTGAAGGAGTCTTGAATACTCCACCAGTAGAAAAGGAAGTAGGCACTCAGAGCAATCAAGAAGGCATATTACATGGGTTCAAAATCCTTGCTCGTAGAGATCACATGGGCAGCCAAGATCACCACAAAACTGGATATAATCCACCTCTACCAATGATTGATTTGCCAGTTTTCTGGGGAGATAATCCTAGGGGATGGTTAAGGAAGTGCAAGAAGTTCTTTACACGTAACTTGGTTCTTGTACAACAAAGGGTTGAGGTGGCTTCTCTGTACTTGGAAGGAAGGGCATATATAAGTTTGGTTTAAAGGATTCATTTTGAGTAATAAGGAGGTGGCCATTAAGCAACCATCTGAAAAATTGTATGAGCAAAGAAAAAGGCTTGGGTGGTGCTACAAATATGGTGAGAAGTACAGTCCATGCCATCAATGTAGCGTGAAGGAAATACATATGATAGAATGAGTGGAAGAGGATAGGTTCTTAGATGTGGAAGAAGCTGAAGAAGACAAGTTCAAAAAATATAGACGAGTTATTGTCAAGCCTATAGCAATCTTGGAAAGAAAGATCATGAAAAAAGAAAATAGAGCAGTAGCGGCTGGATTAATTCGGTGGTCCAATTCATTTCCTGAATATGATCCATGAAAAGAAATAGACAAGATTCAGATGCAGTTCCTGGAGTTTTCTTTCGATTCTTGAGGATAATAATCCTTTCAAGGTATGGATATTGTTACGATTACTGGTACAAGGGCATGGAGTAGTTAAGAGGGGTGAAGGGTAGCAGTTACAATGGTAGAAATTCTGGTACTGTTAGTAATTAGTTAAATAGAGGAAGTTAGCAATTAGGAAGGTTGTGAGAAACAGATGGAGGAAAATGAAGTTCAGTTAGTAGAGTAGGATTCATTTCATAATAATCAGATAATGAATGAAGTAATTTTGCAGGAACTACAGAACTCTCTCCCTATCTCTTCAATCTTTCCTTTCTCTATTTTTTCCTCTCTCAAAATCTATCTTCTACTTTCTCAAAATCAATCTTTTTTCTATCTTGTCAAGGTGAGACCTTAACACATTTCACTGCTGAAAATGGACTAAAAAATCCACTCCCCTGTTGCCCATGTAAACCCCACTCATACGACTCATTGCTCCATGTGTCTCCATTGATTAAATCTCAAACTCAAATAGAACTGCTACCACTTCCTCGAGAGAGAGGATGAGCCACCATAAATAGCAATTGTAAGAACTGGCTTTAAGCATGATGATTCAGATACTGGCCTGTCCACTCTACCCTCGTCTACACTAGGTGTTCTTCAAGTTCAGCAGCATAAAATCTTGTCTATCCGCCAAGTCTCATCTTCATCATATCGTATGGATATTTCTAATATTATGTTTAAAGGATTGATGCTTGTGCTGGCTGCACTGTCAGCTCTGACTTTCCCTGGCTTGATGGTGCTTACTGCATGAGACACCGATATGTTTCTCCATTAAAATGATCCTGTACTGCATTTTTCCAGTCATTCAAACACAAGAACTTCAGGTTAAATCATAGTCAATTGTAAATACAAAGCATAGTTACAGATCGAAGTTTGTAGCCTTGCAAAATAAGAGAGGTGAGAGCTCCAGTTTGAGCATCACTTTCTTCAATCCATGGCTAAAATCAAAAAAAGTTTGTCTGACTCAAAAAGAACCATTTTTATTCAGAAAGGAGAGAATACCAGCAGTATATGTTCTCTAATACACCAAACAATGTTAAGAAAACAACATATCAGAATTTATGCTGACAAAAGATATCCATTATTTTCAGCGTTAAGCTCTACATTTCACTTGTAGTGAACACAAAATGATAACCCTAATTTTACTTTCCTTTTCTGTGCGTTTCATCTTGTCTTTTTCTCCACACTTACAGCAATGCATAGATGTCAATTAAACCCTAACCAACAATCCCATCGTGAAAATCCCCAGTGATACTATGAAAAAAAAAAATAAAAAACAACTACGAGGAGGATAAAAAGACTATTTAACAAGTGGGGCTCAGTTTCTCAAGTATTCTTCTTGCTGGTTGATCGTGAAAGTCCCAAGTCCATAGATTGCAACTGGCTCCGTAGGTTCTGGTTTTCTTCAAGCAAGCGATCATACTCAAGAAGGAACCCTTCAGATTGCTTACTTAGAGCAGCTGCATTGGCTTCTGATGTATTTACCTCCTTTGACTTGACTTCCAGCTCAGATTGCAGCTGTTTAAGTTTTTCTTGCAGTGTGGACACCTCTGTTTCTAAAGCTTTGGTCTCCTCAACCTTCCCATCCTCAAAACTTCGATTTTGTTTCTTTACAGCCTCCATGCTCTTCCTCCGCATACGAAGCTCTCTGATGTAATGGTGCAGGCGGTCTATCATTAGTGAAAGGAAAAGGATGGAACCTGCAAAGAGGTACCTCAAGTTTATACAGGTTGAAGAGCCCATGAGGTCTCTAGAAACAAGGAATTTGCAAAAATAAATTGCCTAGTCATTCTACTAAAAAACAAAAAATAATTTCAAAAGATTTAGAAACAGACAAAACTCTCACGTTTACAAGTGCTGCTCAGAAAAGAAGATATATGCTACAAAAGAAAGCACTTCACACCATTCCCCACATATATTATTTAAAGAAATTCGGTTTCCAACACTATGTTCTACAAGATCCATGAATAGGTTCACTGAAGAGCTGTTGCAAAAAATGTAAAAAAGAGATAGCATTGCATAGCATAAAAGGTATTTAAATAAAGGTAATAGTCATTCTGGAGACACATCAAACAAACAGGGGACTGTGCGGAAGTTCTTTGCGGTAAATATGAAACTTTGTGAAGCAAGGTTTCTTTTGCACAATTTTACCAGTGCTAAATGATGAGAGAAGAATCAGAAGCAGGAAAGTATATATTTTCAAATATCTATGCCACCCGCCAAAGTTATAAAAGTATAATGACAGCATATGTTTGGAAATGAAAAACACACATTTGAAGTTACAAAATCTGATGATGACCCAATTGTTGCACAGCATTTGAAGTTGCAGAGCATTTTGAAATGAAGAACATATGTTTGAAAAGCAGTATGTTGAATCTTATTACAAATGAGATGTTGCCTAGCATTCTAAAATGAAGGACAAGTGTTTGAAAAACATCATGATGAATCTGATCACAGATGAGGTGTTGCACAGCATTCTGAAAAGAAAAATAGATACTGGAAGTTATATAATCCACTTTTATCTTCCTGTTATTTGAGTTTATAATTCATAACCGATGTACAATAGACAAGAGAGCATATAACAGGGATAAAATCTTCGTGCAGCTGAAGAGAACTCCATTGGTGCAGAAAAATGCCATATTTGGAAGTACTTTTGCAAATACATGTATGATACAGGATGCTGTAAGTTTGACATCTTAAGGGAACCATAGGTCTGCTGGCACATGCGTAGAAAAGCAGGCTATTATTGCTTCACTATATAGTAGTACTGTATAAGAGAAAAATCACAGCATGTATTGCTCTTTACTTGAAGTTTAGTTGTCAAAGAATGTTTTTTAATTGAAAATAGTAGCACATTTATTCACATCTAATGGCATTACCAAGCATCAAGGCAGAGTTCAATCATCTAAAAACAGGAAAAGCAGGACAACATGTGGAGACATTGATGCTGTTTGAAATGATTTTCTTACATCGAAATAAGTATCGCATGCTAGCTTTAAGAGCTTAAACACAAAAAAAGAGAAAGAATCATCTAATTGACACTCTCCTAAAATCCTGAACAAAGAGTTCCAACTCCAAAGTTCTCCCTTGATCTAAGAAGGAAAAACGTAATATATGGACTCTTTTGCTCAAGTCAATCAAAATTCAGATATTGGAGTTAATCGACTCAAAAACAAAATTTCCCCACAGCACTAAACATTTGGTGATCCATCTTCCATGGTGATGGATGACACAATGCTCTCTCTCTCTCTCTAAATCTTAACAAGCTATCAATAAACAGGTCCAAATCAAATGCCTCATTTCATTAAATCATTCAACACGCATGGTTAGGAGGAAAAACAAGAAAAAGAAAAAAAATCTCAACCTCACAATCAAAACACACCTCTAATTTAGATATCATTCTTCAGCATTAACAATGGATCTAAGACATCTCCAATCCGAAATGAAATAGCCATTATTTCACCAAATCGTGCATAAAACAGTGAAATTATCAACCCCGCCAAACCAATCACAAACATATCTATGAAAATCTAATCTTCAGCACACATTCAATTACATTACATTAACCCCACAAAGCTCATAACTTTAACAAAACAAAAGGCCAAAACAAAAACATAACTCATGAAACAAAGAATTATTACCCATAAGAGTAGCCTCAAGAAGATGTTTAGCCATAAGAACCTGGTCTGTAGGATTAAAAACACCACCAGCATCGATCCCACGTTTCTGGATCTTCACCATACTATAAACACTTGAGATTAAAACCAAAAACACTGTCCCTGCAACTGTCTTAACCATGACTGGTCCACGCCCTCTTTTGAGTCGATCCAAGCTCATTATCAGAAACTTCCTTAATGGGGACTTGAAAACAAATAATAATATCATTGCCATCTCTGAAAATATCACCGCAAACAAAAGCTGAATCATGTTTAGTGTTCTTTTTGGAAAAGATTAAGACTTTTTGTGTTAGAGATTGTAAAGATAGAGTCTTTGGGTGCTCAAGATCAAGAGTTTTTGTGGGTTTGAGGTACTTTTAGCAATGAGGATGGTGATCAAAGAAAAATTACAGAGATCACATAGAAGAAGGTTTTTATTGGATGGAATGGAGGCTAGTTTGGAGGCTTCCTTGAAATTTCTTTTATTGATTGATATAAGACGATAGAAATCATATATGGACTCTATATCATTCACATTTAGTCAAATTAATCCTCTACTAGGCAACTAAACAAATTAATACTCAACTAAGCAACTAAGAAATGTTATGATGCAAAACAAAATAGACACACAATTTTTTTTTTATCAATAGTGATTATAGCTTGAGCACTGTAAAACGCGCGTCTAGAAAAATAGGATCATGGCTCCAATATTTTCAATCCAAAATTCAAAAAATAGACTGCATATATGTGCGTGTACCATCCATGATCCATCAAATGGGAAAGGAGGGTCATGGCCAAGTATAAAGTATAGATGTTGATTGGACTAAATGTTGAGACATGAGGGACTATGTGTGACTTTTGTCCTAAACATTTTAATTACATGTCTTCTTTTCAGGACAATTCCCCGTCAGAAAGGGGGAAAAATGCTGTAATAAATGTCTTTTTCCCTCCGTAGAAAGGTTTTTTTCCTTTATATTTTTTACGCCTCACAGTACTTTTTGAAGGTTTCTTGTATTTAAATTAATTTAAAGATTCAATTTTTTTATTTTTTCTTACACTTAGAGCATGTGCATCTCTTTGTCCGCTGTTCTTTTTCCAATAAATTATTGAAATACAAGTGCTCAAACTCATTATTATTATTATTATTATGAAAAAAAGCTTCAACCTAATGGATCCTATATAGTATATGGTATGCTAAAATTATTTAATATTGCTGCTGATAGTGATGAATACCAGAACTCTATTTGTGTCCAAGGACTGCTGTCCAATAGCATTTCGAAAGTGGAAAGTGAAGGTTAAAATAGGCATCTACCATGATGCCTCAAATGAAAGTAAGAATAATTAAGAAGACTTGGATTAGGATTTCTAATTTAAGGATTTAGTATTTATATTTTGTAATTCTTATGATCAATAACAAATAGTTGAAGTAAAATGCAAATCTATTTATATATATAAAAAAGTCTTTAAATGCTTTCCAATAACAAATCATTCTAGGCTTTTTTTTTTAATTATATAGAATCATACTTATTATTAAATATAATCCGGCCTTACGGGGATATTTACGACTTAAAATTTGATTTAGGGCAAGTTTCTAGTTAAACTAGATAAAATATTGACTAAGTTAATTCTGTTTGACTTGATTGAATTTCTAATAAGTCAATTAATATGATTAAATCTTATTTAAACCAACTAAGTTAACACAAGAAAAAAGAATAAAATATTTTTGTTTTAATAAAAATAGTTGATTTGAGTTAACTTAATTACCTGAAAATTGTTACAATAACTTGATAATCCAAGTATTTTTTTTTTTTTTTAAGGAAGTGGCTGCGAGGGCTCATGCAAAAAATGGTTTCTTGGTGGCCCCTTTTGTAATTAATTCAATAAAGAAAATTACAAATGAGCTACATCATTCTACATCATACAATAGAGAATTAGCCTTGAATATATTACCGACAAATATATATATGAAGTATAATTAAGCTTTGACAAAGGGGAGCACATATTTTACCGACACCAATTTTATTATAATTCTTTTTAACAAACCCTAAATGTCAAGAAATCGACGTCAGGAAGCATAAAAGGGGTGACAAAGCATGAAAATGGACTAAGAATTAGTTTGGTTGGTGGAGGGTAGCTAGGTCCAGCTCCATGCTTTCTGTAAAAAGGATAATATTTGAAAGCAAAACTACACCTCGTCATGGTTTTCGTTATTTATCCCATCACTCTCCTGCAGGTCCCTTCCTCGAGGCCCCAGTTTCAGAATCATTAGGCTGCCTATGCTCAATGTGTCTTTAACTAATTCTTCTCATATTTGTGCATCAAGCTGTGTGCATGTGAGGATATTGAAGGACTTGTAAATGTGATTGTGTAGAGTACTGATGAAAATATAAATACAGAAATGACAGAAACACGTTCAACTGCAAGAACAGAGATAAAAATATAAAAATAAATTTATTTTAAGGATAGATTTATATCTTTCTAAAATTAAAAAAAAAAAAAAAACATAAGAAGATATTCATTTTGACTCTTCTGACTTTGTTTTTCGAGATAATAGTCAAAATGAGTGTTTTTATTAATATATTATATGTTGGTCCAAGGACAAAAGTTATATGTAAGCTACTTAATCACTAGCAACATGAATCGTCAGGGATTGTGAAATCACAGGATATATATAGACAGTCTTGACTCTCAAGCAACAACCCACTAGCTAGAGCATTCTTCTCTGTCTGAAAAACGATAAAATTATTGAATAATCAAATTTTATTCTGTTTGGTTGAATATTACAGGATCATGAAGTAGCTCTTTCTCAAAAAGAAAGAAAAAAGAAGAAAAGAAGAAGATGATGCATGTAGCTTAAGGTGGATGAACTAATTACCTGTAATTACAACAAGAATATGTGATTAACAACATCCATCATTACCTGCGCTCAAAGCTAATCACCTTTTGGGGCACGCATGTTACTGATGGACTATTCTTGTAAGAATATTGTGAAAGAGGAAAAGATAATGGTGATAGGATGGATAAACTACTTACCAATCTGATCACTTTGCCAAATAATGATGAGGGCTGGTGCGTGTGATGTACTCTGTGATCACATGAAAATGCTAGCTACTGGCACAATGATTTTTTTATTAATTAATTCGTAGAAGGTGGCCGAATTGCAACTAATTAAATCCCTCTAATTTGCTTTTGTCATTTTTCTGATTTTGAAGGGCTTAATATGCCTTCATCCTATCTTATTAAATTTAATTTTGAGGGGTGTAGTTTAACTGATAAGGTTTTAGGTTTACTCTTTAGAGATTATCAGTTCGAGTCTCACAAACCTCAGGGCCACTGGAAACTTGCGTGGTCGTTAACTTCAGGGCCTGTTTGATTAGTCAAGGTGCACGCAAGCTGGTCCGCCTGATGGTCATCTTGTTGCCTTGTCGACTTGTGTATTGGCTCTGGCTAAATTAAACTAAATAGAATTGTACCCAATAATATATGTTCATTGGTTAAAATCTAATCAAAATTTAATGGATGAATGTTTAGTTACTATGAAGTTACCTTGATATATGTTCATTAGTTAAAATTCGATCAAAACACTGACAGTTTGTGTTCGTCGTTGTATTTCAGAGGCGAAGGAAATTGTTCCCTTTCCCAGTTCACTGTGCAGCACACCGACAAACACAAATCGTTGGTGTCATCCAAAGACGAAGAGAACTGTTCTTCTTCTCCTGACACTGTTCACAGTAAAAAACACTAAGGGAAATACCGTCTAAAACACCGATGAAAACACTGACAAATTGTGTCCATTGGTGAATTCCAGAGGGGAAGGGAACTATTCCCCTTCTCATGTCAATGGTGGCAATTAAAATGCATTGAGTGACTGTCCAATTCCTGAGAGAATTACTGACGGACTGCGAATTCCAATGCCTTGTTAATTAATGCATCTCTAATTGTGTACTGTTTGATTTTTCATCGACGGAATCACAGATGGAATGTCAAAAATTTGAAGGATTTTTTTGAAAATTTTAGTGCGAAATAAAAATTTCAAGGTGAATTTACTAAGGGAATCACCGACGGATTAATTAAAAATAATATTATTTAATATTTCATGATAAAAACATAGTATAAAAACCAGCAAGGATGCTGGAAATTCATTTTTTTCTCCCTCATCTTTGCAATTCTCTCTGCTAATCCTCTCTTACTCAAATCCTCTCTTCTATTATAGTTTCAAGTACTAGAACTTAACGTTTTTACTATCAACACGATTAAAAGTTATGTATGGTGAATCTTTTGATTTATTTTCTTCAATTTATTAACAATGTATTTTTGTTTTTTTATCACACGTAGATAAACTCTTAAATTAAGCACACCATTAACGTAAGCATTTTTTTATTCCTAAAGCTTATATTTGTTTTTGTCTATTTTATTGTCTACATTGCATTAATGTTTTATTGTGTTTGTTGAATTTTAATTGTTATTATTAAATTTGTGGTATAAATGTTAATTGAATATACATGATTAAATTTTATTTTATTTTTTCTATTTTATTGTCTACATTGCAATAATGTTTTATTGTTTTGTTGAATTTTAATTGTTATTGTCAAATTTGTAGTATAAATGTTAGTTGAATATATAGGATTAAATCTAATTACAAAAAAATTATTGTCAATTTAGGATTAAAAAAATTATCGCGTTGAAAATCAGATGAAATTGAATAATCCAAATTTGTTGTTAGAAATAAATTAAAATTAACTTATTTGTGGCATATATTTTGTATATTTGTAGGATTGAAAATTCTAGGTAATTTCTATTATAGGGGAGGTGCTGCCGAAATTGTTTTTTTAAATCGAAATTAATTATGTAAATATTAATCAAATTTGTGTAGATGCATAGAGAAAAATTAACTCACGTCGTGAGCACATGATTGCAGCTAGTTCTTCTAGTAGTGATGATGACAACAATGTGTCATTAGGTGCCGACCAAGAAGAGGCATCTACATCAACTCATGATGTTGCCTCTTTCATTGTTGTTCCATAACGTAGAGGTAGTGTCCCTTCATAGTGGGTTCCATTCACCCACAAGTATGAGACGTATTGGAAGGACGATCTTTTAATGTAAGTTTGTTTTGCTTTGAGTTAGTTTGCATTTAACAAATTATGAACAACTAGTATTTCATTAATTTTATCGATTTTCAGGTTCACAAATATTAAGGTCACCTAGGTAATAACATCGGTGTTTAAATCGTTGATGAAGATTCTATTGTTTCAATGGAGTCAGGTTTCCAAATATCCTGATTGGAAACCTTATGTCGATGCATGGTTTACAAGATTTAATGTTAATGTTAACTTAAAATTTTAACTATTTTTTATGTAAATTCCTTTACTTTATTTAGATTATTGATTTATTTTTCATAAATTGTTAATGCAAGGGTAAATTTGAATGGGATACAGAAAATGACAATGTTGCAAGGAGGTTTTAGGAGAATCACGCTTCAACTATGTAACAACGAAAACAATATGATAATTATTTTTTATTTTAAATATTAAAATTTTATTTATCATTAACTCATATAGAATATGTTTGTATCATGTAGGTTGCATGCTTTTTGATATGAGACGCAAAAAAAAAAAACTAAAAAATATACCAAAGAAAATACTCTGCTAGGCTGGAATGACGTGACGGTTTGGAAGGATTTTAGGCCGCCATACATCCCGAAAGATATATGGGCAGAATATATTCAGCACGTGACGTTCGAGCATTTCACAGGACGCTCGCAATCTGGTACGGGGAACCGGAGCCGGCAAATTCACTGCTTAGTTACCACGTATATCGACGACTCTGTTCCTTTCGTTTCGCATGTGAAGCGGATGGTAAGATTAATTTTAATCACATCCATATTAAATTAATTTTTTTATTTATAAATATATTTAACTTGTAACATTTTTTTCCTTACAGGTTACGACTCTTGGACGTGAGCCGAGCCCAATAAAGCCTTTTGTGGTGACACATGAGCGGAGTGAAGACTACCAAAAGGGGATGCAATAGTTCATCGACAACCACGCTCAATACTTTGTGGTATGTTCATTCAACCATTTTTTTTCATAAGTTATTATTTTGAATTGAATTTGATGATTTTAGTTTTTATTTTCAGGAGACACATAACAGCAAGTTGATGAAGAGACACTGAGACGATCCTTCAATCCACCCAGATTTTGATTCGGATTTATGTATGAAGGTGGGATTGTTTGGTGGACCCAATAGAAATTAAATGTACGGACTCTCCAACACTATGACCGAGAACTTGTGGACGGCCTGTAGTGTCTCAACCATTGGGAGCTCACAATCAGTATCGAGCACCTAGTCTCAGGAGTTCGTGGCCTTGTAACAACATACGACTCATCTCACCTAAAAATATGAGCGACTCTCGATGGATTATGAACAACTCCGTTAAATATTCATGGACATGAGATCACAGATGGGTGGTACATGTGCGCCGTCTTTTTAGTTATATAGTCCCAAGAACGACCAGCCTCCTCCTCCTCCTCCAGCGTCGCCATTGTTTTAGTTTAATTTTATTTGAACATATACATTTGTAATGAATATATGGATTTTATATTATTCAAATTTATTTTTTAAATTATTTTCTTTTTTTGTTCAAAAGATTTTTTTAAAATATAATTTAAAATTATTACAGACGGATATACCGATAGACACCATTCATCAATATATTCCGGAGAGTTTGAAACAATTTACTCCATATGCCACTATCACTGAAAAAATAATTTCATCGGTATTTTACAGAGAGTTAGAATAAAATTACAATAAATGCTAGTACCAATCACCAATGGAATAATTCTGTCAGTGTATTAAAACGGGTATTTTTTTTCGGGTATTTTCTGTCTGTAAAACCATCGGTGTTTTTTCTTTACCGACATAAATGCTGACGTAAATGAAATTACCGACGGATGGTTTTTGTCCGTGAATTTGTCAATAAAATTTTTACCAACGGAATGGTAGTGTAAATACCGACAAAAAAATCCATCAATAAAACTATTAAATGTGGTAGTGGTTACAATATTTTTGTTCACACTACTCAGTTATGAAATTCATAATCCTTTTTAATTGAGACATAAAGAAAAGAATCTGAAGCACCTACCCAACCAAATATTCAGGCTTTAAAATATGTTGGATTAGGTTTAATAACTATGCTTTTATTATTTTTTAAATTTACATGTTTATGAGTATGGTTGTAAGAATAATAAAAAAAACAATTGTGATTATATTTTGTACTCAAATTAAGCATCAAAACTTTTTTTGTCAACACCGCAACATACAAAGTATAGATTAATTAGTGGTTCAGAAAGCTCAAGTTTAATAATGCACAACACAACTTGCTAGTTAAAGCGCTAAACAACCGGATTAATTAACTGATCTAGAAATGAGTGTTGAACACCATGATATAAAATTTTATAATAAGTTCTATCACATGTAATTTTGCAATTAAAAACAATTATTAAATCTAATATTCTGGCTTGACAAATGAAAATTAATCTAATCAATACAATTAATTTGATTGGTTCATCTGATTAAAATCTAATTTAACTTTTAAAAAATAAAATAATATTATCTATTAATTATCTTATATCAATCCATACAAAGTGACTTGAATCTTACGATAGGCCACGGGATTTAATAACTTTGAATTTAAGATGCTTATGGTGGCTCCCTCGACGACGATGACCTTAGTAATGAATCTATAAATGTTTACAGTTAACTAGTTGCATCTAAACGATGTTTAATAAGAAAAATCAATTACACTATTTCTTGCTTCGTCTAAATTTGGGCGCTTTGACTGGCTGGTTACTCTGACCTTCAGCAAGACAAAGACTCCTCCAGAGGACATGAAAAACTTATTTTATCAATCCTAGCAGGCCCTAACAGTCCTGTTATTAAACCTCTTTCCCGGCAAGTTAATACAATGATTAATTTTGCAGATTAACTCTTCGATGCATAATCTAATCCAAGCTAAATTTAAAATTAAATTTTAAATTGAGGATGGATTTATTAACACGGGCCATAACCTAATTCATTGTAAACACTCTAACTATCTCAAGATGATGCATGTTTACGGCGCGCCAACTTTTTTTTTTTTTTATTGGAATGCAAAATATTGATGTTGGGTTTATATGATAATAAGAAAATTGTCTTTATTATATAGCAATGGGATTAACCGATGATGATGATTTAAATAATTATGTCAAAAATTGTCAACCAAGTCTACAATATAGGCACACTAATTAATTAACAAAGTAATATACACCAAATAAAGTGAGAAAAAAGAAATCAAAGGCACTATTATCAAGATGAATGAGTGTTGTTAATTATATGAACAAAAATCATGTTAGTACGTATATCATATACAAAAAGAATCAACAAATCATATATATTAACAAGGAGGTACTTGATGATTAAGCTCCCAATTAATTAGC
>Ga0325414_1000730_pt1 | contig 28751 bp, 25 predicted proteins | sample PopdelMetagenome_8_FD_206183 | JGI IMG/M metagenome (GOLD analysis project Ga0325414, IMG submission 206183) | Populus deltoides microbial communities from Bellville, Georgia, United States - Leaf-PdKOR-R3 | ecosystem: Host-associated > Plants > Phyllosphere > Phylloplane/Leaf | place: USA... | reverse complement strand
ATCACATAACAAGAAAGATTATTGTTGTATTTTCGACATGACCTTTGATTTAAAATGAGAGAAACCCGTCCTCCAGGGCATTGCAATGCTAAAAATCGTCAATGAAGTATTTATTCTGAGGGGGTGAATTCATGAATGGGTCCAAACCTTCATATCGATGGAGACACTTGAACAATTATGCAATTAATTGACGTGGGTCTTATATGGACACTAGGGGACATAACTCGTATCTATATAATTTCTTTTCCCCCCCTTAATTACTGTTTAAAAAGGACATTTAAATTAAAACTTACAAATTTAGAGAAAAAATAAAAAAAGAAAATAATTACAAGTACTTAGAACGATGTTAATTTCACCATTACAAGTCGTTTAATTTAATTATTTTGCGTCTAAATAATAATTAAGAGTATTTTAGATATAAAAGGGGTTAATTTCAAATTTTCAAATCGATGGATGATGTGTTTAATTTCACAGTATTTTAAGGGGGTCATTGTAATTTATCCAATAAATATTTTATTGTTGATTTTTTTATTTAATCCAATTGAAGGTCACAATACAAATTTTAGTTTAAGATATATATTTTATATTTTTAATTAAGATGCAAAATCTGCAAAAATAGAAATTGTCTTCAATATTGGATCAATCTTAACTGAGAACAATTAAATTGTTGAAATGTTATAAAAATTATCATACATCATTTTCATCGTTATATTTTTACATTAATCTATTTTTCATAAAATTTATGAAATTATGTAATTTGTAGTATTTCTTTCAAATATTAAAAACATTTAATTATTTAATTTAAATATGCATAAAGAATACCGTATACCATAAACTTGGTAGTCGTTAGGGCTGAACATTTTTGGTTTGGTCCGGTTTTGGACCAAAATAAACAACTAAACTGAATTTTTTAAAAGTTTTTAAATCGAACCGAACCGAAAACCGGTTCAAACCGATTAATTTTGGTTTAGTTCAGTTTTTTCCCTTCCAAATCGGTTTAAACCGAAATTATTCCAGTTGCAAACAAATAGGAAGCAATTCCTAGCTGCAGTGCCTCTAACTTGTTCACAGTCCCAAAAAAATCCCTACGTCGAAGAAGGCAACTAAAAATCTTTCTTATTTGGACATTCTGATGCTCTGTGCCCCAACCACCCATAATTAAAACAAGAGCCTCCAAATCCAAAACTTCTGCTACGCACAATAAAGATGTCATGTTTGTTGGCTGAAACTTGTATAAACAAATATGTCTAAACCTTTAGTCACATAAGTCAGCAAAAGATAAGAAACACAATAGGGGAATGAAAGGAAAAAAATGCACCACTTGACACTTGCCCACATCATGCATGCACCCCATAAAGCCTGTAACTTTAGGTTTACAGAGAGTAAAGGAAGGGGAGAAAAATCAAAGAGGAGAGATGTAAAGAGTAAAGAGAAGGGAGAGATATGTAGATATGTAGAGAGCAAAGGGAATGGGGAAGGTTGAAACTGAATGTTACTTTAGGTTTAGGGTTAGAAAACATCCTATTTATACTTGTTTTTTTTTAAGTGCTGGCCTGGTTGAACCGGTTCGGTTCAATCGGTTTCAGACTTTGAAAACCGAACCAAACCGGAAATTTTTTGTGATTTTTTAATTAGTTTGGTTTTTTCGGTTATTTTTTTTCCAGTTTAATCAGTTTATCGGTTTTTTTGCTCACCCCTAGTAGTCAGCCTAATCCATTGCACTTGGACTTGGCAGTTAGTCAAGTCTAAAGTAATGATCATTTTCTCTTGGCATGCCCAATGGAATGACCATCCTCCCTTAGACATGCTCAAAGGGATGACCATCCTACCTGGGGGCACATCCAAGAGGATGACCCTCCTCCCCTAGGTCTAACCTAAGGGAAGAACTTAATCTCCATGGGCTCAACTACATCTGATGTGCTGGACTATAATTTCCCTACACCTTTTAGGTGTATAGAATTCCTCCAGAGACCCATCATATTTTTATCAAACATTAATATAGATGTAGGAGATAATTTATATCTCATTAATTAAATGCTATCAGGATAAAATTACACTCCAAACCCTCTAATCTTTTTACAAAAAAAACAAGATTCATGAGCTATAAATATATCATGAAACCTTCAAATCAAAGGTTTGCAATCTTTATTCTCTACTGCATATATATTTTTAGAGCATCTCTCTATAAAATAATCTAGTATTTTTTCTATTTAAAAAGATATTTATTTGAAAATCAAAAAGTCTCACATTCATCAAAAAGGATCTTTTGCAGGTACTATTTGTAAGCTGCCTTAACCTACCAAGTATCAAGTATATGATAAAAAACATATTGGTTAGGGAGAATGAATGAGATTGTTATCACTAATTAATTAACTAATTATCTAACTCAAGAAACCTATTCCTAAACTAGCTACTTGAATTATTTTAGACTTCATCAACAAATAAATAATTTAACCAGAAGATAAAAGTTTATATCATTACTACTTTAATTATCCAAGAGAAATTGACAGAATTATTCGAACTGGGGTTTCGCATTTTTCTTTTCTTCTAGTAAAATTCGATTTGGGAGTCCATATCTAGTTTTGATGTGCTCGCCATATTAAACCGTGATGACAACTCAAATAAACCTAATATACGGTTCATGCACATGTTGCATGCATGACCATTCTAACCTACATACCTAGCTAGCCTTTCCACACAAGCGCACCTTGGCCTATTCTTCTTCTCCTTGTATATGATAAATTACACCATCCCTTTCGTTATCTTTCACAAGACAAGCCCAGCATGAACATGGATTCCTCAAAGAACGCTCTTGGAAATACTGTACTCATCTCCATTCTCTTTGCTTGTGTTCTTTGCCTTTGTATCTGGTCTGCCTCGCTATCAAACCCTTTGTTATTCTCATTTCAAAGATCTAACCATTGCCCATCTCACTCACAAACTGTAAGTATTCGTCTTTGTGTGTGCGTGTGCGTGTGCGTGATGTACATAGCCCATTGTTTTATTATTGTCCTTTGGTGTAGAAATCACTCTTTTTTTTGGTCACGCAGGACATGAAAACGTTGAAGTTTCCAACAGATCAGCTTGAATTGGCTTTAGTGAAAGCCTCAACACCAAACAAAACAGTGATTATTACCGTTGTTAACCAGGCTTATGTAGAACAGAGTGTTGATGCCGAAACAACAATGCTTGATCTTTTTCTTGAGAGTTTTTGGCTAGGAGAGGACACTAGGCCACTTCTTGATCATCTAGTCGTAGTTGCTGTCGATCAAATTGCGTATGAGATGTGTTTTTTCAAGGGGCTAAACTGTTACAAGCTGGAAACAGAAGGTGTTGATTTTGGAGGAGAAAAAATTTATATGTCACAAGATTTTATCAACATGATGTGGAGAAGAACTCTTTTTCTATTAGATGTTCTCAAGCGTGGCTACAACTTCATTTTCACGGTACGTTTCTTGTTAAAATCTCCATTTATTTCTGTGTTTTGGTTTGACTGTATCTCGGCTAGCATTTTAATGTCTGCCAATTATTAAGTAATTAAATAAATGAAATTAAAGAATATTTATGCTTAATTAACTCGTTTAGGAAACACCGGTCATATTTCCCAATTTATAAGAATCAATTTGAACTTTATAATACTAAGGATATGTTTAAAATTTAATAAAAATAAGGTTCAACCTCAATTCTAAACATTAACTTTAATATAATTAAAAACTAGTGACTCCAAAAGAATTTTACTTTTATAAAGCATCTTGCTGTGATAATATTTAACCTTTGATAATGGCCAAGGAGTGAGGGCATCCCCCTTGACTATTAATTTGGCCACCTCTCTTAATAACTGCGTCTTCAATAATATAAATTAACCAGTAAAACTCTCAGTCAATGAAGCTAAATTTCTATCATTAACGTTTGGAGGCATGTGAGTATTTTGGGGCTGAGGTAGGGCGGAGGCATGAGGGGATAGGTTCACGATTTCAAGGGTTGTGCCACCGTGCTAGCACGGTCAATGTCCCTGAAGTTTGGAAATCAAGGCGTGGGGAGCAGGGACCTGGAATTTGCCTGGTTCACATGAAATTTCCTTACTTTTTTTTAACTGGGTTCACATGAAAATTCAGGTCCATTGTCTCTGTCATGCACGGATGTCACCCTGAAGCTTTTAATGGGATCTGGGTTGTTGTGCATATGGACTGAAGGTTCTTGCCTGTTAAGAGACCTTATTCATGGAGGAAAAAAAAACAAGAAACACGGAAATTCTTCACATTTTCAGGGAGTTGAAAATCTTTTATTTTCTAGAAAGGGGGAAAAGGGAGCAAAGTCAGAGAATTGTTTATCTAATTTGAAAGAAATTGTAGCCTACATGACAGTAAAACAATTGTCTTCAAGAATTACTTAAGCCAGCTAACCTTATGGTGACCGTCCCTAGTAGATCAACCAATACGTGTGAATTTCATAGGTCTATGAGGTTGTTGCATAGGTCGAACTCCCCTAGCACCAACCAGCCTACATCAGTACACCTTCGAAACAATAACATTGCATAGAATGGTGTGTCTGTAGTTTAAATTAATTTTCTTTTATGATTTTATATAGTTTTGATTTGAATAGCAGATGTGAAAAAAATAAAAAAAAAATTAATTTAATGTATTTTTAAATAAAAAAACACTTTAAAAAATAACTTCTACTACACTCTTAAGAAAACACTACAAAAACATTTGAGTGTGAATTTCAACCTACTTTATATCAAAATTTAATTTTTTTTTACTTTAAATTATTTTTTTTAATGTTTTTGAATCATTATGCTATGCTAATATTAAAAATAAATTTAAAAAATAATAAAAAAATATTTTAATATTTTTTCAAACAAAAAATATTTTAAAAAACAATTACTAACACACTCATAAATCTGTCAATTACACCCCCTAAATCTGTCAATTAGCTTTTAGTTCCATTGAGCTCATATCTCTCTTTCCCAGAAATTTTAGGTTAGAACTTACTTTTTTATATAAAAATAAATCATCATCATTTCATAGGAGAATTGTTTTGTAGATTCTGGAAAGTCCCCTCTCATTTTCTTTCTTGAAATGTTCTTCAGTGTGCTGCAAAGTTTCTTGCTGGGACCCATCTCGGCTTAGACTAGAAAAGGATGTTCAATGGCATGACAGCATGTAATGGTTTAAAATGTCTCTCTAAGACTTCCCCTGATTTCAAACTGGGAATTATCAGTCCCCATTTCCTCATGTACAGTTCTTCAAAGTTGAAAAATGTGCTGCCTCTGTTTCTCCCACTTATTTGGAGAAACTTCTGGCACAAATATTTGCGCAAGATAGCGATCATTAGACAGAGGCAGAACAAAAGCAGCTTTAGCTGGGTTTTTTGCATCCAAGTGATTGTCAGCCACGTAAGAATTAGCACAGAATGACCGAAAGGTCGAGAGCCTTGGCCCAGTATATTAAAGTTGAGCAAAACCCAGTTGCATTATCTAGGAACTAAACTCACATCTCCAGTTTTAAGTGGCATCCACATTTAAATTAAGAGATTGATGACAATTCTATACTTAATTTGCCAGTTGACACTAAATTTAAACTCTTAATTGTTTATGAAAATGGTTTTAAAATCTTTATCATTGTAATTTGCGACAACATCAAGTGATTTTATCAACTAAACTTAACTTCTATAACATTCGAAAAATGTGAAACATTGTTGAAATTTTAGTTTTGCTAATGACTGATCCAAATTTTTGTGACAGGATACTGATGTAATGTGGCTAAGGAACCCTATTTCAAGGCTAAGCATTTATAACGAAAGCGTGGACCTCGAAATTAGTACTGACCGTTTTAATGGCGACCCAGAATCTGAAAAGAATCCCATCAACACAGGCTTCTACTATATTAGATCAAACAACAAGACAGTCTCATTGTTTGATGCCTGGTATGGCAGGAAAGACAATTCTACAGGCAAAAAAGAGCAAGATGTGTTCTTTGACCTAATGGACGAGGGAATGTTTGGGCAACTGGGCCTTCAAGCAAGGTTCTTGGACACTGTCTACTTTAGTGGGTTTTGCGAAGATAGCAAGGATATTAAGGCAGTAATCACTGTCCATGCTAATTGCTGTCGGAGTATAAATGCCAAGATTAAGGATTTAACTGCAGTCCTTCGTGATTGGAAGAAGTTTAAGGCGACTAGTGCTGAAGCAGCTGCAGCTCGTAGCACTGTAACTGTGCCTTTCAGTTGGACAGGACACTTTGGATGTTTGGATTCTTGGAATAATAATGTTTAGTTTAAGGTTATTTTGCTATTCATTAGAGATAACCCGAACAAAAATTAACAGTTAATTTACACTTCAATTTGGATATGTCTATTTTTTTTTATTAGATCGAAAAATAGTTTTTCTAGTAAATAAATTTTGAAAAGTAAATTATTTTTGAATATTTGGTAATGTCATAAAAAATAAGTTAGAAAATACTTTTTAATTTTAACCATGTCATGGAAAATAAATTGAAAAATAACTTATGATTTTTTTTTTGAAGTTTATTAAATTAACAAAGATGAAAAAGTTGAAATATGAAATTGAAAAAAAAATTAATTACATAAGTTATTTTAAATAAAATAAATAATAATTAAAATAATAAAGAACAAATTCAATAGATAAAAAAAATTAAAAGATGATTAAATTAAAAAAATATACAATTTCATAAATTATTTCAAATAAAAATAAATAGAAATAAAAAGAATATAGACAAAAAATGATAAATAAAAATTTTTAATTAAAAAAATGATAAGAAAAAAATAAATAATAATAAAAATAGAACCAAAGTTGATATAAAAATAAGATTAAATTAAATTTTAGAGGATGAACAAAATAAAATATACAGCAATCAAAAGATTAAGGATCAAATTTGATATAATCAGCAAATAATAAGATTTTTTTGAATTTTCCATAACTTTTAGAAAGTATTTTCCTTTCAAAATAAAATGAAAATATTTTTTTGAAAACTAAGTTAAATTTTACTTTGATTGAAAAATATTTTTATTAATTAATTTTTTTAATAATAAATAAACTTTAAAAAATTTAAAAAATTACTTTCAATTCCAATGATATAGTGCATGATCTTTTAATTTAAAAGATTGTTGTTATTGGTGCCTTCTTACGTTAGATCCTTGATTAATTAAATCGTGTTTTTTAAAAAATTTATTTTTTTAGTTTTAAAATATATTTTTTAATATTTTTAAATTATTTTAATGTATTAATATAAAAAATAAATTTTTAAAAATAAAAATATATTATTTTAAAATATTTTGAATTAAAAAATAATTTTACCGATTCTCGAACTGTAGCTTCCTCGAGAACCCGGCAGCGAGCAAGCAAGGGAGTCGTTCAGCACACGTCATCAGTCAGAGTTGAGAAACCACCTGTCTTAAACAACTTTTCTTTGACTCCTAAACTATATTTATTTTCATCCTCTAAATTCAAAAAATATTATGCTCCAGCCTCTGTTGATTAAAAGTTTGCAATATAACTTTGATGCTTTCAAGAGTGACCAACTCGATCCCTAATTAGTGTTCTATCAATATTGAAATATGTATGTATCATAATATATTAAAAAATCTAAATATTTTATAAATATATTTATATAATATAAATATATATTTCAGGTCGGGCTCGAGTGGATTTTAGATCAAGTTTGATGATATTCATTTCATGTTCATTATCTATAAGGTCAAGTCATTATTCATTGAGTTTTAATTAAATTACCATCCTTATTAATGATGACAATATATTAAGCACATATAAAATTTTATATTCTTTAACCATGTTTATTTTCTTGCTTAACCTACACCAACCATAACTATTAAATTATATCATTTATATTATATACGTTACTTTTACTAAATTGTTATATTTTATTTGAAACATTAATTGTCTATAAATACATTGAATGTATTACAAACAATAACAAATACAACAACCCAACTATAATTTCATAGAAACTCAAACCTAATATATATATATATATATATATATATATATATAATTATTTTTTCTTGGATATAATCATCATCATCATATATATATATATATATATATTTAAAGAAATGATAAGATAAAAAAATGGATAAGTAAAAGACAGATGAAAAAAAAGGGCATTCAAGGTTTAGGGTTAAAATTGGAACTCTTGGGAAACATCAGAATTGATAATGTGAAATGTTAGATCATAGGAATCAACGCGTAATGTTTCTAAATCCTCAGGGACTACAAATTAGTTTGCCCTTTTTTAAAAAAGCGCACTAGCTCATACCAATCACATCTCTCCACGTACCACACATAAAAAAACCCGCACGAGAAGACGAGCACCTGCGCCTAAACTCTTTACTGTCACGTATATATTAAGACCCATGGTTATCTAATCTCCCACTTTCCTCCAGTTGAATTTCGATTTAGGGTTTTTTTATCTTCAAATTTGAGAGATTTTGGCTATTTAGAGATCAATAAGGGTTTTTTTTTTCCTGAGAGTCTGAGTTTAAATTAATCTACTGTAAACGATGCCTCCACGAACGTTGAAGAGAGGAGCGGCAGCGGCTGCGAAGAAAAGAACGGTGAGGAAGGTGCAGAATCAGCAACAGCCAGAAACGGCGGAGGAGGCGTTGAATTTGGAGGAGAAACAGACGGTGGTTGACAAGAAACCTGTGGTTATGGAGGAGGAGGAGAGCGTGGTTGTTGAAGATAAATTATTTACTGAAGAGAAGAAAGATGGAGAAGATGAAATTGAAGCTGATTTGGTCGCGAATGGATCAGCTTCTTTGAAAAGTAAGTGTTTTTGTTTCTAATTTTCGTGTTTGGTTTGGATCTTTTGGGATTTATAGTTTGTTGTGTGCGGCTCTGTGTGTCCTTTTCGCTGAAATTTGTGAAATTTTGTGTCTTTCAGAATCTAATCTGATTTGAGGTTCTAATTCTGTGTTCCTTTGTGGAAATTTGAGAAAGTTTAAATCTTAAATTGAGGATTTATTGGTATCTTTGTTTGATAATAGCTGTTTTAGATCGTGGGTTTCCAGTAATAATATGATTGATTTGATTGTATATCAATTTGTGTTGCGTTCTGTGCACCGTAAAAAAATAAATTTGCTTGATGTTTTGGTATTGTGCTGCTTTCATTAGAATTCGTGTGATTGATATCTAGTCGTGTTTCTCAAGTTTCAAGTAAAAATTAGTTTGGTTACAAAAGGAAGTAACCAAGTACCACAGAGTGTAATTCATTGACAGAGTATCTATCTAACCATGGAAGGATTCAGGGTTATAGGAAAGATTTCTTTAATAAAGTGGGTTATAGTTTTTTTTTTTTTTGAGGATAGTGGAGGGTTTGAGTGTTTCGCGGCTGGTCTGGATCACCTACTCTTTTTTTCATGGCAGAAGAGGACGAGTTCAAGGAGTCTGTAGACGAGTATGAAAAAGATGAGAGGTTAGATTTTGATGATAATGAACCGGAATATGAACATGAAGAATATGGCGGGGTGGATTATGATGATAAGGAAATTGAACAAGAGGATGTTCAGGAGGTGGAAGATGAAGTGGAGGAAGAACATGAGGAGAAAGCTGGTGAAGAGGAAGAGGGTAATTTAGTTGAGGAGGAATTGGAAGAGGTTCCTGAAGAACATGAGGGTGAAGAGGATGATGAGCATGCTGGTGAGGAAGTTGAATGTGCTGAGATGGCTGACGTGGAGGAAGAGGATGAGCACCATGAGGTGTTTAAGGAGAGACGCAAGCGGAAGGAATTTGAAATATTTGTTGGTGGTTTAGACAAGGATGCTACTGAGGATGATCTTCGGAAAGTATTCAGCCGTGTTGGTGAGGTTGCCGAAGCCAGGGTAATGATGAACCCCCAGACTAAGAAAAACAAAGGGTTTGCATTCTTGCGTTTTGCAACTGTCGAGCAAGCAAAACGAGCTGTGACAGAGCTCAAAAACCCAGTGGTAATTTTTTGATCATGTTGAATTTTGGAATATCTAGTAAGTTCACTATACGTTAAATATGTTATTTAATGACTGAATTCCAGATCAATGGGAAACAATGTGGTGTTACTCCAAGTCAAGACAGTGACACCCTTTTTCTGGGTAACATTTGCAAGACATGGACAAAGGAAGCTGTAAGTATATAGTGTCACTGTCAAGTATCCAGTTTTCTTCATCAGTAATTATTGAGAGTTGTCATGTTCCTCACACTTTTGGTTGTTGACTGTGGCCCCAGTTGAAAGAGAAATTGAAACACTATGGAGTTGAGAATGTTGAGGATTTGACCCTGGTAGAAGATAGTAACAACTTGGGAATGAATCGGGGGTTTGCGTTTCTGGAATTTTCTTCTCGGTCAGATGCTATGAATGCTTTTAAGCGTCTTCAGAAGAGAGATGTTTTATTTGGAGTGGATAGGCCTGCAAAGGTATCTTTTGCAGATTCCTTCATCGGTCCTGGTGATGAAATCATGGCACAGGTAAATATTTATTTAACTGATATGCTTAAAATTTATATTTCATCTAAGACTGGATCAACTGTATCTAGTACTCTGTACGCTGCAATATTTGGTGCTGTCTATCTTGTGTCTGGTTACTCTATTTGTCCATAGCTTTTGTTGTAAGTGAGTAATGATTGATGTACATTGAAGGCAGGTTTATACTTTACGCTACCTGTGGTGTCTTGTGTGGTGGATCAGAGTGCTCTTGATTTCTACTTGGGTTTTTGTTTGATACAGTACAGTGTGATGTATCTGTACAATTCTAGTCTATCCTTGGTTAAGATCATGTTGATTGTAGCATGGACAATGCTGGGAGGTCATGATGGGGTGATCTTTTGTGCACTTCATTTTAATTTTATATTGCAATCTTATCTGAGTATGTTTTTATTTGATGCCTTTTTGGTAGCTGCGGCAGCGAGAGAAAATGGGGCCATAAGAGTGCTTAGGTGCTTACATGTTAGTATACATATTTTGTATTGTTTAAACTTTAGAATGGTTCAACTAACAGTATTGTCTAAGTTCAGGTGAAGACTCTGTTTATTGATGGCCTGCCTGCATCATGGGACGAGGATCGTTTTCGGGTGCTTTTGAAGAAATACGGGAACATAGAAAAGATTGAGCTTGCACGGAATATGCCATCTGCCAGGAGAAAGGATTTTGGTTTTGTTACCTTTGACACTCATGATGCTGCAGTGGCATGTGCTAAAAGCATCAACAATGTAGAGTTGGGTGAGGGAGACAACAAGGTTTGTCATTTATTTGGAGCAAATTATGTTCTAAAACTACTGCATCAATGCTTTTGTATGTTTTGGCGTGGTTGCATATTACATTTTATAATGGTGTAATTTCACAATTCAGGTTAAAGTTAGGGCCCGCTTATCAAGACCCCTCCAAAGGGGAAAAGGAAAACATGCAAGTCGGGATGATTTCCGATCCGGGCATGGAGCTAGTAGAGTTGTCAGGGGTCCATGGGTTCGTCCTCTGCAGCATAGCTACTCTACTCGTGCAGTCAGAGGAATTGCAACTCGTGCTCCCCCAGTCAGTCTAAAGAGGTCTCCAGGATTGAGAGAGAGACGTCCTCCTTTGATGTCCATGCCAGCAAGAAGCAGGCCTCTGGCTCCTCATTCTAGGTCCTATGACAGGAGACCACCTCGTAAGCTTCAATTTCACTATTGTACTAATTGGTTTCTCTTACCAGTTATGTGAATGCTTAAGTAATACCTTTTGTTTTGCTCTTCTGAAAGCTCCATCTTACCCAAAGGGTACCTTCAAAAGGGAATATGTTCGGCATGAGGAGCTTCCTTCTCCAAGGAGCAGACCTGCTGTAGATTATGGTCCCAGGTCTGTTCCAGAAAGACGGCCATCCTATAGAGAGGACTACTCTTCTCGTGGTACCAGCTATTCTGATCTTCCCAGAAGTACATCTCGCACATCTGCAAGGAGAGCTTATGCTGATGATGGCTATAATCAAAGGTATGAGAGGCCTCCTCCAAGTTACCATGAAGGGCGTTCCCGTGATTATGATTCTGTTGCTGGATCAAAACGTCCATATTCAGCAATTGTAAGTTTTAATGCTGGCTTAATGCATTGTGATGATGCAGTATTTCGATCCTCTACCCCATTTATCATTACATCTAAGTAATAACTAAAGTGTTGTTTATGTTCTATACAATTCAAGGATGATATTCCTCCCCGTTATGCTGATGCTGGTGCTCGCCATTCGAGGCCTCGTTTGGATTATGAACTTGGTTCCAGAGCTTCTCAATATGGGGATGCATATAGTGATAGGTTTGTTATAATTCCTTTTTAATTTCATTTTTTATTGTTGCATTTAATAAACCTGGATTGTTGTGGTAACTCTTCCTTGATATTGTGATTGGTAGACTTGGGAGATCTGCTGTAGGATATGGGGGCAGCAGAAATTCTATTTCCAGTCAGGATTCACATGGGATGTATAGCAGCCGTCAGGGTATGGGTTATGGAGGTGTGTTTTTAGTTGCTGACAAAATTGATATGAATGACATGTTACCATTGAACTTGTAGTATATTTAATGGTCATACTCTAATACAAATTATTCTTAGGTTCTTATGGAGGCAGTGATGGTGGAATTTACCAATCAAGCTACAGTGGTGATTACATGTCTCGCGGCGGTGATGTATGCTTTTTACCCTTTCTCAACAGAGATAATTCTGACAATTGTCTTTTATGTAACTCACATTATTTATTCTGCATTTCAATGGCAGGTTGGTGGTAGCTCTTACTCGTCAATGTACTCAAGTCGTGGCATGGGCAGCAGCAACTACATGGGTACTGGTAGCTCAGGATCATATTATTAATGTGAGTAGAACTGCTTCTTTTATGTCATTTTATTTCATAAAGTGCTCAAGGAACTATATAACCATCTTGTCTTAGTGTTTTTCCTGGAGATAATGGTTTATGGAGATGTTGACATGTTATTGATTGCTAAGAGGCGTAATTGGTCGGAAAAGGAGCCTATGGTCACTAGTTATTTCTTTATGGAACAGATTTGAGATGACAAAGAGGCTGCTATAGGATGTGGACTATTGAAGCTTGTGCTTATAGTGCTTACAGTTTTGGATGATGTTGACAAGTGCAATAGGCCTCTATATGTGGTTGAAAAGGTTGAGCTTAGAGTTCTACAGAATGAAAAGTCTGCTTTTTGTTCATGTCCATTTTAGATATGCAGACCGGACATTTATCAAGTCTCAAGTTCATGCTGTAAGGAAACTTCACCTGTTTAGGAATGGAAACAAGAATTCTTGGCTATGATATATGTATGAATTTGATCTTTTATTCTCTCTTTAAGTTCTCCACCTCGTGGATATTGGGAGTATTTGCTGCATCTTCTATTTTAGTGGACAGCCTAAGAGATTGAGGCCCTGTCTGGACATGATAAGGAATTTGGACATTTTTCTATGCTAAATTCATTGGATAAGCTTTGAATAAGACTTGGAAGGCTTTTAGTTGTGTTTGGACTATGCCACAGCCTAATGCAACTCTTAATGGGGTTAAGCAGCAATTAAATAAAGTTCATAGGAAACTAATGCAACACGTTAAGCTAGCATAATCATGTTGCAATTTTTTTTAAAACTGTGGTGCCTCAAGCTATTTGTGGAATGCGTACGGTAACAAATGGTCTAGCACTCTTGCTGATGGCCGCAGTCATTGCCAAATTTTCATGTTTTGTGATCATGGTCATGTCACTACAGCCCCTATATGATATGTTGTTCCTTTGGAAGTTCTGTTAAGATGCAATGGAAAACTGAGCGTATTATCTAAGAGCAAATGGACTTTTTAACTCTTTGACATCTATGTTTGACTTGTTGCGTATTCAGTGTGATGGGCAAACATCTTTCAAGAAAAAAACTGGGTTTTGTGTTCTTGCATTTTATTTTGATTTGTCAGGGCTGGAATATGTTACGCGGACCATGTTTGACAAACAAGTGGTTTGCCAAGCTTTTTCTGTCACCAGCAGTAAAATCATAGAGCTGCTTTAACTATCGGACAGTTGCTATTTTATTTTCATCATGTCATTTGCTTGATAAAAAATCACCTGCTGTTGGGCTCTTCTGGCTTATTGAATGTTAATGAAGTTGTGGCACCAGTTGCTTGATTTGGTGGTGAAAGCAGGAAATTTGATTCACAAGTGTTTGGTGCTTTCCGTGGGATGGTTATGGTTGCTGGTGGATCACTGGATCTTCTTTTTACAAAAACCAGTAAGGTTCTACAATGTTTGGTTGGAATTTCCTGTGATTTTAGTCAATGTTCTGATTACTATGTTGGATAATTCCTTGCTAGTAAGCTGGGAGGGGTTAGCTGTTCTGGCAGGTTATAGTGGAATTCATTTTGATTATTAGTAAAGGTTTCCTGGACAGGTTTAAGTGTTCATCACCCTTGTGAATACATGCATTTTATTATATTACAAGGCAGATGCCCAATTACTGAACTATAAGAACTCCAATCAGCATGAAAAAACGAGACTTACTCAACTCTATTGTGGATGTCTGTCTTGCCATTTTGAGGTCTTCTGTATCATTTCCATATTGTGATAATCTAAAACCAGGGCTCGAAGATAAGTGTTATGTATGCACAGTGCAAGATCTCTCATCCGGATACAAGAAATTCCAAAAGGAAATTAGATTCCTCTAGCGAGGAGAGACTATATGTGGCCCCTTTGAGGAGCATGGTATTTTTCTTTTCAACTAATAAACAAGCTTGCATAGTAGGTTATTTTGCTTGTTTTGCAGAACAAACGGGCGGGGTTTGCCTTTTGTAATTGGAGTCCTGTCTGGGTTATACTGTTTTTATTTGAAGCAATATTGAGCTAGACCTTTTCCTTCTGCCATTAATTGCAAACAGGAACCATGTTTTCATCTTCTTGATGAATCAAATGTAAACGTTTTCACAAGCTGGCTGAGGTTTCTGGGTTTCACTGTAAATTGAATGATTCATGTTTTATGCATGTATTGTTTCTCTTTCTTGTGGGGGATAAAACCTGAGGTATGTGTCATAGAGAATGGAAGATTGCAGCAACCTTCCAAACATTTTTTTTTTTAAAATTAATTTTTTTGTCCTTGTAATGATAGTTTTCCTCAGGTGATTGCTATGCTTGTATTGATCTCAAAAAGGAAAACAATGCTTCGAAACATGTTTGGTGGCCCAAACAGTGCCTGAGAGAGAATGATCGTGCCGCCGAACATTTTAATTTGGATTGAAAGTGGGCAATGCCAGCTGACAGAATATTGGCTTTTGCTCGAATTTAGGTTTCCTTAGTTTCACGCCAGCAAAAAGTACAAAAAAGAGAAAAAAAGGCTTGATAGTACTCCCCATACTTTAGGCCAACCATCCAACCTCCGTCGTCTCGTTTTCCAAGCCTCAGCTTATGATTATGCTTCGCGACAATAACGATTCTTTGCTTGTGAATGATAGTAAGTAAAATCAAATGGATGACATGACAATGAAATACGGCAAAGCTTTGGTATAGGGTGAAAAACTTTCATTACATAATGGTTTGGGAACAGACAAGGTAGTTTCTAAAAGCAAGAACTAAACCTCCAGCCATGTAGTAACCCACTAGTACAAGCACTCTGATTTGCTGGAGGTCAAAAAAATGTTAATGGTACGAAGGTGTTTTTTTATTATTATTATTTTGGCAATGTTATTAAGTTCCATGTTAAAATTTATTAATTTCACTTCTTGTCTGTTTCGAGTTTTGAGTTTTGATTTGAATTATTTGGAGTTTTTGGATTCAAAATAAATTATTTAATTGAATAAGTTTAACTACAAAGTTATTTTTTAAAATATTTTTAAGATGATATTTATTTTTTAATATTAAAACAATATCAAATTGGATCGATCTTAATTATCATGTGATTTGATTTGAATTATGAATTTTAATGAGTTTTATAATTTTGTTATTTTTATAAATTATTTTTATTAAATTTTATAATAAAATTAGATGTTCTAGCAAAATCAAGCATCAACCCTTAAAACAACATTTATTTTGAGTGCTTGCCATTCAAGCATTTTCATGGGCATGCAATTTTGAAGCATCAAATAAAAAAATTAAAGGGTTAAAGAGTAAAAAAAATTCAGGATTATAAAAAATAGCCAATTTCAATTGAAAAGTGCTTCCCCTCGTATTCCACTGTGAAAAACAAAGTACTATTTTTTTTTAAAAAATAATTAATATCATTTAAAAGAAAAGTAAGAATGAACAAATGAAAATTAAAAAATAAATGAAAATTAAAGGTACTTGGATTTGGGATTTCTTAAGAAACTAATTCTTTTAAGTCTTACTATATTTATTTTACCAAAAAATACATTTTCTATTATTTTTCAGTTTTTTTTTGTCAATTTCAAGTAATTAATCAATTAAATTTTAATATATTCTGGATTATAATAAGATATTTCATCAACCTGAAACTTGAAATTAATTTTTATAAAAAAAAAATTGTATCGGTAACGAACTGCAAACTGGAAAGTTTTCAAGAGATTTTCTTGCCTTATGAATCGTACACGGTGATTTTGTGGCCAAGAAGGCAAGCACTTGTCCAGTAAACCCTTCTGACAATCTCATGACAACCAAAAAAACAGAACCCTCCGCTTTCACTCTCAATAATGTGGAAGAAATAACAGATTAGGATTATCCAGAAAATCTCCTGACTTTATTCAAATGACTTCTGTCCATTAAATAGACAGTACAACCTCTGAAAGTAAGCAACTGAAACTAAGAAATAGGGATTACTATTCCATGTCCAACAAGCTGATATGCTCCAAAAGACAAGAAAGAAACAGAATTAACTTCCTAAAGACTAGGTCTGCAGCTGAATGGTTCCACTGAAGTAGCAGAGTCAGTTTGCCTCCTGGAAAATAGTTCTGCAGTAGCAACAGTATTATTCTTGACAAATCAATCAAGAACCTAAACAAGAATCAAGATTTAACCAAATACCCATCTGATTCTGTTTGAAATCCAAATGGGTCGCAAGCAAACCGTTCCAGAACTCGGTCGTTATGGACTTCTGGCTCTTTTCGTTATGGGTACAATCTCCTGTTGCATGGTCTACCTTTGTTTCTCTGCATTGTTTAGACCACCTAATAGTAATACAGAGTTTGTGGTTTCAAAAGTTAGTGATGGTTTGAAGAGCGAAGATGCAGATGGGGATTGTTGTAGAGGGATTGAGCATTTGGAGCTATGGGGTGATGCTGTCAAATGGGGTTCTGAATTTAAAGTCAATTCTTCTAAAGCTTGTTGCTTGGCTTGTAAAGGAATGTGTAGCGGTGACAGTGGGCCTTGTTTGTGTGATTCTTGGGTGTATTGTGGAGATAAACAGGCTTGTGTTGATAAATTTGGCGAGGTATGGTCTCTTGCTATTCATTTTGAGTATCAAGTTATGATATTTTTAGGTAATTTGTTGTCGATTTGTCTTTCATTTTGCAATTAGAACGTTGTGGTATTTTGATTAATCAAAACTCCAAAGTGAAGTGTAAACGCTAGCAGACATCGCCTATTGTTCTAGGCATTTTGTTTTGCAAGAATTTCATGGGAAGTTGTGAGTGTGCCTGTCAGTGTTCAGCTATTTTAAATGAACAGACATTTGCAGCCTTGCAGAAAGTTAGTGGTCTAAAACTATCAATGACAATGGGCTATAACTCATATTGTTGGTATCATGTATAGTCATGTGCTTGTATGATTCTGAGGCATATTTTCCTTTTTTTTTTGATTTTAGTGTTGGCTGAAGAAACAGAAGGACACCTTGGAGCCTGATCGGCTAGACTCAGGGGACCATGTTATGTGGACTTCTGGAATTGTTTTTGGGAGAGGAGAGGTACATTACCCAGTGAAGGTCTTATGGATGTTTCAGTGTTCTCCTGGTTTCTCATCGAGCACAGCAGCACATAATTTCATGTGTGCATTTTCACAGTTTGCCAAAGGCAACAGCTTTGGTTAAGATGGTTAAGATTCTCAGATATGATAGTAGGTGGACTTCAATGGAAACTGCTACATGATTTTCAAAAAGTATTTTAACATTCAATTCTTCCTTTTGATTTATTTTAATAATTTCAAGAGAGTTGGATTATGTTGCATGTTTGTTTCCTGAAAAGTCTCTGGGCCTTATTTGATTTTTCCTTGGATAATAATCTACCATTATAAATATCAGTTGGTTACATGGAGGACCTACATAATCTCATCACTAACACACGATTGAACTTCTGATACATTTGTGAGGCCATGTTTCTAGTTTCCATAGCAGTGAGAATTGAGATATCTACTTTCTGGTTTGCTGTTTTCCTCGAGTTCTCAGTTGCTGATTTGTTGATCATCTTCAATTTTCCCTTTCCTCATTAGGGCATCATTGGATTGGAAACGGAATATGGGACACTTCATCTAAAAGTAAGTGTTCATTGCGTTCTTGGATACCTGACTTTTGCTTATATGTTACTCCTAGGAATGAGTTCCCAGACAATATTTTTCATACTTCATAACATATGCTTATGATTCCAACCTGCATGATCTTTTGAATGGTTCAGACATAAAAAAAATGCTTTTGTATTTTTTACTGAATTAGGTGATCAACCCCTAGCAAGATTTGTTTCAATGGTTTATAAACCAAACTGAAACCTTTACAGTCTATCATAACAAGTGGGAACCATTGACAGTGTACCAACCTACGAAATTGTACACCAGTTATCCCGTCGTCTCGTCATCTCATAAACTCCAGCTGATAACCATCCTCGAAAGCATTAACAAAGTGTAGACCCACAGGATTAGAGGCAGCTGATTGGCTGTCTGTTTGGTGCACGCTATCTATTGCTGTTGATGTTCAATTAGAACGCATGGTAACATATTATCAGTCTGAGAAATACTGGATATCTGACCTCACATAATTACACTTGGCATGCTTATCTCATACTCGTGTCTCAATAGCCTCCATCTAAATGCCTGCAAGAGGGAGAGACACGATGAAGAGAATAAATATCACCTATTATTTATATAATAAATTCTCCATGTTTTCTTTTGGTTTTTGTTGTCATCTCTGTACAAGTCTAGAGGAAATCATCAAGTCTACTGAATGGCATTTTCTTTTTTTGTTGAATTTTTAATCAAGTATTAGCTTCAGTCCAGCTTTATTGTGATGCTGTGTGCAGCTGTTACCTGGTTGTGCTCCACATTCTATTTCATACATTCTTGATTTGTTGGTTTCGCACCATTGTGTGGGTTGCCACTTTTACCGTGCTGAAAGCCGGGGAAAGTCGTGGGATTCAGAAGGAAATCATATTGAACAGGTAAGATGCCCTAGTTACCAATTTTTAAGCAGGCTCCTTGAAGTGCCTGCCAATTGATAAAGTTACATGTTTGATTTGGGATTTCCCTTGATTGGTACTACCGCCTTCAGAAAAGATGCTCGGAAAAGGACTGATCTTGACACAAATTGCTTTTGAGTGCTCTTCTCACAAAATAACCCAACAAAACAGCATATAACATAAAATGCAAGACAATCTGCTTTTCCGGATAATGAAATTTTTGACTAAAAACTTTCTCACTTGAGCTGTGCAGGCTCCATATGGCCCCCCGTTTGCACTAATTCAAGGAACTCTTGGAGCCTCCGGAACAATTTTTGAGGATATTCCAACAGAGGCTTGCCCTACAATTAGAAGAGGTTCGGTGGCATGGGTTGAGTCTGGCCCAGAATTCTTCATCAGCCTAGCCAATCACAATGAGTGGAGTAAGGCATATACGGTGTTTGGTTTCGTTCTTCCTGAAGATATGGAAATTGTAGAGAGAATTGCACAGCTTCCAACCAAACCAGAGGTGTGGGGTAATATTAATGTTGCTGTCTTGGAAAATCCTGTTCCGTTACATGTCCGAAGAATCAAGAGAAGTGCCGGAAACCAAAAGCTTTACACAAACTGAGACACCAGATCAAGTGGGTCTTAGTTTTTAGATGTTTATTGTCAGCTCATATGGACCAACGGGGTGATTTGAACCCAAACTTTTGTTAGCTCCTATCTGTAGTGAATCTATGTGTTATATAAATTTACACCCTGTACATTTTGTAGATTAGGAAAAAGAAGAGAACAAGAGAAATTAAGGGTAATAAATCATTGAAAATCTATATTCAACTGTGCTGCAAAACAATTGTCTGTCATCCCCATTTTGAAACTTAGGGCAGAGAGAGATGGAGAATGCTTTAATCTTTCCTTGGCTCAGCTGTTGGTGGTTAACTTTAGCTTGTTTAAATGACTGAGGTGTTTGCTGCTTATTCTGCATCTTCAAGCCAGCTTCATGTGGTTTCATTTTGAGATGCTGTTTTATAGCTGCACACACCCTTCCTTCCTGGATAGAGTGTCATCTTCCAATTCAAACTTGGGCATATCCTCTTGATAATTCTCAACTCACGATTCTGACACAAGAGGGCTCAAAGGTTATACGTTAAGTATGGCTTCGATGGCAACCAAGCCAAGTTCATGTTCTTATTGACTGTAGAAAAACATTCTAGTAAATTATATCTACAAGGACTTCAGCTTAAACAAGGTTCCATGGCGCAATGGTATCTGTTTCCGGTTCAGAAGGTTGCATGTTCTATTCACGTCGGGTTCAAATCCCATGGATGATCCTTTCTTTTGTTTTCTTTTTTCCCCCATAGTTACGATAACCAACGGCATGTCGCCTGCCTGCTATTCAACTAATCATAACAAAATCTCTCTGACATTTGCCTGCTGGATGGATCAGTTTTAATAGCAGAGCTGTACATGGGGGCTCTAGATCCCATTTCTCACGTGATCTCTTGAAGCTTTTTGTGCAGATAGAGACATGAAAGCATCGGCTTCTGAGTGTTTTTCTTTTACTCTAATATAGTAAAAAAAAAATTAAGACAATAACATAATGTAAAAAATATTTTAAAAAATAATACACTTTAAATAGTTGTAAGTGTTACCCTTAACTCTTTTAAATTGTAAAATGTCTAGCACATTATTAATATCGTCAAAAAATAAAAATAAAAAAAATCATGAAGGCATCTCAAAACTTTAATTAGAACATCATTAATACCGTTATAAAGATTTTAACGAGACGAATTCAATAACACCAAGAAAAGTCATCAACAGTGAACGAAGTGAGTCAAACGAACAGCTCAAAGATAGTTAGACTCACTTGTCTTTAGACAGCTCATGTGGCTCACTCTGATTACTGTTAGTGACTTTTTTTATTGTCATTGAATTTATTTTATCAAGATTTTTTCAATGATATTGAATTATTGATAATGTCATTATCAAAGCTTCAATGAGCCCCGAGATCTCTTTCTCTTTATTTTTCCTTACTTTTCCCTCTCTCATCTACCTTCACAAATTATGAGAGATGAGAGGAAAAAAAAAAGATTTCAGAAGCACATCGAAATTCTGATGACGACATCATCTATATTATCAAAAAAATCTTGATGAAATGAATTCAATGATACCAAGAAAAGTCAACAATAATGACCATAGTGGATCACATGAACCACCCAAAATCAAGTGAGCTCGGACACCTCTAAACAACTCGTGTGACACTACGTTAACTATTGGCAACCTTTTTTAGTATTTTTTAAATTTATCTCGTCGAGATTCTTTTGATGATATCAATTATGTTTCGGTGTGCCCCGGTATCTTTTTTTTTTCTTTCACTCTCCTCTCTTGTCTTTCTTTATTATAAATTGTGCTGGTTATTTTGCAATTTAAAAGAGTCACTAATGACATTTGTGAATTTTGAATTATAGATGTTATATGTAATTCTTTAAATTGTGTTATTTTCTTTAATAATTTTTGTATTATGTTATTTTCTCAAAAAAAAAAAATACTCTTAGCTTCTCCTTTTGCTTTGAAACTTTTTATACACAGCTCAATTTGCCATTTTTGGCTAAATTAAGAGTTGGTACGAATGCACTCTCAAAAACCAACCAACCAAGCTATATATATATATATATAACTGAAAATTAGCTCAAACTTTCGATTTAGTTCAATTTGTTTTTTTTAAGAGAAAAATTGACAAAAGCTGGCAGTTTTTTTATGGGTTTTTTGGGTTTTTATGGGTTTTTTGGGTTTTTATGGCTAAATCCTATTGATTTTTATTGAATAAAGAGTAAAACCAAAATAATTTTATAAAATGGATAAGATAATTACGGATACTCAACAACATATATAACTGTAATTATAAAAATAAAATAAAATAAAAGTAAAAGAAGATTTGAATTTATTCAAACAGCATATATATATATATATATATATATATATATATATATATATATATATATATATATATATATATAATTGTAATCACAAAAGTTTGTTGCAAGTAAAACCTAAGAATCTGTTCACTTTTGCACATTAGAAACAATATAAACTTCATGTTTTAACAAAAGGATGCAAATCTTAAGGGTGGGTTGTGGGTGGAGCCATGGAGGCGATTGAAAGAGGGGAGGGGGCGTGCACCTATAATAGTGAATTTTAGAGTTTTAGTCTTTGAAAGACAATTTTCTATTTATACTCTTGTTAAGCTGACACAATTTTTATTTTTTGGTTGACTCAGTTAAATTTAGTTTGGTTCAATTGGTTTTAAATGCCTTAAAACGAGACCAGACCGAACCCCCTTTTTTTTAATTAGTTTTTTTCTTAGTTTAGTTTTTACTATTAATTTTTTTTTTATTTTTTTTGTTTAATCAGTTTTTCAAAAAATATTCCACGTAGTAAGTTGTCACATAAAAATTGTTCTCTGTTATTCAACTTGAGGAAAAAAAGAAGCCCCCTTTCCCCCTGAAAGTGAAAATGTTGGGATGAATATGATGGATTCATTTCGTAGAGACAAGGTTAGCCCCTGGTTTCTTGAGAGGTTAATACTTGTTGGGATGGTTAAGATATAGGATGCATCCATTTGGTAAAGAAGGCAGCAGATATCAGGGATGGTAAATAAATACCCGTGAGTCGGGTATTGCAATATTCATATCTGAATCTAACCACCCTGACCTGAACTTGATCCAGTATGAACCAAACCCAACCCGATTGGATTTCATGTATTCATTGGGTAAGTGAGAAACCCTACTTTTTCTTTAAATATATAGGTGGGTACAAATGTAACTTGTTTAAACTTTAAGGTCATGTATATGCTTCGGGTCAGGTTCGGGTAGTGTTTCGAGTCGAGCAGAGCAATAACCATACCCTATCCGAGCTTGACCTTTTCACTTACTTTGAGTATTACCCGGACCCGAACATGCAAAACAAACTCATTCATTTAGGTAAATTCAAATTCAAGTCGGTATCGAAAATAGGCTATTTGGTCCATACCCACGATAGTAGTTGCTTAGAATCCAAGGACAGAAAGTCATTCAATTACAGTAATAAAAACGAAAAGTTGATGCAGTTGGTGGAATTATGAGTGAGATGTCACAGCAAGAAAGTTTCAAGATATGATGCCATTAGCAGATAAGATAACGATAATTATCTGAGAAACTGAGACACCGGAGTCAAAGAAAAAGCAAATCCCCTGTTTTGCCACTCTCTTTAACCATGTAAACAAGTCCAGGGAAATCTTTGTAAGTTCCATTCATCAACTAGAAGTGCAAGAACCCAAGGCCTCAACACAGTGCTGCAATTCCAGGACATGAAGCCTTGTACAAAGATCTCTGCTAGCGGAGAGCTTAGAATGGAAACTGTCCCAAAAACTCTAAAAACTAATCACAGAAACAAAAGTAGCCATCTCATAATTAATCACGTTCTATATTATGTTTCCCCTTTATTATCAAGAAGAAAACACTGACACAATGTCCAGATATTTTATTCCCTATCTGGTAAATCATTGTTCTTAGCACATTAGAACATCAATCAATCAGAAAACCATATCTAGCATCAAGCTAAGAATCTTTACCATCCAATTCACAAGCAAAACAGGGAATTAGAAGAATTATGAAGCAACTACATTATATTCCACAAAAATACTAAAGTTAACACTTGAGAAGTAGTTGTACACGAGCATCTAATCTAAAAAATTGAAGCTACATTCATCCAAAAGAAAATTGAAAACACTAACAAAGTTCGACATCTTCCTAACTTACTCTCATGAAATAATCACAAAACAAGCAGCATAACACTGATCTAAACATGAAATTAACTTACTTTCATCCAAAGATGTATCAAATCTGACCGAACCATTCAATCCCTTTCCAAGAAGGGTCAAATCTCTAGCAACAAAAACAAAAGACAACCACACTCACCCAACTATGACTCAGGTGAGGGCATTCTCTTTGGCCTTTTCTTCTTCTCCGATAATGCTTTAGCAAAAGCCTCCACAATCCTCTGCTGCGACTCAAGAATCATCTCCGTCCTCTTCATCTCCATTTCCATCCTCATTGTCTCCATCTCTCTAGCCATTTCCATCTTCATTTGCTCCATTCTAACAAACCCATCTCCCAATACCTTAATCGCCGCAACCAACTCCTCCATCGGCTCCCTCTCTCTTTTCTTCCCCATTTCCTCACCCCCCCTCATAACCCTACTACTACTCCCCATCCCACCATAATTAGGCTTCAGGTTCGGGTTTGGGCTCGCATTAACACCCATACTAGGACCCCCACCATACTTCTGCTCTGGTTTTGCATAAAATTTAGGTCCTGGCTGCGCTATACTAACTCCAGTTGGTATTCTAATTCGAAACCCCCCAGCATTACCCGAACTAGAATTTCCACCACTCAATCCATTATTACCACTACCAGTCCCTGGATTCCCAATCCCATTTCGATAAAGCTTTTGAATACTTCGAGTATTCATAACATTACCAGCAGTCCTATAATTCTCTAAATAAGATCCATGAATATCACCATCATCCTCATTATCATCCTCATTATCATCACCTTCGCTCTCTGAATTATAATCAGCCTTAGCTTGAGGCCCCTTTTCCATCCCATCCATTCGCTTAAAATGGACCCAAGAAGATGCAAACCTCGAGACCGGCATGGATCGGGCCCTCTGGATCTCGGTTCGGTACCGTTTCCGGAGCTTTTCCATCTTGTGGCGGCACTGCACAGCGGTTTTTGGTGGTGATGCAGCTGGACAGCGGCGAGCTACAGCATCAGCTACTTCTTGCCAGTGATTTGCTTTGAGATTACCGCGGCGGAGCGTGTACCATTTGTCACGGTAAGCGTCGATTAAGGCCACTGTTTCATCTGGGGTCCAACATGGTGGTGGTAGACGCCGAGGATTGGTGGATGGTTGGGTTGGCGGAGCAGGGAGAGCTTGTAGTGCGGTGATTTGAAGGGGGGTTAGATCTTGTGGGGGTGAGGGCGATCCGGTGTTGGGTGGTGTGGACATGGGTGCTGGAGAAGGTTAAGTTAAGGGAAATCAGGGGGACAGTTGTGAGGGAGTGCGAGAGTAAGAGGAGAAGCGGGATTTCTTGTGGTTTTTGTGGTGGTGGCGGAAGACCAGGGAGAGAAGGGAGTTGGCGCACGTTAGCGAAGGAGAGATCTGGGGGAAGGAGGAGCTAAGAGAAAATCGCGGTGTGATGGTGGTGGTAATGAAGGACAAGAAAGAAAGGAAAGGCGGCGAGCGTTAAGGGGGGTATTGGGGGTGGAAGAGGGAGGGAGGGAGGATAAGAGAGGAAAAGAAAAGTGGGCGTGGTTGTGGATGTGGTGGTGGAAGGGGGAAAGTGGGGTTTGGTGGCATATTGAATAAGGTATGGAGGGTGGGTGGGGGGGTGGGGAGGGGTGTGCGGATGAGGCCACCGCTTAGGTGTGTGAGTGGGGGTGGGAAGGAAGGGCTAACGTACGCCGTAGGATGTGGGTTGTGCACGCCCTTAGTCTAGGGACAAAAGAAAGGTCCACTTTCTGACTTTGGCCATGTGATGGTGGCTGTGATGATCACGATGATCATGGATGGTTGAGATCATCATCATCAATCATCTAATTGGGGAACAGTGGTAAGTGGTAACCCACCGTCAAGGGTGGTGGGTGGTTCCTTGAGGTGATTTGGGCTGGCATTATTATCCTCGAGCACTATTTTCTTTTTTGTGGATGCTGGTGTTTGTGTGGCTTGAACGAAAGAAATAAGTGGGTGGGGGGGGACAGGAGGCCGTGTTCACCATTCGTGGGCTGTTTTTAGAATACTTTGGAGACATACAGAGAGAGAGATAGACAGGGAGGTGATGGCAATTTTCCTCTTTTGGGTGAGGAATTTCGGATTTCTTTCTCTGAATTACTTGGTCACTGGCACGTATTTTTGGCTCTCTCGCCTTCGAACCTATCTGACTTTCCATGTGGGCTTCGAAATTGGTTTGAAATTTATAAGTGACTCCATTGTAATCTTATTTTTATTCGCCAATCCCGCTGGTCACAGCGGATTTATCAGGAATTTATACAGTATTTGAGACCGAAATAAATTTTGTTTTTAAGAGTGTTTTATTTAAAAAATATTGATCTGATATTATTTTAATATTTTTTAAAAATAATAATAAAATAAAATTTAAAAGGAGGTTGATATCCTAGCTGTAACCATGAGTCTAATGTATGTTTGAGAATGTGATTGCTGTTGTTTTTTAAAATATATCAAAATAACTTTTTTTATTTTTTAAAATTATTTTTAAGATTAGTGTATCAAAACAATTCAAAATTTATATAAAAATTAATTTTTAATAAAAAAATTTAAATTCTTTAAAGACACGGGTTGACCCGCATTTCCAAACGCTCTCTAGATTAAGGGTATTTGAAGTTTAGTACTATTTGGCTTTTAAAAGTGTGTTTTACTATAAAATATATTAAAATAATTTTTGATATTACCACATCAGAATGATCTGAAAAATATAAAAAAATATTAATTAAGAAAAAAAATAAAATAAAATCTTTTTAAAATATAAATACAAATGATGTTAATATTTTGGTCACAACAACAAGGTGGCTACAAGGAAAGACGCTACCAAGGAAGAAAACAAGATGACGCTGTGGGCATGCAGGTTTGGTGCCAATCGATTAATTAATTAATAAATCAACCTCTCTTCACAATCTTTATTTCATATTTAATTAATTAATTAATTATTGCTGTGGTTATCGGCATGAGCCCTCCTGTCGTAAGGAGTCGTAGGGATGGATCCGTCTAGTCTAGTGTAGGAGGTTGGTGAACGGTAGTCGAACCAGTGTTTCTAAATTCTAACCGTAGATGTTGCTGGGTTATTTTTTAGAGTTTTTTTTTAATATATTAAAATGATATTATTTTTATTTTTTAAAATTTATTTATTTTTATATGAACACATTAAAATAAATGATAAAAAAATAAATTAAATTTTTAGAAAATATAGTTTTAAAGGCGCTCATAAACAGCTCCGTGGTTGTCCTTTCCTTCTCTGCCAATTGTCTTGCGATTGTGATGCTGTTGCTGCCTTTTGACTTCCTCTGAACGTCGTGGAAATGGGATACGACCACCATCCACCATTATTTGTAGACGTGGGGAAAGAAGAGGGAAAGAGAACATTCCAGGAATTCACATGGTTGCTGTTAAGCGCGTATTGGTATCTTCGTTAAAATTATTTTTTAAGAGTATATTTTTTTAAAACAAATATTAAAATAATTATTATTTTTATTTTTTATATTAGCATATTAAAATTATTTAAAAAATACAATTAATTTAATGTTTTTTCAATTTAAATACATTTTTAAAACATACTCAGATATAATTTCAAACATAAAAACAAACAATTATGTATCTATTAGCATGTAAGGAGAAAGTCTCAAGAGACGTAGCGTGATGATAAAAGGTTTGAGATCTGCACAGCAGGTCTCGAGTTTGAGTCAAGACGTGCACCTCTTATAAGAGCCTGGGACGGCCGAGGTTTTACTCCCTCACTTGGACCCACAAAGTGCTCTTTCTAGGGAATGAGGTTTCCTCGAATCCAAAAAAAAATAAAGAGAAAGCACTCCTTCCACAAACTGGAACAGTCAATTTTTGAGGCCTTTTGGGCGGTTGTTTTATATTATTTTGTGTTTAAAAATATAATAAAATAATAATTTTTAAAATTTTATTTTAAATATCAACCCATTAAAACGATTTAAAAATATTAAAAAACTAATTTTAAAAAAATAATTAAAAACCACAATATTAAACTGTGCCAAATTACGAAAACAAAAAGGGATTGTCTGATTCCCTTTCTATGCTTGTAGCAGTGAATGACAGAACATTATTTGTTAAAATTCTTTCAAGGATTGCAGTCTGGTGAATGCTACAACATTTTGTCTTTGAACGTGCAAGAACAAGAAGCAAGAAGGTGAATCAAATAGCGTGACTTTGATGGGGTCCACTCATGCGTTTGTCTTTGAATTTGGAGAGGCCAAGCAAGAAAGTGGAGTGAAGTAAAGAAAATAAAAAAAAATAAATAAATCCGTATCTACTAAACGGCTTTCCAGTCCCCAGTCCAAGGAAATGGCGTCCTTTCTTTCCTAGTCCCACTTCTGGCCAGGTTACCCTGCAAATTCCAATTCCATGCAACATTTTAAGCTTTTTTCTTGTAATTTAGTCGTGCTGGGACACGAAATCCAGCAAAAATTCTTCATAGAAAGATCTGATCCTCTGTAAGGAAGCTTCAATTGCACCGTGAATGGACTGGTGTTGTGTTGTTAATTATATCAGTGTTATAAACTGGATTCTAGTTTCTTAATTGGACAAGAATAGACTCAGATATTAAATTGAAGGCAATTAAAGGGCCTTCTTTTACGTACACACTAA
>Ga0325414_1000728_pt1 | contig 28823 bp, 19 predicted proteins | sample PopdelMetagenome_8_FD_206183 | JGI IMG/M metagenome (GOLD analysis project Ga0325414, IMG submission 206183) | Populus deltoides microbial communities from Bellville, Georgia, United States - Leaf-PdKOR-R3 | ecosystem: Host-associated > Plants > Phyllosphere > Phylloplane/Leaf | place: USA... | reverse complement strand
AAAAAAAAAAACTCGCAAAAATATCGTGCGACTTAGTTTACTATTCACTGCATTGGTAAAATAATGGTTTTGTGATTTTTTTTAAAACATTTGTCTTTATTCTTGAGGTATTTTTTCCATGTATTAGTTATTAAAGGATTTTCAAGAAATATAATTGTGTTTTCTATTTTTTTAAGCATAATAAAATAATTTAATTATTTCTAAAATAAAAATTTTATAACACTGAGGAATGATTGTCTTTTCATTCATTCATTCATTCATCTACAGTGATGAATATACCTTTAAATAAAAAAATATATATCATCGATTTGAGAGCTTTTTAGTCTTTTTTTTAAGGTTTTTTTTTGGGTAACTATCAGGATAGTCAATGACATTTTTATCTTTAAATATTATTTAATCCTAAAAAATTATTGGTACATGTAGTACACGTATTATTGCGTAAAAAGCACATGCGTCATATGGACGGCGTATGTAGCACCTCCTGGTGACATAAAATGTCATTACACCGTGTTGTTCGATGTGTCACAGCGTCCTCTTTTTCTCGGTACGACATGTGTGGGTTGTGGTGTGGTGGTTGTGTATAAGATTTTTTAATTTGGTCCTTTTTTATTTTTATTTTTTTCCTTGACTTTTTTGTAAAAGTTCTAATGTTTTCAATTTTATTCTTCAATTCAAATTTATGCTTTATTATTTTTTCTAATTTGATTCTCATTCTTTTATTCCTTTTTAGATTTATTTTTCTTTTCAATATAAACTTCCAATAAAAAAAATCAGGTTTCTCTAATGACCGGGATCACGGTTTGAAAAAGGTAATGCAATTCAATGTCTTTTTTTTAACTTGTTTTTTTTTTCAATTTCATCACTTAACATTAGGTTTTTTTTTTTTAAAAAAATAACTATGGTTTTCTTCAATTTCTTTTTTATTGGGTTATCTCAATCTTATAATATAAGCCACAGATTTTAGAGGTTAACATGGGTTATCTTGTCTCTTATTACCTAGGTTACATATTTATTATGCTACCTCGAGTTGATTTGGACCCCCTCCTTTTTTTTTCTTTTTTTTTTATCTAATTATGTAATTCCTAAGGTATTTTTTCCAAATCATTGTGGCATTATTTTATTTTTAAAAAATGTTTGTTTTCTATTATTGCTAAGTTTTTATTATAACATCTAATTAAAATAAAATTAATTTATTAAACACAATAAAAACTATAACATTAAACCCTAAACCCAAAAGAAACTATAACCCTAGGTAGGAAAGATGGAATAATTTGTTGGGGAAGAAATAATTGTTTGTTTTTTCTTATTTTCTTGAAATGCGTTCGAACCACATAAACATCTTTATCGTTTTTTATTTCAGAAAAAATTACACCGCAGTCTCATGCCTGTGTCTAGTCAGCCCTATAACAGAACCAAATCACTCTACGAAGTTCAAACCCAAAATTTCCTTGTTCCCTTGCATCGAGTCCACGGTGATTGCGCCATTAACCACATGTACAGAAAAACCAGGCACAACAATTTCACAGCCTAACAAGTTCTGTGATCTGAACGTTGGTTATCAGCTACTAAATAGTTATACATATTTAGAAATAGGTAAAAGAGAAGACAGCCTAGGCATGCAACAAATCCAGGGTCGTAAAAAACCATCGAAGTCAATTGCAATTCAGCGTTGGCTTTCTGTGGCATGTAATTCATGCACGGTGCCATGCTTATCTTGACAAACCTGAACAAAACTTATTATGGCAAACAAACAAGGATGTGATAAAAACAGTATGGTACCATATTTCATTTCTAGGGTAAGGTTCAGACTTTGGGGTAGTTAATAGTTCATGCTGACATCACAGCATCTAATCTTCCTAATCAAGTTAATTGCTCACGAAACTGCAACTACTATCAAAAGCACTTGCGGAAAGAAACTCTCAAGGCCCTATACGTACGTATCTTCTATTGAATCACCCCCCAGAAGGATGGAACAGAAAGTACCAAAAAAAAAAAAAAAAACACTTACAACCATCCCAACCACATAGCTAATGCTGCCACAACATGAAAAAATGCTATTTCCATTTGAAGCATTTTCAGGATCTCAGGAAACTAATGCCTTCGTGGAAAAGTTGATGAAACCAGCACTGTCACCAACCTTGGAAGAATCCGTATTAGGAGTCATGAACACAGGTATTTGCCATAATAATACTTGACGCATTTCCTGAAGGATCGAGCAGCGACATGTTGTGACCAAAAGTCATCCCATCCGTAGCAGCGTCTTGCCCTTGGCACCTGCTTGCAAGCCAGATATAACATTACCTATCTTAGCGTTAACTGCTTCATTCTCAGCCCTAATGATGATCTCCTCGAGCAAATTTTGGACTTTATGTTCCCGTCTATGCTGGCCACCCCCAGAGGAATGGAGACCGGGAAACGCAAACTCCTGGATCATGAATTCTGCACTCAAAGTCTTGGGACCTTGAGATGGTGTGGAAGATGCATTTCTTCCACACCTTTTGTATAAAAGTGACGTCTGCTCCAGTTCACCCACATTCGAGTTGATGTAAGTTTGTGATGGATATATACAGTGGCACGACACATCAGAGATATTCAATAGAGCACCCTTACTCATGTTCGAGTTATCATTGCTGTTGCCACCAAGGGCATGAGAAGCAGACAACTTATTTGGATCAGTTGGCAAACCTTGAAGGACCTCGAGCTGCTCTTTTTCTTGCAATTCATCTTTGTGGAGTTTGGTTGTTGAAAATTGCTGGGAATATTTCTTCAAGCTCTCTGCATTTTAGGTTTTACATCAGAAATGACTTTGCAAGAATCAATTGGAAACTGCCTTAACAAGTACATTAAAGTTTACAAGGCAACATAGAAAAACAGAGATTTGTAAGGCTCAAGCAGCTATTTCCAAGGGTTTTCAGTTTTAACCTTTTTAAGATGACACACAAAGATATAAAACAGTAGGTATCACTTACCAATTGGTCCAATTTGATTATCCCAGCTGAATGTCATTAAGTCTTTCATGCAGTTGAATATGTCTGCAATCTGTCAGGTAATGAACACAGAATACAGAAGATCCTGAGTAAAATTCAGGTGAAAATAGTCAAATCAAAACAAGTTCTCTTACAGACCTGCAAGCAACGGACATATCTCTTCGAAAACCCCAAATCACCAACCAGTTGCAAGCCTAAATCTCTTTCAAGCTCACGCCCAGCTGATAATAACCTACAAGATGGACCAGATTTATTTATGAGTTACAATATTGTCGCCAAAAACATGTTTTTCAAATATGACAAGATAGAAAATTGGGGCCTCGGTAACTAATTATCAAGAGAACAAAATACAAATCAGTCTCGGAAAGCAATTTGTTTGCTGCTTGACATTACATAACATTCTATGGGGTGGTGGTCCTGCTTATTCGGTCAAATCCAATACGTTGTAAGAAGAAATTTTTAAATATCAATCTCATCAATCTATCATACAAAATCCCATTAATCCGATAACATTTTTGAGAAATAGGAGACATCTAAGTCATACAAGTAAGATATCTATTCATTGATAAGAAAGGGAAAAATGGTGAACGGTGACATGTATCATGCTTGACCAATTCATAGAATTAGTAAGAGCAGTAAATAAAACCTCCAGGGGTTTCTTACATCGTGCAATTTTCTTGTAAATCACACAGTGGTGTACTATATGATCCGATATCATCAATGTTGGTTTGATAGTTTTTTGAAGCATGAACTAACTCATTAACCTGCATACAGGAGCATCTGTTCTGTCAAAGTTAAATCTCAAAAGGATGCGTCAACAATGTTCAAAAATAAATAATGGATTGATAAACAACATACAAGGACCACAATGGATCCAACATGATGGTTCAGACTGCAGATCATTTGTACCTTAGGTAGAATTGAACTTCGAGGAATTAGTTCTTCATGGTCCCGAGAACAAAATTCCCAGCAAATTATCTGAAAAGCATTCCGTGAATATAAGATCAATGTGTTATAGAATCCACCAGCTTCATGCTATATATGGGCTATAGCTCACCTTTAAATTATGTGCGAAGATGATACGAAGTTTACCCTCACGAACAACATGAAGTTGGTCATAGAGAGTCTCATGAACTACCTTTCCATACTCCAACACCATTAATCCAGAAGGGAGTGTGAGCTCAAGAGGGCATTCAAGAAACAAAAGTTCATTGATAACACCGCTATCAAACTGAATATTATTAAGCCTGGGAAGTACTTCAAAAGTTGCCTCTGCCAAGAAATTAAAAAAAGAACAAAGATAAGTGTTCCATGGAAAAATGTTAAAAAGTATTAAAAAAAATTAGCTTTCACCTAACACCTCAAGCCTTTAAGTTAGACATTAGGGTCCAACGATAATGAATTTGGACAGCCAGGCAGATGGAGTTAAACATTATATTTTACAGAATTTTAGCAACATGTCAATAATAAACTGTTCTTTTAGAAAGCACCATAGTAACTGACTTATAAACAACATGTAGTGCTGATTTGCTTACCAAATCCCCTGCCAGATTTGGTCCTGCACAAGTCACAATGCCATGTACCCTGCAAAATAAAGGGAAACAGGGAACAAATAGAATAAGTGAGGAAATATTTATGCATGAAGAACTAGATGAATGTGTGCATCTGTCTGAGTGCATCTATTTATGATTGATAATAAAAGGTATGTGAAACAAATATCAGCGTTTCAACGGTGGAAAAAAGGATATATTGACAACCTAAAACTAGCCATATCTACCTGGGAGAATACACCTATGGCATGAAGTCTGGCACTATCACATGAAGACAAACACCACCGTTTCTTAGCACAAGGAGCATAATACTCTGCAACAAATTTTCTCCAATAAGAAATACCACTGTCCTACAGAGAGAGAGAGAGAGAGAAAGAGTTAGAACAGCTTCAAAGTGTATCACTTTGTTGAAGTCTTGAAGAACTAGTGGTCGGACATTAAGATAGAAATAAAGTATCAACAAAAGACCCGGAACAAGTAAACATTAACATCTAAAACTACTAACAAAATATGAGAGGCGGTACTTATTAAAGAATATTAGAAATGATTACATTCTTGATCACATAGTCACTCACAGGAGGTCGTTGCCGCTGATGATACATGTATTGCATTAGCCTGCGTGAACATACATTAGCATTGAATGAAAGCATCGATTGGACTCGTGGCAAGGCAAGACTCTGCAGGTAGTCCCTCATTTGTCGCTGCTGCTGCTGCTGCTGCTGCTTCATATTAACGCCCAGCAATTGAAGAGTTGACTGCAAAGTATCCTGCTGCTTTTGATTCGCTAACTTATTCTGTGGGACTAATGCATGTAGAGTTGGGCGTGAAGCTTGCAGTTGCACTGAATCCTGGCTTGGCAGTAGCTGCTGAATAATATTCTCTTGTAGAATAGCATTTTTCTGATTGTCTAATCTGATTTTCTTATGTAGCTGAGGTGAAGAGGAAAGCCCCTCTCTTTTGACATCAAGAAGTGAATCTAGACTCTTTTGCAATTCAGACTGAAATGTGGTACGTATATCTCCTTGTTGACGTTTCCTTTTCTGAATTTGTAGCCTATTTTGGCCTAGATGGACATCTTCCTCTGCTATCGAGTAGCAGGCAGTGGAAGATCCAAAATTGCTTAAATTAGGTGACATCAAGAGGGGGAATGTGGATAAATCAAGATGATCCGTGTCAGTAGAAGCGCCTCCTTGTAACTGGGGACCTTTTGGAACAGCTGAATGGGACCCAGTAGCTAAAAAACTTGCTGCAAGACTCGATTCTAAGTTAGTAATACTATTTAAAATAGTTTTTTCCCTATCCTCGGATACTTCGGCCACATTCAAATCTGGAATCTTGATTAAAGATCCTGGAAATTTTCCAGATGATGCATTTGAGCAACAACCTAGTGCAGCGTGGATTTGACCTCTTTGTAGTATGTTCTCAGAATTTGAGGACTTTACCAAGTCTGTGGTCACCTGACTCGAGTCCAAGGAGCTCAGTGCCAACAGGTAGTTGTCCAAGTAAGCTTGTAAAGCCATTGCTATTCCCTTGAAGCTTTTAGAGTAAAATAGAAATCTTGATTAAATTCTCACATTCAAAAGACAAATATCAAAAGAAAATTCGGATGCAACAAACATACAGTAATTCATGCTCACACACCTAGCAAAGAGCATATACACCAGCACTAATACACGCATAGAGTCAAACTGCTCAGACCTGGATGAATTTCAATCAAGGGATATTAAACCATTTTATGTAGGCATTGTATCTATTTTAAGTTCCCTATGTCCCTTAGCTCCACTTGTTTTAGAAATAGCAATGCCTCAACGTGTATAAAGTCTAGCATGCAACCAGGTTTAGACGCCGTAAAATAGTTCTTTAGCACCATAATGATCAATATTTTCCTTGGAAAGAAAGGTAAAGGTTCCCTGCTGGAAATATTTTCCGAGAAAAAAACATAAAGACGGGCCCGTTTAACCGCATAGGAATGTCAACAAACATGTAACAAGCAAGGTTAACCAAAGTCCCCAGCTACAAATGTCAAATCGAGTTATAATGTTCAAGCATTAAAAATAGTGCTTTATATGAAACAGACAATGATGGGTTTATAATGTTCAAGTCTTCACGCATACAACCAACTCAGTAACTTTAAACAGCCAATTCAAGAACAGACCGTCTCATTATCATACACATTCATGAAAGACACCAAGAACGCTGTTAATGCATAATCATACTAAAAAATATATGAATACAAAGAAACTACACAGGGCATCAAAGTTAACCTTGAATCCTCAGCTGGCTTCAGAATTTGATCGGGCAAGAAATAAATTATGCTTTAAGTAACAAACACATCCCAGGAAACTTGCTTTCCCCCCTTTCACTCATTAACGAAGCAAATCCTCGGTATTACCATTTTTTTGAACATCCAAAGAACTACATAACAAAACATAAGAAACTCCTAAATAAAATGGTTACATTAGTAGCCTTAACAAAAGACCCCATTTTAAAAAACGAAACATCATAAAGTTCAAAACTTTAGCTTCTTTTCCCACATTTTCTAAGAAACCAAACAGTCATTTCTCAAAGAAAGTGCTAAAAAACAAAAGGAACAAGAAAAGCACGAAGCTTTTAAAGGTGGCACCTTTTTAAGAGAAAATGAGAGATTATATGCTAAACCTGAACTTTGATTTTGAAACCCTTTTGACAATGGGTCTAACAGAGTCTACAGATTGTGTTGTACGGAACCTTCATGGCTAAGCGAGCGTTTCTTTTTTCTTCTTCTTGTGGGTTTTTCAATTCTGCTAAGCTGGGTTTATGTAGAGCGGGAAGAGGCACCGACTCGGAGAGAATGGTGACTGGCGGGTGACAGTTGGTTAACCTTGTTTACCAGTGAGACCGGTGAAAGTAAGGGACAGGTGTCATGTTAAGACAAGCCACGTACTTCTGTCCTGGATTGCAGGATGGATTGTTTTGTCTCCTTCTGGATCTGAAGAAGAGAATTTCCTTTTACCCGTGATCTTTTAGATTATTGCATTTGAATTTGACCTGCTTTTTTATTACTGTTACTAAAATAAGTATGATAGTTGATTGTTTTTGAGTGTTTTTTATTTGAAAATATATTAAAATAATAATTTTTTATTTTTAAAAATTATTTTTGATATTAATCTATTAAAATGATCTAAAAACATTAAAAAAATATTAATTTAAAATAAAAAAAATAAAAATTTTCAAACTTTTTTAAAAACGCTTTTAAAACGTAAAAACATACAGGCTAAATAGTTGGGTTAGATTACAAGCAATAACCATATTATTTTTTTTAAAAACTTTGAACACTTTAACTTTCTTAATTATAATTCCATCCCTTTTCATTTCATTCCTCTAGTGTTTTTAATTGTAATTTCATCTTTTCAAGTTAAATTAACATGATTTTATATATTGAGATTTCTTTTGATTTTATATTCTTCCATGTATATAAAATGTTGAGGGATTCAATGCTTAATCCCTTGAATTGATGGTAACCATTAGGGATCTTTTTAAGAAAAATATTCTTGAGGTTCCTGTAAAAAACCTTTAACAACATTAGGAACATAAAAATTTAATTTATCAGAATTAAAATATATCTTCTTTTACAAGATTAAAATCATAAGAATATTAAAATGATAGGCATGAGTAAGATCACTTTATTTTGCTTAAAAATTAAGGTGTTTCTGTAGTTTTTCTACACACTTTTCTTTTCTTGTTCATACTTTTTTTTACCCACTCATTTTCTCTCAGTCTCAGCCTTCCCCATGTTTTTTTCTCCAAATTCTTCAATCCTATTTCTAATGGCAGAAACTTTCCTTTTAATTATTTCACACTCATGGTTCGCCTTATTTTCACGCGGCCTCACACTCTCATTGTTATTTTTCATAAATTCTTGTTCAACTTCCCCAACTTTCTTAAGTTTCAATTGATCATCATATGTTTATTTTGGTGACGATGGAGAAAGTGTGTGAATCCTTATATCCTTCTCTGCAATATATGTATTTTTTAACCCATCATGCTTGCCCTCCTTATCAGATCACCAAGGTCTCTCTAATAATAGGTGTGTAACATACATATAAATTACATCACATATAACCTCATACTTAAATTTTCTTTTATTGTGAATGAAATCAAAACATGCTTAGTTGCCCCTAATTTCTCCATATTCAATCAACTATTAAAGCTTATATGGTTTATCATGCTTAGATGTATTCAGGTTCAATTTTATAATCAAAGTTGAGTTAGCAACATTATTACAATCATCATTATCAATTATCATACCACATACCTTATTATCAATGTAACACCTAGTATGAAATATATTCTTTATTTATTGCTTTACATTCTTTTAACAAACCTGAAATACTCAAGGATCTCCTTATAACTAAAGATTTTCATTGAATAACATACTCCAAATCATTACAATTATTTAGCTTCGGCGTCCCCTCCAAATCATCCTCACTAGCCGATCTTAGCTCACCATCATATATTATAATCATAATTCTCTTATTACTGATGCATAATTGTTCTTTAGATTGCTAATTTAAGGTTTTAAGAAAATTTTTCAACTTGACCCAATAAAAACTTTGCTTTGAAAAACCAAAGTTATATGTAATAAATCATCTCTACCCTACACCTATAACAAGATGCGAACGAGAAGTATAAATTATAACGGACCTGATCACAACCATAAGTTCAATTGAGAGAGAGAGTTTTTTTAAGTGGTAATTTTATTATTTTTAAAGTAACACAAGCTTTTTATTCATTAAATAGAGAATCATAACCATAAGTTTAGCTGAGAGGGAAGGTTTTTTTTAGTGGCAATTTTGTTATTTTAAAGCAATATGAATTTTTTTGGTACAAAGGCAAACTTGTAAATAATCCAATATTTTTTGTTAATTTTTTTTGGTGCCGTGTAAAGTGCTATGAACAACTTATAAGGTTAAGATGTTTTCTATAATTTTTGAAAGAATACAGACAAAGTAAAAAAAATATCTAAGTTATAGGATGTTCATGGTAATTTTCCATTCAAAATACCATATTGTTGATAAAAATTTAACTTATTTGAATATTTTTGAAATATTTATTTTAATTACCATAAAAAGTTGATGAAAAAATATTTGTTTACGATGTTTAGAGAATAACTAGTAATATTTTATTAATTACTTTTTTAAAATTAATTTTAAAAAATAAAAAAATAAAAAAAAAGATAAATCCAAGATAAACATATTTTTATCATTTTTCACTATCATGGATTTTATTTTATTTTTTTCAAAGTATATCTAAGAAAGTAATGCCAATAGTTATTTTTGCGTGAGAAATATGCATTTTACATCATAATTAATGTTTTTCTCGTGGATGATTTCAAGGCAAGAAAAAGCCGCTATCTACTTGGACAAGCACAGCCAATGAAATCTCTCGGTTGTATCGCCTCTGCCTTCAAAATCACCCCCCCCCCCCCCCCTCTAACCCAAATTGGAAAAAAAAAAAGAAAAGTCTACGCACAACCCCCACAATAATAATAAAAATAAAGCATTGCAAAGAACCAGTCAGCAAAAACTGAAGTTCCACCAAAATCTCAAAATCTAAGCCCAGACCAGTCAGCCCGCTGTGCTGACTCGCCCGAGTCAATCAAAAGCAAAGCACTCTAACGCAGAAATCACCATGCCTTTTGAAATGGAATCCATGGCCGCCGCTATTGGCGTCTCCGTACCAGTTTTGAGGTTCCTTCTTTGCTTCGTGGTCACAATTCCAGTGAGTTTCATCCACCGATTCGTGCCGAGTTCATTCGGCAAACATTTATACGCTGCTATTTCAGGGGCTTTCCTCTCGTATTTATCATTTGGGTTCTCTTCAAATCTTCACTTCTTGGTGCCCATGTTGCTGGGCTACCTTTCGATGGTCCTGTTTCGGCCTTACTGTGGAATCCTTACGTTTTTATTTGGATTCGGCTATTTAATTGGCTGGTATGTGTTTTTAATTTTATTTATTTTTGAGAACGAAAGCTCACTTTTTATTTTTATTTTTATGAATCAGTTGTTTCTTGATTAATTGGAGCTGAGTTATAGGATTTTTAATTGGATTACTTGTTAATTGCCATGCTTTGATGATTTGCTGCTTGATTAAATGGACTCGGCGTGCTATTCATTTTGATTTCTCTTGAAGGCTTCAAATTAATGCGTAAATTGCAGAAAATAAAACATGCTGGAGGTTAAATGATAGCATTGAAATTACTTGAACGCATGCCGTAGTTTGAAATGCTGAAAGCTCAAATGCTGCATGTTTTGTTTTATCTTGTTTATGTTGGGTGGAAGTAGGAGCTGGTGAGTGTTGTATTTTTAATTATTTATTTTGGAAAAAAAATCCATATATAAGGAGGGATAGAAGCTGCTTTTAGCTAGAAAAGGTGTCATCGTCGGAATGCTGAATTTCTTCATTGATCAGCTGTTTTCTGTGTGTGGAGAATATGGTACTGCCTTATGAATCTCAAGTCCCCTTATATCTTCATGTTTGTTATTTGATGTTCTTTTGAATATGAGTATGAAATTTATACTAGTTAATCAAATGGGACCGAAGAAATCTTTTTTCTTTTTTTGGGATTTTTATTTCTGAATTCTTGATTATTGTATCCATGTGTAGCCATGTGTATTACATGAGTGGTGATGCGTGGAAGGAAGGAGGCATTGATGCCACTGGTAAGCACGATATCATATTTCATAATGACGATGGCAGGAAATGGTATACACTGTGAGAACTATTTATTGTTGGGTGATGGATAGTTTTCTTATATTATCAGGGGCTTTAATGGTGTTAACACTGAAAGTCATATCATGCGCCATGAATTACAATGATGGACTATTAAAAGAGGAAGAATTGCGAGAGGTTCAGAAGAAAAACCGCTTGATTAAGCTGCCCTCTTTTATTGAGTATGTTGGTTACTGCCTCTGTTGCGGTAGCCACTTTGCTGGTCCAGTTTATGAAATGAAGGATTATCTTGAGTGGACTGAAAGAAAAGGGGTATGTTTACTGTGTTTGTTTTGTGCTTCTATATGCTTTGTCTCAACGGAGACAGTCTGGTCTTGCAAAAGAGAATGGAAAAGAAAGGTCTATTATTTTTTATTCAACTTCTGGGACAAAGGCTTAGTTTTAGTTAGTCAAGTCGAGTTGATGCCTTGTCTTGCTGTAAATATTTGGTTCTTAGTTTTGTTAGTTCATCTTTACAGATTTGGGCCCCTAGTGAGAAAGGACCCTCACCATCACCTTTTGGGGCAACAATTCGAGCTCTTTTCCAAGCTGCTGTTTGCATGGCCTTGTATCTGTACCTGATACCCCAGTATAACATACCCGGGCTCAATGGTCCAGCATACAAAGGATGGGGCTTCTGGAAACGGTTGGGTTACCAGTATATGTCAGGCTTCACAGCACGATGGAAATATTATTTCATCTGGTCAATTTCAGAGGCAGCTATTATTGTCTCTGGCCTGGGTTTAAGTGGTTGGACAGAGGCTTCTCCACCAAGGCCACAATGGGATCGTGCAAAAAATGTTGACGTTCTAGGTGTTGAGTTTGCTAAGAGTGCAGTTCAGTTGCCACTTGTATGGAATATACAAGTCAGCACTTGGCTTCGTCATTGTGAGTTTATCATCTCAGCTTTGTTTCCAGTTGGTTGAGTTTTATTCTAGGATGTAAATCTTAATTGGTACTATTCTTAGCATTCATGTATGGGAATATGTCACACAATCTGATGTACTAACTTCATGTGCTATTTGTTCTGTTGTAGATGTTTATGATAGACTTGTTCAGAAGGGGAAGAAACCTGGTTTCTTTCAGTTGTTAGCCACACAGACTACCAGTGCTGTTTGGCATGTGAGTATAACATGCAACCACTTATTCTATTCTATTTGTGTGGGTGGTCAGGAAACTTATTTTTAAATTATGCATTTGACCCCCTTATAGCTTTATGTATAATCATGCTGCTACTTGTTGCAAATTAAAAAGATCAGTAAAGCACCAACAGGTAAAATTCTTGCGAAGAGCAAAGGAGTGTGTCGTAGCTCTTGTCTTAGCAATCTGTTCCTTTCATGGTATTCCATATCTCAATTTCTCAGGTCATTGCAAATTAAAAAGACCTGAAAGCACCAATAGGTTAATTTTTACAAGAGCAAAGGAGTCTGCCATAACTTTTGTTTAACAATGTTATCCTGTAAAGCATTCTATATTTCATTTTCTCAAATATTTGACTCTTTTCCTTGGCTCGTTACCTGTTTTCCTAGCATTTTCCATTTGTCTTCTCAGAAATACCTATGACTATACATGTTTTGGAGTTTTCTTGTATAATATTATTCATTGATTTTAACTTTTTCCTGTCTTCTTCTCTCTATGCAAATTACAGGGATTATATCCTGGGTACATAATATTCTTTGTCCAGTCAGCGTTGATGATTGCTGGTTCAAGGGGTATGACCTGGAAGATCTTTTTTTTGGTCATTTTCTTTGTAGAAAGTTAAAAAGAAAAGAAGAGATTACTAACCCTCTTTCGCTACCTTGAGCAGTCCTATACAGATGGCAACAAACTATACCTCCAAATATGGCTCTGGTGAAGAAGTTGCTTGTGTTTATTAACGTTGCTTACACCATTCTGGTTCTAAACTATTCTGCTGTTGGTTTCATGGTTAGCACTTTCTCTTATTGGAACAAACTATTTCAGAAACTGAAAATTGATATTTCTGGAGCCTAATGTTTCTCTTGTTCTATGTCATAGGTATTAAGCTTGCAGGAAACAATTGCTTTATACGGTAGTGTATATTACATTGGAACCATTGTACCCATATTATTGATCCTCCTTGGCAACATAATTAAACCAGCAAAGCCTGCCAGATCTAAAGCCCGGAAGGAACAGTGAGGTAGGATTTTCTCCTCCGATGTTTCTCTTTAGAGTTCCTGGAACGAGAGCAGGAGCATGGCAGATAACTGACCGTCTCCTCAACTGTTGCCCAATTTTTTCAACATTTCTTTTGATCTCTGACACTGTGACTCTGTCTGAATTTTAATTTCAATATAAACCCTGGGCATTACATCTTCATATCTACAAGCCCCATTGAGTTTACCGCTGTGCTGTGGAACTAGATATAAATGTTCAGTGGTAGGGGAAGGAAAATAAAATATTTTGAATACCAGGGCTTACAAAGCGTATGTTTTCAGCAGCCATTCTCTACCAGAAGGCCATTCAACAATTTTGTCTGGAATATGGTGGAGCATGAGTGGTGACATAATCATCTATGATTGGCGAATCAATAGAACTAATCTTCGCTGGAGTCCTATTGTGCTAAGTTTATGTTCAAATCTCGCTTTTGAATTTGTTGGTTCTTGGATAGGCTTTCCGGCTTCCACATTTTTTTGTTATGGCAAGTGCATGATTTTTGTGGAGGCGTATGGCCATTGGCCTCAGGTATTCAGGTTCCCTGTTTTATCACTCTATTTTCCAGAGCTTCGGTCAATGTCAATCGTTTTAGTTCTGGTCTTGAACGAATCCGAACCCGTATTGCGCGTTCAACCTGGATTTGACAATTTTATCCAGAGACTTGTGAATAGTTGAATTATTCAATGTCTGTTTGTTTATGTAAAGTAATTTTTTTTTATAAAGTAAATTTTAGAAAAATAAATTTTGAGGTAGTGTAATAAAAAATAAGTTGAAAAATATTTTCTAGTATTTGGTTATGTTATGGAAAATGAGTGGAAAATAACTTATTAATGTTTTATGTTTTTCAAGTTTATTAAAATAATGAGGAACAAATTTTAAAAATTAAAATTGAATGAGAATGAAATTGAAAAAAAATATAATTTTATAAATTATCTCAAATAAAATAAATAATAATCATAATAATAATAGATCAAATCTAAAAAATAAAAAAATTAAAAGATGAAGAAATTAAAATAGTAATAATTAACATTTCATAAATTATTTCAAATAAAATAAGTAACAATCAAAGAATAAGGATCAAATTTGATAAATAAAAAATTTCAATTAAAAAATGAGAAGGAAAAAGCAAATAACAATTATAAAAATAAGGATCAAAATTAATATAAAAATTAAATTCTAAGGGATGAAATTGAAAAATAAATATTCAAAACAAAATATATATAGCAATCAAAAGTTTGAGGATCAAATTTGATATAGTCAATAAATATTATGACATTTCCAAATTTTTCACAACTTTCAGAAAATGTTTTCTATCTAAAATAAAAAGAAAACACTTTTCTGGAAACCAAACCAAATTTTTTTGATTGGAAAGCATTTTTTATTGACTAACTTTTTTTAATGACAAACAAACATAGAAAAATTTAAAAAATAATTTTCTATTTTTTTTTCAGAAAATAAACATAGCACAAGAAAACTCATAAAAAAAAAATCTCTTTCTTGTCTGGTGGGTATTGGGACAGCAAGTTTCTAAAAATTAGAGGACCTTGATGGGCTAACGTGGCTTCAACACAGGCAGGACCTTGAGGCTTAACCCAATCACAACGGGACCTCAAATTACGCCATGGTCACCTAACTTCCTAGGAACCACAAGTGCCGCCGGCACCGGAAACCCCCCCAAGTTGAAAGAGATCACAGTTTAACCCTTCTATTGCTGAACTTCATGCCCCTGGTAAAATCTCCATAGTCAATCCACAAACACAAGTTATAACATGAGTTCCGATCCTCAGTAGTGCCGCTGTGTTTGCCCTCATTTGAGATTGTGGTATAAATGAAAGTTTATCAAAATTTATTTTATTTATTAATTTTTTTATATTTTTGGATTGTTTAGAAGTATTAATATTAAAAATAAATTTTAAAAATAAAAAATTATTTTAATATATTAAACAATCGCTACTATCGTATTTACAAACTCATGATTAATCTCCAAATGCCTAAACACACTTTAATTTATATAATTCCTTGATCAGGAGCAACTGTCCACCTACACAGTTACTGTTACCCAACATTCTTTACCAGGACTCTAGGGGCAAGTACTCCTTTAATAACCTTAAACCTTCAAACTCCTGTCCACGTGTTACAACCTGGGAGGTGATTTCATGAACTTTCCATGCTACCCTAGGTGACAACTTGCCTCTAGTCTCAGAAGCAACAGCTTGCAGCAGAGGATAAAACACTCAATAACAGCCATTCTTTGTTACCCATAAAGAGAGAACAAAACACATCCTCTCAGACATTTCTCTCCCAATCAAGAAAACTCTCTCCTCTGTCACTCTCTAATCCGCCACTCCTTATGGCTATTTCCGCCTCAACAACTACTTTCACCTCCACAAACCTCCTCTACCCCCACCACTCAACCACCACATCCACCCCTACTTTCTCCCTAACACCCACCTCGAAACTCCCCTCAAAATCCATCCTTTCGTCTTCTTTTCTCCCCACCTTCACTCCCACCTCCTCATCCTCCCCTCTCACCACCACCCGCCACCGCTTTCTCACTGTCCGTGCAGCTAGAGGGAAGTTCGAAAGAAAGAAACCCCATGTCAACATTGGCACAATAGGCCATGTAGACCACGGCAAAACAACTCTCACCGCTGCTCTAACCATGGCTTTAGCCTCTATGGGCGGCAGTGCACCAAAAAAATACGATGAAATCGATGCTGCACCTGAAGAACGCGCTAGAGGAATCACAATTAACACTGCTACTGTTGAATATGAGACGGAATCTCGCCATTATGCTCATGTCGATTGTCCTGGTCATGCTGATTATGTTAAGAACATGATTACTGGTGCTGCTCAAATGGATGGAGCTATTCTTGTTGTGTCTGGCGCTGATGGTCCAATGCCACAAACAAAAGAGCATATCTTGTTGGCAAAGCAAGTTGGGGTTCCAAATATGGTTGTGTTTTTGAATAAACAAGATCAAGTTGATGATGAGGAGCTGTTGCAGTTGGTAGAGTTGGAGGTAAGAGAATTGTTGTCTAGTTATGAGTTTCCTGGTGATGATATTCCAATTATTTCTGGTTCTGCCTTGTTAGCTTTAGAGGCTTTGATGGAAAATCCGGCTATTAAGAGAGGAGAGAATCAATGGGTTGATAAAATATATGAACTTATGGATAATGTTGATAATTATATACCAATTCCTCAAAGGCAAACTGATTTGCCATTTTTACTTGCCGTTGAGGATGTTTTTTCTATTACTGGTCGCGGGACTGTAGCTACCGGGAGGGTTGAGAGAGGGACAATTAAAACTGGGGATACAGTAGATATTGTGGGGTTGAGGGAGACTAGGAATGTAACAGTTACTGGTGTGGAAATGTTTCAAAAGATATTGGATGAAGCATTGGCAGGTGATAATGTTGGGTTGTTATTGAGAGGTGTTCAAAAGGCTGATATTCAGAGAGGGATGGTTTTGTCGAAGCCAGGGTCAATTACTCCACATACCAAGTTTGAGGCGATTGTTTATGTTTTGAAGAAGGAAGAAGGTGGTAGGCATTCTCCCTTCTTTGCTGGGTATAGGCCTCAATTTTATATGAGGACGACTGATGTTACAGGGAGGGTGGCTACAATTATGAATGATAAGGATGAGGAGTCGAAGATGGTTATGCCTGGGGATCGTGTGAAGATGGTGGTGGAACTTATTATGCCTGTGGCTTGTGAGCAAGGTATGAGGTTTGCTATCAGAGAAGGAGGGAAGACTGTTGGAGCCGGTGTTATCCAGTCAATTATTGAGTAGGTAATAAACTGTAGGAAATATGCTCTATCGGTACTTTTTGGATGGCATTGTCAAACTTCATATCTCAGCTTTGTGCAATTAAACTCCCGCCGTTTTAGCAAAACTTTTGAGCCCCATGTCATATATTTTGCAATTTTGTTCTTCTTTTGCACTTTGCCCTGATACTTAGTCTAGTTGGATATTGTCTTTGTGAAAATTCAATGTGGTAACTTAACCCTTTCTTGCTTTGGCTTCTAATTGCTGAATTTCAGTGAATTCGCATTGCATGTGTTGGGATGATGAAACAATCTATATTCATTTATCTGTTAATATTGCCCTTGCATTTGCTTGGTTCAATTAGTGTGGTGGTTTTTTCTTGTGTTTTTGTGGCATCATAATTGTGAATGCCATTGTTGATTAGATAGGCTATATTACCTCGATGTGCTTCTGCTCAGTGTCTTTAATCTGATTGTGTGATGGACTGGGGAACCATATCATCTCACTACTGTTTGTTCATATGTGTGCATTTTATGTGCTGCACTTGCTTTTAGATTCAGTTCGTCCACTGTCATTGTAATATTTTCAGTAGTGGGATGAAGATATCGTTTGAGACTTGAGAGTGTAGTTTTGACTGAAATAATTTATAACTAGATTGCTTTGTACTTGAGCAAATAGGACCTCTGAAATGGGTTATCAAGTGTAAGGTTATTATTAGTACTTTGTTTGGGAGGGCAAAGGAACATTTGAAGACTGAAAATTAGGGGCCAATCTTCATGCTTATGTTTTCGCAATGCTAAAAATTAACTCCCAAGTTAGTTTACATAGCAAGCAGCTAACTTTTTTCTGGAGATTGGACATGTGTTTATGCACACGAGTATCCATAGATGGTGGAGGTGCCAAGGCTTCCAGGCTAGTTCCAGCATTAAAGTGTGTTCCCAGTTTAAAATTTTTGGAAGTCTTAAAGATCTTGTTACATAATTTTAGAATTGTTTAAGATTTATACGAATATTATCTGAAAATCAAATGTTTTTTTTGTTTTGCTTTAAATAATTACTTCAATGTTGGGTTGTCGTAAATTACAAGCTGTTTAGTAGAGAGATTTCTATGCTTTTAAGTGCTAGTTTTTTTTTCCTGTATTTTCCAGGTGTTCTGAGTATGCTATTTTCTACTTATCACATGGAAAATAAGAAAAAACCTTTTATTTACAAAGAAATTTAAATTTTTTTTATAAATAATAAAATATCAATTTGCCCATTGAATAATATTATATATATCATTTCAGGATAATTTGAGAAATTTATTTAATTTAATTTCTATTTAATTTTTTTAGTTTTTTAGATCTAAAATTGTAATTTTATGAATAAATTACATTTTAGTTTTTAATTTCTAAAACTTATTTACAATCTAGTCACATTTGATTAATCATTTTATTTTAATTTCTGATCAATAGTTCTAATCTGTGTGACTTATTAAGTTTTTTAATAAGTTAATCTAAATATAAATAACAATTCTAAATAAAATAAGATTAAATAAATTAATTTATTATCAATTTAGCAATTGATTAATTTATATTTGAAAATCAAATGCAATATCTAGCGACACCAATGTTTTTAAAGCAAGAAAAATCTAAAACCCGATTCATTGACTCGACCATGTTCAATAAATTTAGTTAATTGAATAATATGATTAAAAAAACATTGATAATGAACAAAGAGAAAAAAAATGACAATAGTTAACTATAAAACTTGAGTCGTCAATACTCGGAATAAAAAGAAAAAAAGCTCATTAAAGACTTAGCATCACTTAACCGTGAACGCCACCTCGCCACCAAAAAGATTTCATTGAGATAGTTATAACATCATTGTAAAAGATTGCACGGCGACTAAAAAAGAGCGCAAATACCATAAGAGCAATGAATCGGAAAATAAATCAAATAAAATATTATGAAAAATTTGATCAATTAATTTAATTTAAAAATAAAATTTCTTTTAAAAAAACTATATTTTTTTAAAAAACAACAAATACAAAACCCAGAGATCACCTAAATCATTTTCAAAAAGAGTGAAAAACCATATAAAAATAATAATAACAAAGTTTAATATTCAATTAAATAAAAGCTGAAGAATAAAACTAAAAATATAAACTTAAAAATAAAAAATAAGCAAACCTAAATAAATTTCTTAAACTAAAAAAACATGCCTTATGCCTGTGCCTATCAGTGGGCCTGATTTGGTCAGGAACCCATCTTATCTTTTGGTTGGGCCATCTATTATGGAGAACTCCATGGTTTGACTATAATGGGTTGCTCCCCGGGCCTCGTTCACTTGTCCAAACAAGTAATATGGATGGGATGGGATTTTGTTTTCAGCATACATTTGTATGTATGTATGTATGTATGTATGTAATGGCAGCATTCCAAATATTTGACATTGACAACAAAACGATATGCTTTGAATAATATTAATAATGTCAACACGGTTACTCTAACCTTACAACTAAGCAAACATAAACATACAGACAGACAAGGGCTTCAGATTTTTCTTTTCCTTTTGTGCCTGTCAGAAGACTTTGCCTTACCATGTTCCTTCCTCCTCCTCCTACTCCTTCTCCTACTCCTACATTATTATTATTATTATTATTATTATTGCCTTCCAGTTCGTAGAAAACGACTACCTCTTACTTTGGCGCTCTCTCTCTCTCTCTCTCTCTTTCTTTCTTCTTTCGCACATGTTCATTCACCCCAGTTAGATGGAAATCTAGTTTTTATTAATATTAATTGGAAGGATAAAGCTAAACTGGCAATAGGATCCTCTCCCTCTCTCGAGGTCTTGTGTTCGAGCCTCTTTTTTATAATAAAAACAGGAAGGAATTGGACAAATTTATCCTAGAATTTACTTATTAAGCTAAAAAAAAATGGTTATAACTATGGAGAGATCAAGAAATAGCAGTTCTGTCAAACTTTATTTATCAAATATATCTTTGATTTAGGTAAAAAAAGAGATTTGCTCTGCTTCCCTCCATTTAACTCTCACCTTTTTTTTAATGGTTAAATTTCCCATACCATATAAACAAATGTCAACGTTTCCATTTTAATTTCGTCTTCTTCATTACAAAAATAATTTCCAAAAACAAAAAAAAAAATCCTTTCTCCGTTCTTTAGTTCTGTATACATAGAGTAGATTCTGCTTCTCTCCTTCTTGCTTGCTTCAGCAAAGATATCAACATCTTTCTCTCTAGCAATATTTCTCCATTAACCATCCTCTCAATATATAAAAAAACATAATTTTGTTTACAAAATCACCACTGTCTTTTTGTAGAAACATGTTTTCTTTCGTGTAGAATACCCTTCTTGTATTTATAGCAGTTCAGTATTGAGTTCAAATATTACACGCCATGTTCTTTGAACTCAGCAGTTGTTAAACTGGAAAGCACTGCTTGAGATCAATGATGAGAACTTTCTTAGAGATCTAAGGTTCTTTCTTTCTTCTCATATGCGTTTATCTTAAGCCTCAAGGCAAGTTCAGGGATAAATGTAGATGGAACCAATGAAGTCAAAGATTAAGGGGATGTTTACTCAGCGGGGCAAGGAGGACTTTTTTGTTGGCAGAGGCAATATGAATATTGTTGAAGAATGGGAAATTAGGCCAGGAGGAATGTTAGTTCAAAAGAGAACTACTGCTGATTCCAATCACAACTCTGTTCCTGTTTCCAACATTAAAGTTAGAGTCAAATATGGTTCTTCATGTCATGAAATCAGTATCAGTTCTCAAGCAAGTTTTGGTAATTTGATAATTCTTAGATCACCGTGTCTTTGTTTAAATTGATGATACTTTTGACTTGATATTTTTTAGAATGATAAATATTGAGTTGGTTTCTGGGCTACAGGTGAACTGAAAAAAATGCTAGCGGAACATACAGGAGTGCACCCTCTGGATCAAAAGCTGATATTCAAGAAGAAGGAGAGAAATTCGAAGGCGTATTTAGATGTTGCCGGAGTGAAAGATGGATCCAAAATTGTGTTAATTGAGGACATTACCAGCCGCGAAAGGCGTTGTCTTGAGATGCTCAAGTCTGCTAAGATAGAAAAGGGTTCGAAGTCATTGCAACAAGTAAGCTCGGAAGTTGACCAGTTTGGTGATAAGGTAAGTAAACTTTACTAGAGATAAAGATTACACGGGTGCCTCTAGCAGATATCAGATTTTAAAGTTGCTGTGAAATTCTTTTTATTGCAATTTGGTAGGTGACATCCTTGGAAACAACAACTTCTAAAGGAGGAAAAGTAGCAGAGAAAGACGTGGATGGTTTGACTGAAATCTTGATGGCAAAATTAGTAGCATTGGATGGGATTTTTGTTGAGGGAGACTTGAAGTTGCAGAAGAGAATGCAGGTATTATGGGACTTCTAATTGGTCTACTAGCTTTCTTGTTACACATTTCAATTCGATTAATGTTCAAGTTCTTGCTTTGCCTTGTCTTTCATGAAGGAAAGGAAAGTTCAGCAGTACATTGAAGCTCTTGATAGGCTCAAGTTAAACTATTCTACTGCCAATACCAGTGGAGGCAAAATCCCATTGCAGCAACAAGATAATTCAACTGGGAAAATGCCAATACCAAAGCAAAAACAGTCAGTTCAGTCCAAACAGCAGAATGCTACAATGCAAATGCCAACACAGAAGCAGCAGCGACCAGTATTTAGTAATTCCGAGTCTTTTGTGGTCACAACAGCATGGGAAACTTTTGATTAAGCTGTGGAGATAATGTTTCCACGAGTTCTTAGCTGAAGTGGGAGCAATTTAAAGAAAAAGACGGTTAGCTATGCTTGGATTTCCATTTTTCTGTCACTTTTGTTTCTTTACTCATTCCTTGCTGTTTTAGATTTATATATGATTTGTTTTTCTTTTTTGAAAATAAACTAAATTGGCTCTTAGCAAATTGTATATAGCATATAGCAGCAGAAGGTGCACAGCGAAGGGAGAATTTCTTATATGTACCACATCATGTTATAGAGTAGTTGTAAATTCGGGCAAGTGGAATTATATTTTGAAGAATTTGTTGCTGCGCGCAGCTGTTACTGTTGACTCGATGGTGGTGTGGCTCGGGACCACAGAACACCTAATCTTGTGTTCATACTTCCTGTATTTTACCAAACCGCTCAATAAAAGTTATTTTGAAACTAATATACAAGTTAAAAAAATATTTTTTAAAAAATACAATTTAAACACAATCATAATTATAAATATTAATTTTGTAACCACAATTATTGAAAATAAACAATTGCTATATGGTTGTTACAAAATCAATATTCAAAAATAGTTGTTAATTCTTAATAGTAACTATATTAATTTAAATTATGTTATTTTTATAGCCCGTGATATTTTCCAATTTTTTTTTACCGGTGTTGTTTTTCTTTTATAAAGAAAATCCTCATGCTTCATAGCCTACTGACTCATCGGTAATTAACGGAGAAAAAAAAATCTTACTGTCTTGGGACCGTTACTCCAATTAATCAAATCCACTTTATTCAGTCATTTATTGCCTGTAGCGGATTATAGTACAAAGTACTCATCAGAGGAGAAGTAAATAATTTCTGATTCGGATCATAGGGATTCTTCGTTTCTATATATACACAAGGGGAAAAGGAGACTAGGGGGGTAGTATTTATGTAATAATTAGGATAAAACAAATCATTCCAAAATGATAGAAAGGTAGATTTGACATTGGAAGGCAGGGCACATAGCGTTGGAAAACAGGTAGAATGGCTAATCATCTCAAAGGCAACATGTTTAAGTGTTGGTTAACGTAATATTCCAATTAAACACACAGATTAAGTTACTCCCGGAAAAATTCTCCATCACAGCTGTTCTCCCTCTTGCTGAGAGAAAAAAGATCGATGTCATATTGTCCTGGTTTACAAAACTATTGGCTTGACGTGATGGGAGCACCAGTTAGAAATCAAGAATTCAGAGACATGCACATGGATAGGTTTTGCTGGTGAAGTTTGAGGTGACATGATGTCAAATTTTACTCATGCATAGAAAAATCAATTTCATGCAATCCTGCTCAGTGATTATGAAAGCTTTTATTAAATAGTTCAACCTAATAATTGTACCTCTAATGCCAGCCAGTTGTTAATAATCAAGTCTGAGAACTTTTATTAAACAGTTCAACAATATTTTTAACTTTTATTCAATAGACTTAAAGTGGATGTTAGGAAAAAAGGAGCGAAAGGGCTGTCTATTTTGGTTTTCTTAATTTACCAGAAATCTCAGCAAACGTGTTATCATCTAATTAAGGTGATGGTGCCAGAAAGAAGGAACAAAAAAGCAAAGAAGAAGAAAAAGAGAAGAGGCCCAATGGTTACTCGACTAGGCAATAATAATACCTCGAGCTAGTGGATTCAAAACATCCCTGAGAAACTGTACCAGTCAGAGAGAGAACATCACGAGGAATAAGAAATGCAAGAACTGAGAGGGATTCTATTCATGTGATGCCTAAAAAGTATCTGCAAACTCAAGGTAATTCTCTCAAACATGCCAAGAACTACCAGTTAAGTAGCTTTGGAGTAAAGAAAAAGGTAGGGGCCATCCTTGTTCCTTCTTTTCTTTGTTCTTCCTTTCGTTTTCCCTGTGGACAAATGCATTTGATAGCATCAGAGTTTCCCTTCTGTATGATGGGGCACACTTGCGTTTCCTAACTTTATTTCATTCATGCCATGAGGGGAAAGCAAAGCAAGGGTTTTGCTTTTTGACAGGTGTTGCTGTGAGGCTGTGACTAACTCTCAGGAGATGGGCCTATTGCATGTGAACTGGAAATGAGGATGCAAGACGGTACCCCAAGAAAGTTGCCGATCTACTTTCTTAAAAAACAAAGTTATTAAATTTAGACATTGATATGTTGGACTTTATCAGTCGGTAGTAACATTACCCTAACAACATTAATATAGCCTGTCATTTTTTTTTAAATAAAAGAAGCGGTGGATGACTTGGGCTTTTTTAACAAACTCGGCCATGTTGGGCCATTTTAGCCTGCATTTGGGCTATCTTTTTATTAGGGTTTTTTTTTCTTTTTTCTTTTTTTTTTTTATCTTTAATTTCTAGTTTTTATTGAATTTTACCCTTTTTAGGGATAACATAGAAGATGACACATAAATTTTAGTGCTAAAAAAAAAATATTATTGCAAAGGCGCTCATATAATAACAACTTATTTAACCTAACCTATAGGAGTTTTTCAAAAACAAGTAAAGTGGGAGCTAAAAAAGATCCCTAAAAGTCCTTCATAAAGTCCTCCCTAAAAGGTTATGAGGCCTGATAGGATAGTGGTTGGAAAACAAATTAAATGTTCATAAAAACCAGCAACTGTTCAGGTTCTATGTGAAATTAAGATTATATAAAGATGCAAACTTGTATTTTTGATAGAAAAATATAAAGATGAAGCATATTATATATGAAGTGTGGATATAGATGCATGTAGTCTAGAATTAGTAATATGATGCAGGTCCTAGGCATTAATTCAGGCAGGGAAAATTTGTATAAATTTCATAATGTTTTTTAAAATAAAGAGCTAACCTTAAACTTCTAAACTAAAAGGGAAGGCTTTCTTGACTATAATTAACTCACAACAAGAATCGCTAATTGATATATGTAGAGGAATATATATTATAGGAAGCTAGGTTTAGATATTGACAGTGAAAAAATTCATGGTTTAATTAAATAATGTCCTTAAAAGCCTGTTTTCTTGTAGTGTTGGGTACTATTGTCTTTCATCAACAGCAGCAGTACTGAGTGTGTGAATTTAAAATGGGCACAATGCATGGATAATCAGCTCCGAGTCATGTATATAGAAAATGCCCTCTTCTCTGTATTGCGTGATGTTTCATCCTCCTATACGATCATGCAAATGAAACAGAGCCTCACATGATCATGTCGATAATATTTGCATACTTCCACTGAACAACTCATGCAGATGGGGACCGAGCAGACATGCAAAAAGCAGAAGGCATTATCAAGCTTTATAGTTTATGATTAATAAGACAGCATAAACGGGTGCTTGTGATTAGTAGGCTTTGGACTCATTTGTGAGCACGAACAATTTTGATGGTGCTTACATGAGAACAAAACGTCTATTTGTTAGCAAAAACACATGGCAGGCGCAGCTTATGAAGATGATAAAAGCTGATTCTAGAACCAACCAATTCGTTCTGTCATTGTTGATTTCCGCGGACCTTAAAAAACTTATCATCAAAATTAGGAATTCAAGGGACATTCAAACACCACCCATTCAAGGCAAACAGGTTCATCCTTGAGACATAAGAATAAGGGCCAACTTGACTTCCTCTTTCTAGAATTCCCTCGGCTCAGCTTCGATACGGCACCGGTTGTTAGACTCATATATGGCACTGGTTTATTTAGATTCGCCCTTTAAATCTGGATATGGGCTAAGGGTACAGGGTATGAAATAAAGGACATAATCTGTCAAGTCGCCCACCACCCCATATATATAAGAGTTCCCGCCTTGTTTTCTCTTGAGAGAAGAAGAAGAAGAAGAAGCAGCAAAAACGACTAGATCCTTTCACGCTACTTTATAATGAATGACATGATTTTAATAAATATTTGTTGTCCAAATTAAAATATAGCAAATAATAATTAGACTAGTGAGTATACATGTAGAAATAATTAATAAAGTTGATAATACATTTAAAAGCACTGATCATATATATTTTTTAATTTAAATTATATATTGAATTCAAAATAGATGATAAAATTTAGAATATGCATGACCAAATCATTTCCCCCCTCTGAACAAATATGCTCTGGTATTTATCATGCATGAACTTTTAATAAATAGTGGTAATAATTTCATTAATTTATTAAATATAGATTATAAAACATGCTCGTTTTTCTAGCTGCCATATATGTGCTTAACACTTGTCTTCAAAATCTCCATTTACTTGGGGAGGGAGGGGCAGCATTGCACTAAAAAACGCGTCACCATGGATTGATCACCTCGACTAATTGTTTTCTCGTATGTTCCAGAAAACAAGCAAAATTCATCGTCAATCACGCAATTGGAAAATGTTGCTCATGACCAAGATATATTGTTGAAAAGATTGAAGCAAAGCTCAACTTAATTTGCTGTTAACACCATGCTTTCGGAAAATATGAGCGATCTGTATTAAGTTGTTGCTATTTAATTAATTGATAGTGTAATCTCTTAACTTCAACGCTTTCCACGCATGCTTAATTCCCTGGTCAAGTTTTACAAGCAACTCTTGACATTTCTGTTGTTCTTAATTTCCTGCTGGCTGTACAGATAAAAGTTCCATCTAATCCTTTGTTGCCGGGTCTCAGAAAGAATAGTAGCTTGCGGGGTTGATTTTTGTTTTTTATTTTAAAATATATTAAAATAATATATTTTTTTATTTTTTAAAAATTATTTTTGATATCAGTATATTAAAATGATCCAAAAACATTAAAAATATATTAATTTAAAGTAAAATAAAAAAATAAAATTTTTTAATTATTATTTTTTTTGAAAAAATTTTTCCAAATGCAATGATAAACACAAGAGAATTTTTCTGCCATATTCTAGAATGGTCAGTTGATCGACTGCTTTGAAATCTTATAGATAATAAATTTTCAGATTAAGAGACAGAGAAGCTTTCATGTTGGAGATCAAACGGTAGATCCTTTACAAGGGAGATGATCGTGACGAGATTGAGAAACTACTACATCTTTGTTACGCGTTACAATAGGTTTGATCAATTTTTATAGTGTAAGAAAATATGTATTTTTTTAAAAAAAAGAAATTAAATAATAGGAATGGATTTAACATGATTGGTTGATTTTGTGGGTAAAAAAAATTTAAATTATTAGTAAAAATATAATTTGACTCAAAATAAATATTTAAGATGATATTTTTTTATATAAATATTAAAACAACAATATATTTGATTGATTTGAGTCAATATATCTAACCTGTCAATTCATATATTGAATTATAAAATTATAGTAACTTTATAGAAAGTGAATTAAAATAAAATATAAAATTTAATTTTTAATAAACTCAATATTGAATAATGAAATTAAAAAAATAAAAAAATTATATTATTTTAAGTTCTATAACAAGTTATGTTAACTTGCCTTGTATATGTTAATTGTTATAATTCAATTTCATATATATATATATATATATATAAGTAAATTACTTTGGTTTATATATATTTATGCATGCTATGGATTTTGTGTTAAACTAAACAATTATCTAATCTGCGGGAGGCCAAAAATGGCCAAAGGATACACACGCAGAGCAACTATACGGCCCATAAACAGTGCGAAGACACTCTGGTTGAGTTGACTTTGATTTGTGTGTGTCACAATAATGGACTGCTATGTGCATGCACACAGAGGTGATCACGTGGCTAGCTAGGACAGCCAACATGCCTCGTGTCTGACATCCAAGTGTACAGGCATGGGTGCACGACCCATCCACGTGGTATATTGTTAGGCAGATCGTAATACTGGGGGGCCATGGCCTCGCTAGAAATTCAAGATTTCCCCCCTAATAATTTTGTTTAATATTCAACATTATTATTATTATTATTATTATTAATGGAATGGGATTGATTATTCATTTATGCAGTGCATAATTCCATTGAAATAACTACAAAAAAAAAAGAGAGTATATTATTAATGTCCAGGCTGCTAGCCAAGACTTTCTAGGCCATGCTTCTCACCAAAATAATAATGACCGGGCTAGTTTTTTAAAACTCTCCATAAAAATCTACTCGTTTCTACGTTTTTTTAAAAAAATTAAAAATTATTTTAGTTCTTTTAAATTAATATTTTTTTATTTTCGAATTATTTTAAAAAATCGTAATTTTAATATATTTTCATTTTAAAAAACAACTATTATCCTAGCCTAAAAAAAAGTCACCTCTGCTGCTGCTTTTTATATATTCCTCAACCGACTTTGAATGTATTATGGAACTCTGACAACTTATTGAATGGCCGGATGTAACCGACAGCTCTATCGTATTATCTGTATATAATTCAGTCAACCTACAGTGCTATATATAATTAATGCCTTTCATTTAAAACTGAGGTCCACAAGTCCGATCAGGTGTTTTAGCAAATAGTCAAAATCTAAATAATTCCGTAACGGGCTTGCTTTATTGCCTTCTATAATCCAGGAAAAAAGAAGAAGAAATTCTCCGATTTACTTCCCCTGATTAGCATATCCGACATGGGTTTGTTAATCTTCCTCATGGTGCCGTGCTGTTTGCGAATTCCTTGGAATGTTTTAATTAAATTGCCCCGTTAACGTATATGGTGCAACCCTAATTTAAGTAATTATTAAAGATGAATAATGCATCCATTTTTGTATTTAATAAGATTTGTTTGGAATGATAATCACTTCATTTGTTTTTTATTTCAACATTTATCTAAAATATATAGTAAAAAATTCCTTGTATCTTAGTAAACTCTTCTTTGTATTTCTAGTTTTGACTTTTAAATAGATGTAAAGACACATGTTAGGTTTTTGTTGGTTTTAATTTTAGAAAACAAATATTGATTAAGAATTAAAAAAAAA